>Ga0224495_10000355_pt1 | contig 37283 bp, 39 predicted proteins | sample SF_Jul11_sed_USG_FD_168128 | JGI IMG/M metagenome (GOLD analysis project Ga0224495, IMG submission 168128) | Sediment microbial communities from San Francisco Bay, California, United States - SF_Jul11_sed_USGS_4_1 | ecosystem: Environmental > Aquatic > Marine > Sediment | place: USA: California... | reverse complement strand
TGAAATCTCGAAGAATATTGATAGATGTTTATCTAATGATCCAGCAACTGCAACGGATAGCACTTGCGCTCTCGGTGGGGTAATGGATCTTCGCGACATGAAAGTGGCCACAAATACCAAAGCAGGTTTGAATTTTACAACTTACTCTGTACCTCTTGAGTTATCTACAAGCTTAAGACTATTCTGGTTTTTTACCTTTTTTGCGGGTGGAGCCGTTGATTTAAACTTTGGAAATTCTACAATTGATGCAAAACCAACCGCTGTTGTTCAATCTGATTTAAAGAACCAATTCAATGGTGGATCAACAGTACACTTTTCTGCTAATGCAGATGCAGATCTGGGGAACTCTTCCGTACCTGATATGATAACCAATAGAATATTCGGTGGCTTGCAGTTAAATCTGACACTGTTAAAAATAGTTCTCCAGGGGGGATATGCTCTGCAATCCCAGACTGGCCATGCAAATGTGGGAATAAGACTCGCTATATAAGGAATGAATTACAGGTTATGTTTAAGTTAACATTACGATTAATAAAGGGGGATTTTATGAAAAAAACTTTTCAAAAAGTAAATCGAAAAAGAGAGCAAAGAGCAACTCTCTGGATCACGGCAATCTTATCAATGATGATATTTACAACAGTAAACTGCTCAAGTTCGAAGCAGACAGCCCAAAAAGAGAGCAAACAGGTAATGCCTTCATTTAAGTACAGCAGTAATGCACTTAATGGAGTTGATGCGGGCAAGCTTATCAGTACAAGTACTGATGATGAATGGTCACCTATTTTGCTGAAAATTGGTCCCGATACTCATTTATACTGGTTGAGTGAAACAGTTTCAGCTACAACAGGTTATAATCGTGCGGTTGCAGGTAGTTATACCGCCACATTGCACCATGCAGTTATGGAAAGCGACGGTAGTTTTACAAAGGCCAATGTAACAGCTGCAAACCCAACAATAAATCTGGATCAGTTGAACAGAGGGGCGGCGGCCCCGATTGCCGGTTGCGTTGATCCAAGTGCGCTTGCACCATCGATCTCGTTCGTAGGCCCTGGCGGTACTACCATTCCTCTAATGTCGCTTCCAGATGGTCTCCATTACAACCCAAAATATTCCGGAATTATGGGTGTTCATATGAATGGACAAACTACGAATCATAGAAATAACTCCTTTGATTTGATAAGTGCTACAGAAATTCCTTATCTGGTAATTACATCAGTAGTCCCTTTGAATTCAGATCTGAATTTTCCGGTTCTTACAGATGTGGCTGGTATCTCAAGAGTACAAGCGGGAGCAGGTACACCGAGTGTAATACCAACTCATGATGCAGGGCTCTGTATTATTCCTCTTGTTTCAACAACAGGTACTACACAAGGAGAGCTTGATATGCCAAAAGCTCAGCCCTATATGGCGCTCAGAGTTTATGATGCTCCAGTTGCACCAGCTTTACCGACTTTTGATCGCGCACTTATTACCAGTTTCACTGGTCTAATCTCGTTTGATCAGCCTCAAACCGAAGGGGTTAGTGGGTGTCCTGCTGATGTTGATAATGCCCCTATTTACAGTACTGGAACAACATGTGCAACGAATCCCGGAAACCAGGCGAAAAAAACCAGGCTTGTGATTATGGCCAATGAGGTTTATCCGATACCACTTCCTGTTACGCCAGCGACAAATCCTCCTACGTACCTAACTATGAACCCAGATGGAACCAATATTGCTTCATGGGCATACGGTGTTCAGATTTTTCTGGCCCCTTTTGATGATCCCGATATCAATGCGACAAGCACACCTTCTCCAAATTACAGTGTATGGCAGACACCTGGAACGGCAGGTACAGTGTTTGAGCCCACAGGTATGTCTGGTTTCGCTTCAGGGCAATATACTACAATGGCATTTGGTACGCAAAGTATTCCTGACTTTGATGGCTATTTAACCGTTTTCAATGGTGCAGATAATACTCTCACTACAGATAATATCAGACTTCAGGGCATGACCTATTATATGATTCCCGAGTTTATGCTTCCGATGCCTTTAATAACAATTCATGACGTGAATAAAAATTGGACAAATAGCAGAATATCACTGTTAACTCTCGATAGTATGTATGCAATAACAGGTGTTTCTGAAAGTGTTGCAAATGATATAAGCCCGTGGTTGCATACACCTTATAGCGCATCGGGGATTCCTCAAGATGGAATTCTTTATATGGCGTCACAGGGTCGTGTATTACCGGCTGATGCTGCAAACCAGTATAATTCTTTAACCTATGATTTGTATAGAGTTGATCATCCAACAATGGCTGAGATGATGTATGATCTGGTTGCGAATATATTGAATAATGTATTTTCTGCATTTTAATGCTGTAGAAGGGAAATATGAAAATTATGGAAAATAAGAACAGATTAAAGTCCGTAAATCCTTTCAGGGGTTTTATCCATGTTGCGGCAATTCTCACGGCTTGCATTTCATTGGCTTCTCTGGATGCTCAGGGAAACAGTGAGCCAAAATGGCCTGTAATTGCTGCTTCGAATCCAGTATCAGATATCGAGGCTGTCAGAATATTAATGGATAAACCGGTTGTCTCTTATCAGGATCTGGCTGATCTGGTTGTAATTTATCGTGGTGAATTTAATAGCTATAAATCACCAGAGGCGCGTATAAAACGAACAACAGAACTCGGGTTTTTAAAATTTGACACAATCAGTGATCCTGCCCATACTGCAGTGCCCAGAGGTAAACTGGCGTTGATATTCCACAAGATGTTTGATCTTGATAAAGGTTTGCTGTATACATTTACCGGAATTGCCCGATATGCTCACAGAGATATGCAGGCTTTGTCTATTCTGGAAGATAGATTTTCAGATATGGATTATATATCAGGTGGGGCAATGCTGGGGGCACTGGAAAAAGCTGAAAAACTTGAAAATGAGAAAAAAAATTGGGGTAAACCGGCACCAGATGTCAGAGAAGGTCTGGAGTAATAATAACGTATAAATGGAGGGTTTATGAAACGAATAAATTTGAAAATATTGACTATTGTTTTGGCAGTAGTATCAGGAAGCAGTGTTTACAGTGAAGATATCGGAAAATTTGCTCTGGTAATCGGGTCTGTACAGGTAAAAAGTGAAAGTGGTTCATGGAGTAACGCTCATGTTGGGCTTGCAATTACCGAAAAAATGCAGATTAATACAGGCATGAAAGCAAGTGCAGTAGTAGCTTTAAATAACGGTACCCGTTTGAAAATTGAACAGGCGACTATGCTTTCCATGGATGCTTATAAAGAAGGTAACTTTGGTTCAGCTGCAGATGTAAACCTTAAACAGGGACGTGTAACAGCATTTGTGAATAAAATTCAGGGAGATCAGGCGAATCTTATGAGAATCAGAACTCCTACAATGGTGGCGGGTGTTCGGGGAACTATTCAGGAAGTAAGTCATGATCCGGAAAGAGGTTCCGAAGTTTTTTTACATGAATCACAGGCTGAAGTAATTGGCAGATCTGGTCATATAAATCAAGTACCCGAAAAAGGTGAACTCTCTGATGATGGGCGTGGTGATGTAGCAACTCCTGAAGATAACAAAAACAAGAGTGAAAGTGTTGCCGTAACCGACCAATCCATGAGTAAAGAAGAAAGAGATGTAATAACATTAAAAGAAGATCCCATGTTTTCAACAAATGCAGCGGATGTTCAGATGTTAATTGAGGCAACAGAACATGCCGCGCAAGAGTTTGGAGATTTTGGTATTACTTTACCGGGTGCTGTGCCACCAAGTATACAGAGACTATAAGTCAGGCAAAAGTATGAAGATAATAAATTATATTGTTAAACTGATAAAAATAAATATTATTCTTTTGGCTCTTTTGGCAACAGCATTGTATGCTCAAAATGCAGAACCTGCAAATGAAGAGGGTGCTGCGGTCGCTGAAGAAGGTGTGAAAGATGAAGAAGTAAAGGCTGATGAAACATTAGAACCAGTTCTGGAATATACCCCCTTTTCAGAAATGCGTCCAATGGAAAGAGATCGATTTATTACGAATCGACATAGTGTTGATTTTGGGTTATCTACATCAACTTCAACATATTTTGATTCGTCTCAGGATTTTTCTTTATTGCTGGGATTTTATAGACCCTATGTAAAATATCGTCTTTATGATACGGCAAATTTGTTGTTAAGACCAAAGGTTTCAGTTACGCAATTTATTGGAAGTAAAACAAAGAAAAGTTCTCTATCAGCCTCGATAGAACAGTTTTCTATAGGTGTAATGCCCCATCCTGACCATACTTTTGTTCTGGGCAGGCAATATGCTTATATTGGCAAGGGATTATTGTTTGCAAATTATGCTGATGGTCTCAAGTACCAGGGAAATTATTCCTTTTTAAAGGGAAATGCCTATGTTTTGTATTCTGGCCAGTATGCTGAAGATTTATGTGCACTAAACCTGCAAGGCTGCGGAAAAAATGTAGTAAATCCTTATAATGTAGTGCCAGGATTACCTGTCGACCAACAGGTTTTTATTCAACCAGATACCTTAGGAAGAAGAATTATAGCTATGTTAGAGGTAAGTTTGCCTCCTTTATATGGAAATACATTCTCCGTAGGGATGTTGTATGCAAAAGACATGATTCAATATAAATTACCAAATCTTACATTTGCAACATTTAATCCTGTTTATCTGGCATTTGGACTAAAAGGGTATATATATACACCTGATCTTCGCTATAACATGGAGTTAGATGTGGAATCGGGAGAATCCTATAATATTGAAAACCAGGCTCAAGGTGTAATTTTGGCGGCAGCATACCAGGCGGATTTTTCTTATGCACTACCAATATATGAAAATATTGTGAAACCTAATCTTCTTATGCAATTTGCTTTTGCAACAGGTGATTCTGATAAAACCAATCTTGTATATCCAACACAAACCAATACGAAGAAAACAGATAATGCATTTTACTATTTTGGAGCGTACTCAGGTGGGCTCGGTTTAAAACCGATGTTATCTAATATGTTTATATACCGGGCTGGTTTTTCCATGAGACCTGCCTATTCGAAGTATGATTTTAGAAATGTTTATCTGGTGTTTAAATATTCTTATTATAGAAAAATTGTAGGTGAAGGGGTTATCTCTGATCTTCGGGCTTATTCTCATGTAAATCCTGGTACATTAACCAGTGATGAGATTGTTTCTAAAAAATATGTAGGCTCCGGTGTTGATTTAACTCTTTTATGGAAATTCAAGACTGAACTTAGCTTTTATTACTCATTAGGTTTATTTATTCCAGGTTCTGCGTTCCCGGATTCACAAAAGCTTGATGTTGTAAATCTGCTTAGTGCCGCAATCTCTTTTTAAGAAATATATGCTTGTTTTAACGGTAATAAGGTCAAAGTTCGGCCTTATTGCCGTTAAGCATAAAAAAAATCGTTAAGTTTATTGGGTTTATCGTTCGTTAATTCTTTGACTATTTCAATTCGTAGTTCCTTTTTTTTTCGGAAAATATAGCTGGTATCCGGCTTTAAAGGAACATTCGATAATAAATGTACCTCGTTATTTTTTATTATCATTTTATACCACGTCGGCTGGGAATCTATATTTTTTTGATCGGGGACTTTTTCAATAACCAAAGCTGTAAAAATTTCAGGTAAGCGTTTAAAAAACCAGTAATTTCTTGGTTCACTTAAATACATATAAATCTATTTCGGTATTTTGTTTCAATAGATTAGTTAAAAGATTGAAAATTTTTTTATTTTGCCTTTTGAATTCAGCCAAAAATCAGATAAAAATTCTTCAGATGATTTCCAGTTATTAATATTTTCGGAAAAAAATATTTTTTTGAAAATATAATCGCGATCCACTGCACTTTTATAATCTTTAAGATTACTAAATGCTTCTATTGCAGCTTCTTCATGTTTTTGTTTATCTATTCGTAGTTGAATATAATATACTACAAGGGCATATATAGGATCTATTCTGTATCCTTTTTCCAATGCAGCTGAAAATATTTCCATTATTTCATCATGGTTTATTCCGGTTTCAAGGGAGTGTTCAAAGATACTTCCAAGGATTTGATAATCTTTTTTCCCTACTGTTTTTACTTCCATTAGTAAAGTCAAGTAAGGAATTATTTCGGGGTTTACCTTGTTCTCGATTCCATATATACCAAGATTCATTGTCCTTTCGAGTAACCATCCCGGAAATTCCCGCTTGCATGCGTTGGGCACAACCTTTTCTGCAGTATTTTCCCATTTAGTATTTTTGGGCAATCGAATTATCAAGGCTTGCATCTGGGTTTTATAACCTTCTCTGATTTCTTCTTTACAATGTTTTTGTAGTAGATTATCAAGAGTTTCAGATTGAGAGTATAGTTTACTGTTGACTTGTACCAGAATTATGAAATTTATAACGGCTAATAGCTTAATTATTTTCATTATGATAATTAACTATTAAAAATAAAGAGTATATGTTGTAAATACACTTTATGAGTTAAAAGTGTATTTACAACCTTGAATTTAAATATATTTGTTTAATATATTCATGTAAAGCTGCTTTGGACCGGCTCCAACAGTTCTCTCAACCAGTTCGCCATTTTTATAGACCACCAGGGTAGGTATTGATGTGACGCTTAACTTTGTTGCAATTTGAGGATTTTCATCTACATTCATTTTTACAATTTTTACTTTTTCGCCCAAATCCTTTTGGATTTCATCTAACACAGGGGCTACCATTCGGCAGGGTGCACACCAAGGTGCCCAAAAATCAACCATAACCACTCCATCGGCAGTTTCTTTTTCAAATGTATTGTCCGTAATTTCCTTAGCTCCCATGTAATCTCCTTTTAACAATATGATTTACTAACTTTATGATTATATATTATATATTTTCGCACGGCAATTATTTATTTATTTGATGCAGCTTTTTGAACAAGTTCAACTATTCTGGGTATAGGAATCATTTTACCTTCGCCATTATCTCCACAAATTGTTTCCCCATCAACAGGTGATAAAATAGTGTATCCGTAGGAGGATAATATTTCAAGGTTACGTTGAGTTGCAGGATGTTTGTACATATTCGGGTTCATTGCGGGTGCAATCCAGATATTGTTGGTTTTGTATAAGAGGCACATATTAATAAGATTTCCGGAAGAACCGTTTGCTGCTTCACTGAGTAAGTGTGCAGTTGCAGGTGCAATAATCATTAGATCAGTTTTTTTAGACAGTTTGATATGCAGCATACCGGCTCTACCCTCATCATCATCGGTATAGCACTTCTGGCTGGATAGTGCAGTAAAAAGATCTGGTGAAATCCATTTTGAAGCAGTGTAAGACATAATCACTTGAACATTGTGCCCTTTTTTTACAAGTTCTCTGGTTAAATCGCAACTTTTATATATTGCAATAGATCCTGTTACCCCCAGAAGTATATTCATAGGCCATTTATTATCTTGTAGATGAAAAATAAATCGATTATTAAAATTTGTAAATTAATAATTGAAAAAAGTTGACGATATGTGTTCAAAATAGTTATTGTTTTTCTATGGCTAGAAAGTGTGAAGTAAGTGGAAAACGAACAAGATTCGGGAATAATGTAAGTCATTCGAATCGTAAAACGAAACGGCCATTTAAAGCAAATGTTCATACGAAAAGAGTTTATCTCGAAGATGAAAAACGATGGGTAACTATGAACATTTCTACAAGAGTTTTACGTACAATGCAAAAAAATGGCGTAAAATCAGTTCTCAGTAATATTAAATAAATTTAAGAAATTGGCCTGCGGCCAAAATCATTTTAATCATTTATTTCAGTAAGATAATAATCAATAGCTTATCTCTTTAAAAGAAAACTTTTTAGGATATTAAAGTTATTTGTATAAACGTATTTGGCTTTGTATTCTGTTCTGATCGGAGTTATGAAACATATAAAAGAGATTTTTCTTATTCGTAATTCAGGAATTATGAAAATAGCATAAAAAAAGCCTCCAATAAACATTGGAGGCTCAGAGTCGTACGGCGATATATATTTGTACGTACTTAACGAAGCAGCTGAAGAACTGTTTGCGGCACCTGATTTGCTTGCGCCAGCATTGCTGTTCCAGCTTGCGTTAACACCTGGGTTTTGGTGAAGTGAACCATCGATTCGGCCATATCGGCATCTCGAATTCTTGACTCTGCTGCCTGTATATTTTCATAGGCACTCATTAACCCCTTTGCAGTATATTCAAGACGGTTGTAGTATGCTCCCAGGTCAGCTCGTTGCTTAGCAATTAATCTTAATGCTTCATCAGCAAGACCAATTACGGCATTTGCTTTTCCAGGTGTAGAGATGGAAATGAAAGTCATAACTGTCGGATTTCTGAGTTTAAGTGCAGAAGTAGTCATTGTTTCAATATACACTCTTTCTCTTTGATGCATATTCGCACCCATATGAAACCACATACTGGCACTTGGATTTAGTCTTCCGAAAGATCCGGTTAGGAGTTTCATTTTGTTGAACTCTGCCTGTGATGCAATTCGATCGACTTCATCTATAAGTGCAGACACTTCAACTTGTATAAGCTGACGATCATTTTCGGAGTAAATTCCGTTGGCAGATTGAATTGCAAGTTCTCTGATTCTTTGTATAATATTTGATGTCTGATCAAGGTAACCTTCTGTTGTCTGAATAAAGCTCATACCATCTTCAGTGTTCTGCTCGGCTCTTCTTAAACCTCTGATCTGAGTTCTCATTTTTTCAGAAACAGCCAGTCCTGATGCATCATCTCCGGCACGGTTAATCCTTTCACCACTTGATAGTTTTTCAATATCTTTTTGTAAATCCCAATTCTGGAACTTGAGGGTACGGTGAGCGAATACCGCACTCATGTTATGGTTAATTATCATTTGTTTCCTCCTTGAAACTATTGTTCATATTACCTCTGGCCTTTGCTTCCCTGCAGCTATCTGAATGTTTTAAGTTACCCTGCTAAATGGTTAATTTAATTATTTCAGTAAAACACTCTATTTATGCCATGGTATATGTACCATTTTCGAAAGATTAAGAAAAAGCTTTATTATTTTTTTTAAAAAAAGTGTTATTTTTTTATTTTTTGTAATCGGTTTTGGACGTAAGATTTTTTAAATTCGTAAAAATCATTGCTGGATGTATAGAAATCAATATTTTTAAGGCAAAGATGCAGTTGAAAAGTTTTTGCAAAGTTATTTAAAATATTTTTTTGAATAAGTTCTGGTGTTTTCAGTAATATATTTTTTGATAAAAAATGGGCGTGATTACGATTAGAACGGTATTCTGGTTGCTTTCGGGGCTGTTGTAGATAGTAAGAAATTTTTTTTTGATATTTGCTGTTAAAAATAAGAGTGCCATGATGAAGCATCCATGCTCCTTTTCTTAGCTGGCTATTACCTGAGATTTTCAATAATTTATTTTGATAATTAATAACAATATCAGATATTCCTTTGATGGAATATTGATATTTCTTGGGTAAGCTATTCATAATTATTGTTAAAATTTGTTTATAGCTGTTTGATATATTGTAAAAGTCATTATAATATTTTGTATTAAGGATTATCCCATAATTCATATTCCCGGGAAAGTGAACGATAGTTCCTCCACCACTTCCTCTTTTAATTACAGGTGGTATTTTTTTGTGCAAAAAAAGTTCTTGTTCTATATGAAGGCTTTTCCCTAAAATAACAGAATTGCTGTTTTTATAGAAAAAAATATAAATGTTGCTCTCTTCTTTAGAGGCTTGAGAAAGAAAATATTCTTCTGTTGCCAGGTTTAAAAATGGATTTGTACCAGAAAGGTTAAAGTTTACCAGGTTCATTTTCAAGGATACAATATTCGTTGTACCTCTGCAACATCTTTATCACCTCGACCCGAAAGGCTGACAATCAACATAGGTCGCTTTTTTGATTTTTTATAATGGTTTTCAATCCAGATTTTAGCTCCGGCAAGTGCATGTGAACTTTCAAGTGCCGGAATAATGCCTTCAATTCGTGAAAGTTCAGAAAACGCTGCAAGGGCTTGTTTATCAGTTACACCAAAGTATTGCGCTCTATTGGTATCTTTTAAATAAGCATGTTCAGGTCCGACTCCCGGATAATCCAGACCAGCAGAAACCGAGTGAACCGGCATGATCAGACCATTTTCATCCTGCAGTACATAACTTATGGATCCCTGAAAAATACCAGGTTTACCTTTTGTCAATTTTGCACTATGATGTTGAGTATGAATTCCGTGTCCGGCAGCTTCGATACCAATTAATTGAACTTTAGTTTCTTTTATAAAAGAGCTAAAAATACCAATAGCATTTGATCCTCCACCAACACATGCAATAACAGCATCAGGAAGTTTTCCGCTTTTTTTTCTGATTTGTCTTATTGTTTCTTCTCCAATGATACTCTGAAAGTCGCGAACTATTTTAGGAAAGGGGTGGGGGCCTACTGCGGACCCAAGAACATAATGAGTTGTATCAACATTTTTTGCCCAATCTCTTAACGCTTCACTTACTGCATCCCGTAAAGTTCCTTTCTTTCCACCTACACCAACTATTTCTGCTCCGAGAAGCTTAATTCGAAATCCATTAAGAGCTTGCCTTCGCAGGTCTTCCTCTCCCATATAGATGGTGCAAGGAATAGAGTACAGGGAGCAGGCTGTTGCAGTTGCAACTCCATGTTGACCGGCACCGGTCTCAGCAATGATTCTTTTTTTGCCCATATATTTGGCCAGAAGAGTTTGTCCCAGAGTATTATTTATCTTATGAGCACCGGTATGTAAGGTATCTTCTCTTTTTAAAAAAATATCTGCATTCAATTTTTTTGATAAATTTGAGGCGAAATAAAGGTTAGTGGGTCTTCCTGCAAATTCTTTCAATGTATTGCGATATTCCATTTTAAATTTTTTATCGTTTTTGTAATGATTATAGGCTTTTTCAAGTTCTATTAAAGCAGGCATAAGCAATTCAGAAACAAATTGTCCGCCAAATTTTCCATAGTATCCGTTTTTATCAGGTAGCATTATATTAACTCAGACTGTTTAGTCTTATCGTGTGTAAAGTTTTATTCGTGATAAAATTGTATTATATAATCAATAAAAAAGCCAGTTGACTTAAGTAATAGCATTTAAAATAAAAACGATATAAGTTAAAATTCTTTTCTTGTGTGGTGAAATTTAAAAAAATTTGATTAATACAGGAATAAATCACTTTTTTAATTGGCTGCGATAGGAATTATTTCAATGGAGGCATTTCCGGCTGAGTCAACGTGAGTGATTAAATATTGAAAACCGACACCATCGAAACGCATTGGTAGTCCGCCTCCCGTACCGATAACAATTGTACGAATGTTTGATACAAAAAAATCCTGATAGGTATGAATATGCCCTGAAAAAATTATATCTCCGTTGTTATTTTTTACCATGTTGATGAATCGGGCTGCCTGAAAATCCGAACTAAAACCATTTGCACGAACTCCATCCTGATCAAAAGGTGGAATATGCATGAAAATAAATTTATTACGTCGGTTTTCGGAAAGTGATAATTGGGCAAATCCGTAGACACTTTCTGAAATATTTTGTTGTGAGGAATCAAGAAACAGAAACAGGTCTTCATTATGGGAGAACTCAAAGTTTGTACGTCCGAAATACTGGCCAAAAAGGTAGTAGCCATTTCCACCTATGCTGGCGTCGTGATTACCCATAATTGTATAAACCGGCATAGAGAAATTATTTTCAGAAAATAAATAAGCCCACTGGTATTCAGTTTCAGTAGCCTGGGAAACATAGTCACCTGTTATAATAAAGAAATCAAGATTATGAATAGATGCACTTGCGGCAATCAATTCCCCGATAGTATTGTTTGATTGAATGTCACCAACGACCCCAAAATTATACGCTGAGGTTGCATTAAAACTGATGAGGTTGATTGTAAGCTCCTCTCCTGGATTTATCTGAATAAAATAGTAGTAGCTTTTAGGATTACCAGATTGAGAGATTATACCTCGTGCAGGTTGTAAAACTGGAATATAGTTAGCCCTCATATTATTGAATAAAAAATTCAGATCAACAGGGTTTGCATTTAAAGAGTGCAGGTAAATTTGAACATTGGGTGTTTGTATATTACTTACAAGCAAGTTGTTATCTGCTTTTAATGTTCCATAACTAACTTTTATAAAAACTTGTTGAAATTCAATTTCACCTGTAGAATCCATATAGGGAGAAGGGCTTTCCGGAGAGGCAAGGCAATTTGTTAAAAAAAGAATCGATAGATAAATAAGTTTCTTCATATTTTAATACCAGTTGAAATGGAGAACAAACTTCCTTTGCCTGCTTTATACTCCAGGGATATTAATATTTTTTTGTATATCAACTCTGTATAGGCGCGGTAGTAGAGTATAAAGAATCCACTGCTGCTTATGATGTCGCTATTTGTTCTTGCGATTGAAGTTCCGACATTAATGAAATTCTTAATAGATACTCTTAGTCCCTGACTAATAAATATAGAGGTCTGGTTAAAGTCATTAAAGTAATTAACTTTGTTAAAATGATACCAATATTTACCGTATCCTATAATATTTTCAATATATAGGTTTTTTAGTGATTCACCAATCCATTGTAAATTCACGATAAAGTTGAATTTTCCCAAACCGCGTGATATAGAAAATTTTTCGTATGATCTTTCATATGAAAAATCAGGAATCAGATAAAGATCGGTATACTTATTATTCCAGATTTGATACCCATAGATTAAATTGTATTTTTGATACTTATTCAGATATTCTTGCTCAAAATTTAAGGTTAGAAAGTGATTTCCCTGACTCCACTGTCCTGAAATACCATAAAAGTTTTTATAAGGAGTTTGATGGTCATTTTTTTGAGCATAAGATAATTTTAAAGTTTTATAAGTATAAGGATTATCTTCTTCGAGAATATGAGATATTCCTGCAGTACCCAAAAAATCAGCAACCCAGCTGATAAAATATGTAGATGCGCTAAAGAATATCAAGGGTATCATAACAGGTGAAAACATTGAGGCAGCTCCACTTGCCCCATAGATTACCGAGCTTCCCAGTAGAGATAAAAGTGATATATTTCCTATCCAGAATAGATTCTTGCCCGTTTTTTTTTCGCCAGTGAGATAATGGCCCGATCCATGGAAAAAAAGCCCTGGCAATATCGAAAATCCCATACCTGTAATACTGGGATATGGGGTGGAATCACTTACATTGGACGTCAGGTTTTCTTGTCCAGATAAGTAATTTGAAACAAAAAATAAATTATAAAGAATTAAAATCAGAAATAAGGATTTTTTTGTCATAAAATATATCTGCATAATTAATGGAACATATAAATAAGTCATAAATTCCGAAAACTTTCCACAGTCAATTTTAATAAAATTTAATAATAAAATTGATATCGATCAGTTCGTAATTTTAATGTGTAAATTCTGGTTGACTTGATACGTTAGTTCTTTAATGGTTTTATATGGCAAAGCAAAAGGTGGAAAAAAAAGATTTGATTCAAAGTGATACTCAATCCTCAAAGGGAATTTTTGCATCTCTTTATAGTGAAGCAATGAGTGGAAAATCGATTCATTTTATAATTGCAGCTCTGATTATCGGGATTGTACTTATTGGATCTACGGCAGGAGTAGTGTCTATTTTTTCACATACAAGTGCTATAAAATTGATGGGTGATGAATTGAATGAATTAAAAAAAGAAAAGGTATTAGCTATTTCTGAAAATGTGGCCCGCAAAAATTCTTTGATAGCCCTACGAATGCAAGAGCAATTTGAAAATATAGTAAAAAATGAAAGAAAAAATCTGGTTATGACAAAATATTATTATAACAATTATTTTTTATGTACTGGAATGGTTTCTCTGCTGGGTATTTTTTCGGCTGTTTTTTTGCTGTTTATATCACGAAAAGGTTGGATGAATTCGAACCCTTATCTGTTAATTTCTTTTTTAATAACAACGGGAAGCAGTATCTATTTTAGTGCTCTTCCAACATTATTTGAGTACGAGCAAAATTGTACTGTTCATAAAAATAGTTATGTAAAATATAACCAGTTTAAAAACATATATTTAACCTTCGCATCAACAGGGCAGACCATATATATGTTGAATGGTAAAAAAATAAATAGTGCATCAGATTTTATAAATTTCATGGATTATAGTTTGAAAAAAATTTATGATATTCCATTTTCATTTAATCCTTCTGCAGCATTATCAAATGAGGATATTTTTCAAAAATTTTCTCAGAATATAAATACAAATACACAATAAAGATAAAAGTTAGTAAATATTAACTTTCCACTATAGTGCCACATTAGATAATGGTTATAATCTAATATAAGCAGGAGTTAGTATGGAAAAAATATGGAAGTATATATCAGCATTTTTGTTGATAATTATTATGGTAATGGTGTATAAGTTTATCATTTCAGGCAGCACTCTGAAACTTTCCGATAATCGCCAGGCAATTTTGTTAGATTCATCAGAGAGAATTTTTATTTTAGATGAAATGAATGCATTTATTGTGGCAATTGCAGAAATTAATCGTGGATTATCAGAAAACAATTTTGATCAAATTCAAAAAGCATCAGCAGCAGTTGGAGAAGCGGCAAGAACTTCAGTCGAGGCATCGGTATTGAAAAAACTACCTCTGGAATTTAAAGCAATGGGTTTTCAAACTCATGGGGGATTTGAGGAAATTTCAAAAATGGCAGCATCCCGGGTATCAACCTCGGCGATACAGGGAAAACTGGGTGAAGTAATGCAAAATTGCGTTGCTTGTCATTCGGGGTATATATTACCACAGCCTGCAAAATAATAATAAATATGAATCAGAACAGAGTTTTAACGCTATCGATTGTATTTTTGTTTTTTACTTTGTCGGGTTGCGATAAAGTAAAAGAACACTTTAAAGGGCATATGCATGATGAGCTGCATGCAGGTCAGGAAATTGTTCTAAACAATGGAAAAAAGTGGACGGCAGATGAATCAGCTAAAAAGCACGTTGCTGCAATGCGCCAGATAATGAAAAATTATCAAACCGGATTATCTGCGATGACAGTGGAAAATTCGAATCTGTTGAGGTCGAAATTAAATGCTGAAGTTGATACATTGTTTGCGACATGTACAATGGAAGGGGAGGCCCATGATCAGTTGCATATTTATCTTAAAGGACTTTTAGAAAAAATAGCAATGCTTGAAAGTAAAAATGAAAGGGAAAGAAGTGATGCTTTTTCGATGATTTACAGTGGTCTTGAAAAGTTTGATAATTACTTTGAATAAAAAAATATAAATTGATAATGGAGGAAAGTATTATTTTCTCCATTATTAAATTTCGTTTTTTAAATAATAAAGTATTTTTTCTCTAAAAATGGACGACTCTTTATTTGAAAAGCTACTGTTTGTATTATCAAAAAGAAAATCTTTTATCCATTGAAAAGGGATTTTAAGAATGTCCGGCGTGTTTGTAAATTTCTGGCACCTGGGGCAAAGTGCTCCCATATTTAAAAGATAGTCAGCCCATTCGTCGAGGTTATCGTTGCATTCATTACAAACCAGGCTAAAGTGAAAAAATCCGGCAAGCTGTAAAAATGAAAGATAAAAATGGTTAAGTATAGACTCTGTTAAAAGGCTATTTTTAAAATTCCATTGCATAATTAACTGTTCGAGTTTTAAATACAGGTTTTTATTTTCGATGCCCGATTTAATATAACGTGTTAATTGCAGAAGTTCCTGAATTGCAGAAAGTTCCTGATATGAAGGTGAGGCATCATATGGCGAATGAAGAAGATCCATCTCTTTGGGTATGGAAATAGTATTCAAATTACCCATAATTATGAAATTCCATATTGTTGCAGGTGAGAGAAAAAGTGCGCTTCTTTTTTTTGATTTTAGTACACCTGGAATTTTTAAAAATAACAAGGCGCCGTCTTCAGAAAAGCAATGTAATAAAAGTGAGTCTTCCTGAATTTTTTTTCTAGTTAAGATGATGCATTTCATGCAGTTTATTTGAACGAAAAAATCAAATCAAATCAGGAGGAATATAAACCGATGCCTTAATGATATGCTGTCCATCAAATTGTTTTATGGAAAGTACAATATTTCCATAGTTTACAGAAGCATCCTGCGAAATGTTTCCTTTTAGTTCGTGAAGCAGAAACCCGGCAAGAGTATTAAATTTTTCCTCAGGTAGATTTATCATTAATTCTTTATTTATATCAGTTATTGATGTAGAGGCATCAACTTCATAAAGACGATGACCGATCGTTTTTATTGCCGTGTATTTTGCAGAATCATATTCATCCTTAATTTCACCGACAATTTCTTCAAGAAGATCTTCAAGGGTAATTAATCCGGTTATATCTCCGTATTCATTAGCAGTCAGCATCATGTGCTGGCGATTCACCCGCATATCCCTAAGCAGCGAAAGAAGACTCTGGGTTTCAGGAATAACTTTTACTTCACGAATATAATCCTTAAGTTTGAATCGACCTATTTTTTTCAGGTATGATTTTAATATATCTTTTGCATAAAGCAAACCAACATATTTTCGCTTGCCCCCATCTTCTTCATACACAGGAATACGCGAGTGTCCAGTTTTACAGATAATTTTTAAAGTAGCATTTAAAGAACTTTTTGCGGATATAGATACTACTTTTGTAATGGGTACTTTAACATTATTTGCATCATACTCCATCATTTTGATGACGCCCAGAATCATCTGAAGTTGATCATTACGAAGAGGAATATCTTTGTCGTCAAAAAAATCAATCAGTTCATTTCGAAGAGTGTCATTCCTTGAAAATATTTGATTTAAAATATTTTTTAATTTGGATGTTTTGCCTTCATTACTGTGTTCAGAGTCCGAACGATTTATACGTGTCATAATATTTGTGTTAGCGGGCTTATTGTTTGCATATTTATTTTTTTTAGCAGAAATATTTCCTTCTCACGCATTATTTTTGAATCTTCGGGGCTTTTTTCATGATCGTACCCAAATGCATGTAAAATGCCATGAATGATCAGAATAATTAACTCTTCGAGCAATGAGTTTTGTTGCTCCATAGCCTGTTTTTGAGCCTGATCAATAGATATATATATTTCAGCAAGAGATCCCATTATTTTATTTCCTTTATCAAATGGAAAGGTAATGACATCGGTTTTTTTGTTTTTGTTTCTAAAATCATTATTCAATTTTTTTATCTGCCTGTTGTTTACAATGATTACACTAATCTTAAACTTCTTGTAGTTTGGCCAGTTTTTTTTTATTCCCGTGTCTTTTAACAATATGGACTGTAATAAACCAAGGATATTGGTTATTTCTTCAAGAACTCTATCAATATTTGGATATTTGCAATCAGGAATTACTTCAATATTCACTTCGCTTGATATCTGGTAAAAAATATAATTTTTAACGTCAACACTAATTTTATTTTGTTTGAAATTCCTGCCGAGTCAAATTTTTGTTTCTCTGTTCTTTAATAAGGTTATAATTTCTTCTTGTGTGATTATATATTTGGAATTGCAGTAATGACATAGCAACTCCTGATTTTTTTCATTTAATGAAAGCAGCTCTTCTGTGGAAAGAATGTTCAATGTTTCCAGAAATTTCTCTTTGCTGCAGCGGCAGTAAAAATCAACAGGGGTACGCGACAGCTCTTTTATCTGGTGGTTTTTTAAGATTCGGGGTAGTATTTCATCAATGTAAATACCTTCTTCAACCAATCGGGTAAGATTAGGGGTATCAATTAAATTGATTTCAAGATCCAGAATATCCTGTTCTTCTGCTCCAGGAAGGGTTTGTACCATTAATGCCACAGCATTTTTAACTGAAAAATCTTCATTAAACTGAATATCCATTTTAATTGCAGTTGGAATTTGCTCCGAGAGTGCAAAGTATCTTGTTAAATCTTTTACAACAGAAGATTCTACAGCCTCTATTATACTTGTCATCGGTTTTGATTCATTGTAAAGAACCTTGATCATCTGCAGAGTTCCGGTACCCATTGCTTTTTTTTTCATCAGCAGGGGGTCTCCCGGCTCAGGGAGGAAATGTCCATTTCCAAGGTATCCTCTAACCTCACCATTAGCAGTCGCCTCAGATACGCCGTACTTGACAGGGCCGTGTACATCGATGCGTAATGTAATTCGTTCTTCACCTTTTAACGAAGCTGCTGCAAGCAAAGAGCCCATCATAAGCTCCCCAAGTATTGAAGTGGATAACGGATTTAAGGTGTGCTTCTGACGAGCCGTATCAATTAAATCGGATGCCTTTAATATGACTACTCGAAATTGACCATCAGCTGTAACAGCTTTTATCATACGATCCCGAAAAAGGTAGTTTTGCCTGGCCTTGTGTAATTGTTCATTTTTACCCTTTTCATCAAGCTTTTCCATATTTGACCCTGATTTTTGTTGCTGAAACAGTCAATCAATTTTCTTTCTTTAAATTCCCTTAAAAGAATGATAAAATAAAAACTTTACAGAGATGCTCATGCATAATCGACTGCATTATATAAAGCAAACATTTGTAATATGAAAAAAAATATAAACAAATATTTAAAAATAATTATCATGCCTGTTATTGCATTAATGATAATTAAAGCGAGCAGCATTGATGCCGACCCTGTTTTCAAGATTAACTACGTGGAAGTTTGGGGAGCGATAGCATTTTTTTTTCCGATTTATTTTTTAATAATTCTCACAGAAGAGTTAAGAAAAAATAAAAAAATTTATCTACTATTTAACACAGGTTTATTTCTTCTTTTTGCCGGAGCACTGGAAGATATCGTTGATGAATTTTATGTTTTAACTTCTTCATGGTCGCTGCTGGAAAATATTTCCATTCCGGTTGGTTTTCTTTTTTTAACGATGGGAGTTTACTTCTGGATGAAGGAGCGTGCAAAGCTTGTTGCAGATCTTGAATTGGCTGGTGTAACTGATTTTTTAACTTCTCTTTATAATATAAAGACATTTTATAAAGATATAAATATTGAACAGGAGCGCGCCCACCGTTATTTCACTCCCTTTTCTCTGCTGATGATTGATATTGATAATTTTAAAAATTTTAATGATACTTATGGTCACCCTGAGGGGGACAAAGTAATAAAATATGCAGCAGATGCCATTCGGAGCTCATTAAGAGTCAATGACCGTGCTTATCGTTATGGAGGAGAGGAGTATTGTGTGCTATTGCCTGAAACCGATCGCGATTCGGCAATACTCGTGGCTGAGAGAATAAGAAAGTTGATAAAGTCGACACCGTTACTTCCCAGAGACGAATCTCCTGTTTATATTACTGTAAGTATTGGCATTGCAACATTCTCAAAAGGTGAAGTAACTGCTCATTTTGTAAAAAGGGCCGATGATGCTCTTTATAAGGCGAAAAAAGCCGGCAAGGATTGCTGTAAAAAAGCCCGCTAAAAAAGATTCAAACAGTCCTTGCAGATCTTTCCCTCTGATTTTGAAATAGAAACCATCGTAGAGGGTTTTCCCATGCAGGTGACCAGTTTTTCACCTTCGAGAGTCTCTTCCTTTGTAATATTTTTACAAATAGAAAGGGTTGATCCTGTGCACTCTTTAGGGTTTCCTTCGGCAGTGAAAATGTGATATTCGCTCTCCTGGTTTTTTCGTACAACAAGAAACTTTTGCATTACGGTTAAAAATAAAATTTAATTTGTAGAAGCAACAAGTTTTACTTTAATCAGAATATAGGTAGCATCATCACTGTTTTGATTGAAAATGAATCTTGCGATCTCTTTTTTCAACAAATTTAAATCTTTGTTGAAAATTTGTATAAAAAGAGATCTCTTCTTTTCCATAATAGTATAAAAACCATCACTGCATAGCAGGTAATAGTCGTGTTCTTGCGTAATATCCTTTTCGTAAAAATCACCGGTTTCAAGTTTTTTCAGGCCAAGACATTTTGTAAGTATATTTGGCATTTTTTCAATGTTGTTGTCTTGCGTTAAAGAAACAAGATTCTGGTTAAATCCGTACAGCCTTGAGTCGCCCAGGTGGGTGTATTGCAGGGGCGCATTTTTTGAAAAGGGAACATAAAGCACGCATATTGTAGTAAATGGTTCGCTTAATTTACTTTTGAGAAGCATAATGTTCAGATCTTCGATGAGCTCTTTTAATAAAAAATGTCCGCTTTTTTCGTAGATGGAAATATTATTTTGTATAAATAGTTTAATTTGTGATATTGCCTCAATGGCCCCAGAGGCGCTACTGACTCCGTCAAACAAAAAGTAAAGATGGTAGCCTTCTTTTTCAAGTATAAAGGTACTATCTTTATTGCTCTCTCTTTGCAGGCCTTGAAAAGAGTCTTCAATATATTCCATTTTGCGATTGTTCAAACTATTTCCTTGTTCTTCTCAAACAGCAGGTTTTGCTGAATGAATGTATACATAATTTAAAAAAGAAGAACAATACGACAAACCATTTTAAAGCTCAGCGCATAGCTGCCCGGAATTTATGCAATATTTTTTCACTCCCTCTGCCGCCGCGATTTATAGCCGACAATCTTTTTTAGATATATAATTACTTTTATGGGGTGGGATAGGATTGACCTATTAATCTATGAAAAAAAAACAGCTTTCGCAAAAGGCATAAATTTTTCGCAGCCTGAAAAATATGAACTTCTAAAGGTCATTGATGCAAACACATCTTTTGGACGCGCAAAAAAGTCGAATTTAATACAATATAAACAAATAATTGATGCGCTGCCTGACAAGTTCCAGGAAAGAAATATTATTAAAGCATTAATTGAACTGAAGATTGACAAACTTGTCGGAATGGTACCGGCTTTTCAATTTAACGAGATTACAAATTCGCTGGACCCTGTTGTATATTTTGTCTCTCATCCAGAAGAGTTAAATGTGGATATGAGTCTGATTTATCAGGCAGTAATAGACCAGTCGGCAGAAATCTTAAAAAAATATCATAATATTTTTTTTAACTATGACAGAGAACTATTCTGGAAAGATCTGGAAAATTCACTTGCAGAGGATCAAAATACCCAGGTTTTTCATACCCAGATTTATTATGATTTTTATGCTCTGCTGGAAAAGATTGACCTTCCTTTTTCTATAGATAAAACTATAAAAGATTTTTTTGTAAAAGAGCTTATTGATCTGCTTGTTGCCCGAGGAAGTGCTGTAACCTTGTATAATCAACGCACCTATTTGATCCCCTTTCGCTATCTTGGTGATATAGCGACAACTCTTCAGACTTTTCTTGCGAACAAGATTTTGCCTCGATATGAATCAATTCCTTATGTTTGGAGAAAACTTGATCTGGTGGAGGCCCAGGAACAGCTATTTCTGCTAGGAAATGGAAAGAGAAAAAACTATAAATTTGCAGCAGAGCGTGCGTCTATTATCGAGAATTTTTTTATTGATGAAAAGGGATCAGGGGATTCACCTTTTGGTGGAAGAGTCGTGTTGCAGTTGATTCAAAAATTAAAAGAGCCCGTAAATGAAGTATTTGAGAAGCAGTATATTGATAATGTTTTTGAGAAGGTAAATGAACTTAAAAATAAAATAAAAAAAGAGTCTGAAAACTGGAAAGAGCTTATGTTATTTTTAGATCATCAGGAACTGGACGATTATCCTCCCGAGGCTTTAGAGAAGTTATTTCAGGACAAAGAACTTCTCTATACTCTATGGGAGGGAAAAAGCGGCCCAAGGCATATTTTCATGCATTTAAATGTAGAAAATTTTCAAATGGTACTGGATGGGTTGGCTACTGTAAAACCCAGAGAATTCTGGAAAATTTTAGCATATCGTAAATTAATGTATAACACAGAAAGAATTGCCCCCTCATTAAATCCTTTTTATAATGAGAACTTTCATAAGAAATATTCAGCGTTGCTTGGAACCATTTATTATTCATATATGCCCTTTTTATCACGCTTTTTTTTATCGTTTGATATAAATTTTATCAGCAGCTATATTTTTAAAAGTGTTAAACTTGCTATTGAAAAAAGCCAGACCAGATTGCGAGAAAATCGGCTCGCAGCTGAGGAGGCACGCAAGGCTGAACAGTTAAAAGATCTGGCCCGACTTTCATCACAAATAAAAGACAAGGCATTAAAAAACAGAATTTCAGAAGAGCTTGATTTTTGTTATTTCAGGCAAAATACTGTTCCCCTTGTACGGGATATTGCTGCAAGATTTCCGACGATTCCTTCTGAGAAGTTTAAAGCTTTATTGTCACTGTTTCAGTTTGAATTGATAGCTGTTCACCCGAATGACCTCTGGATGGATCAGATACTGTTTTATCCCCATGAAATTACCTGGAATTATAATCGTGAAAAGACTATTGAAAAAATAAATGAAATTCTGGAATCAGAGAGAAAGGCTGCTGTTTATAACAATTCAGATGAGGTTGTTCTCAAGCGTGCCAATGCTCTTTATTACCGTCTTCAGCTGGGTTAATCAATTTTTCTTTTTTATCTTCTTGCCAAATGATTATGGGGGGTGGCAGAGGCTTTGCCGCCGCCAGGGGGGGCTCAGCCCCCCTTTTTCATTTGTAAAAATATAATTAAAATTTAAAATTTTTTTTAAAAAAGTTGCCGATTTTTTCGAAATTTATTATATCAATATTAGCAATCAAGCATCAAGAGTGCTAACACTTGGTGGCATTGAGTGATATTGGATAACTATTTTGGAGGGAAAATATGTATTTTACAGAGTTGTTGAATGATTTAAACAGAGCTCAGGGCCAATTAAGGCTACAAAACGGACTTTGGAATGGGTTGTCGCATGGTTCGATGTATGGAGCTCACCAGAGCGAGTATCCACTGATTCAAATATATGCAGACAAGGATTTTCTGATTTTGCGGGCTGAGGTTCCGGGTGTTGCACTTGAGGATCTTTCGATTTCGATTACAGACGATGTTCTGACGTTAAGTGGTGAAATCAAAGAGAGTATTTTTGATGCAAATGTCAAGGCTCTTCGAAAAGAGAGAATCACAGGAAAGTTTTCCAGAACAGTTGAGCTCCCTTATCCGGTTGAGAGTGATAAGGCAGAGGCTGTGCTAAAAAATGGTCTGTTGAATTTAACACTGCCCATAAAAGAAGCGGTTAAACCAAGGCAGATATCGATAAAAAGCGAATAATTTAAAAGGAGTATAAAAATGGCAGTAGCAGAAAAAAAACTTCAATCATCGACTGAAACATCAGATGCAGGATTTTTTCAGAGTGAAGAAAAAAAAATAATTGAATATGTTCCGGAATTTGACATTTATAGTGACTCAGGGGCAATTTACCTGGAAGGAAATATGCCTGGTGTTGACAGGGAGGGGGTAAAAATCTCTGTTGAAAAAGATGTATTAACCATCTCGGGTGAACAGAAGGTTTCTATACCGGAACATATGGATCAGCTTTATTCAGAATTTAACAAAGTTTTTTACAAAAAAAATTTTCGTCTGGAAACAGCACTGGATACCGATGCTGCCGAAGCGGTAATGAAAAATGGGGTATTGAGGGTAAAGATGCCTTTTAAAAAATCGGTTGTAAAAAATATTCTGGTTAAAGCAGAATAATATATTGTAATTCCACTGGGGGAATTCCCCGGTGGAATTTATAAAACTTTTCTGACCTGAATGGTTTGAACTTTTTCCTCTCCTGCAATAATATCTGAAATAACGACGATCTCATCACTTTTTTTAATCACTTCATCAGACTTTAATCTATTCATGGCGTTGTTGATAGTTATTTCTGGATTTTCTGAAAATTCAATCTGGTAGGGAATAATACCTCTGGAGAGAGTCAACTTTCTTCGGACTGAACTGTTGTTGGTGAAGGTATAAATTAGAGGGAATCTGGGGTGAAAAGAGGCCATGCCAAGGGCGGTTGTTCCTCTGCGTGTAATGATGATAATGGCAGTTGATTTTATGGCGTCGGCAAGTGCTGCTCCTGATTTTAAAATTTCTTCTCTGTTGCTTCGGGCCATTCTTTCTGAAACAAAGTTAACGCCACCTGATTTTTCGATTCTACAGGCGATGCGATACATCATTTCAACACATTTGAAGGGGTATTTTCCTGAAGCTGTTTCTGCAGATAACATTATTGCATCAGCTTCTTCGTATACAGCATTGGCAACATCAGTTATTTCAGCCCGGGTGGGAGTAGGGTTTACAGTCATGCTTTCGAGCAGGTTTGTTGCAACAATGACAGGTTTTCCCTGATAGGCGCACTCTTTTATAATTTTTCTCTGAACGATGGGTAGCTCTTCGAAGTCTATTTCTACTCCCAGATCACCCCGGGCAACCATTACTGCATCAGCCGCACTGACGATTTCGACCAGATTTTTTACTGCCTCCTGATCTTCTATTTTTGCGATTACCTGAAGATCGCTGTTTTTTTCATGTATAATTTTTTTAAGTTCATAAATATTTTCTTTCGAGCGAACAAAAGAGAGGGCGACAAAATCTACCTCTTCATCGATTCCAAAAAGAATATCGCTGTGATCTTTTTCTGTGATTGCCGGAAGACGAACTTTGACACCGGGTAGATTAACGTGTCTTCGGGAATGAAGAACCCCCCCATCAATAATCTGACAAAGAAGCCTTGTATCTGTTTTATCAATAACGGTTAAATTAATTATGCCATTGTCTATAGTAATTTTAGAGCCTGTTTTTAAATCTTCAATAATATGAGGATAGTTTACAAATATAGAGTGGCTGTCTGATTGCTGTGTACGATCCACATGAAGATGTATGATTTCACCGCTGTTTAGTGTGACAGGTTTAATTAAATCCCCGGTACGGATTTCCGGACCTTGTGTGTCGAGCAGTATAGCGACTGGAAATGCCAGTTCCTCATTGACAGCTTTAATTAATTGAATCAACTGGGTATGCGAATTACGATCGCCGTGTGACAAATTAATTCGTGCAATATTCATTCCCCCGATGGCAAGTTCCCTAATGGATTCAATATCAGAAGTTCTGGGACCGAGGGTGCAGATAATTTTAGTTTTCCTTAAAGCTGTTTTCTGGTTCATAATCCTTTTTTAAGGTATGAAAATGGTTTTCTCATGTAAAGCAGATAAAATCGGTTTTAGCGCTTCTTTTGTTTGGCGAGAGGGTAGAACTTAAACATACAATACTCTTTACATACTGTGTGAAATTCATACAATTGCATATGTCTGAACATATAGAAAATGAAAATGATGAACCAATATCTGATATTCTAAACCAGCGTTTGACCAAGCTCAAGGAGCTGAAAGACGCAGGCGTTGAAATTTACCCAAACCGCTTTAAGCGCGATTATACAATTCAGGAGATAATGGAAAAATATTTTCAGAATGAAGAGGTGCATAGCGAAGATAGTATAACTCTTGCCGGTCGTGTAATGGGAAAACGCCCAATGGGGAAAGCAGGTTTTATTAATATACAGGATTTTTCAGGGAAAATTCAGGTATATTCGAATAACAAGCTGCTTGATGATAAACAATACTTTCTATTTGAAAATATAGACATAGGTGATATTGTAGGAATCATGGGTACTCCCTTTCGAACAAAAACAGGTGAGGCCAGCATAAGAGGGGTCAGCATAACCAATCTTGCAAAAAATTTATATCCTTTGCCGGTTGTTAAAGAAAAAGATGATCAAACATTTGATGCGTTTTCTGATGTAGAGACAAGGTATCGCAGAAGATATCTAGATCTTGCAGTAAATAAAAATGTTCGTGATACTTTTGTAATGCGCTCCCGGATTATTACGGTTATCAGGGAATTTTTTCAGGCAAAAGGGTTTATTGAGGTCGAAACACCTATGATGCAGTCAGTGGCATCAGGGGCTGCAGCACGACCTTTTGAAACTTTTCATAACACTCTGAATATGCCACTTTTTTTGAGAATTGCTCCCGAACTTTATTTAAAACGATTGATTGCCGGTGGATTTGAAAAAGTTTTTGAACTTAATAGAAATTTTCGAAATGAAGGTATCAGTATTAAACATAATCCTGAATTTACCATGATGGAGGTGTATCAGGCTTATGCGGATTACCATGACATGATGGATTTGACTGAGGAGATGTTTAATAAACTAACTACCGATATCTTAAAGACAACGGAAATTGAATATGGTGAACATAAAATTTCTTTAAAAACACCGTGGCCGAGAAAAAGATATCTTGATATAATTAAAGAAAAAACAGGAATTGATTTTTATCCTTATCTGGTTCACGATCAGCCAGATATCGAATCTGCCCGGGTAGCGGCCCATTCTGTGGGAATTGAAACCGGAAAGCTTCATACATTCTGGGAAATAATTGACGAAATTTTTTCCAGAAGAGTGGAGCCAGAATTGATTCAACCCGTTTTTATTACCGATTTTCCTATGGCAATGTCACCTTTGGCAAAAAATATTCCCGGGAACCCACATCTTGTTGAAAGGTTTGAGCCCTATATTGCAGGCAGAGAGATGGGAAATGCCTTCAGTGAGTTGAATGATCCTCAGGAGCAGTATAATCGTTTTATGCAGCAGCTTGATATGAAAAAAGAGGGCCAGGATGAAACAATCCAGATGGATGAGGATTTTATTGATGTATTAAAAATGGGAATGCCTCCGACGGGTGGTCTGGGGATTGGTATAGATCGTCTGGTGATGCTGCTGACAAACAGTCCATCTATAAAAGATGTTATTTTGTTTCCTTTGTTAAGGAAAAGATAATTCAGATCATGATTTTGAAAGAAAGAGGGGTTTTCTTGTGAGCAAAGATTTAAAGTTAAAAATTACTCCATTAAAAATGAAAAGAGACAGGTTGCTGCTTTTGAATCAGATTCTTCTACCGCGTGTAGTAGAGTGGGTTGAGTGTTTTGATGCAGAATCTGTTTCAGACTCTATAAAAAAAATGCATGTAAGGGGTGCACCTGCAATTGGTATTGCTGCGGCCTATGGCTTTTATCTTGGGGTAAAAAAAATAGTTGATCTTGGCGAAAAGGTTACACCGGCTAAATTAAATATTATAAAAACAAAACTTGACAAGGCCCGTCCAACGGCTGTAAATTTAAGCTGGGCTACGTCTTTGATGCTGAAAAATGCCCTGAATTATATAGAAAAAAGCTCTTTGCAAAACAAAAAAGATATAAATTCACTACAGCTTTTGATGGAATTATATAATAAAGCAGTTTCTATTCACGAGGATGATGCTGCACGTTGTTTGCAAATGTCTGAACGGGGTGCTGATTACATTGTTAAGAAAAGACCTTTAAAAAAATACCGCATTATGACTCATTGTAATGCAGGAGCGCTCGCAACCGGAGGAATTGGTACAGCACTTGGTTTGATTCGGGTGCTTCAGCAAAGAGGATTGGTCGAGATGGTCTATTCCTGTGAAACCAGACCTTATTTACAGGGGGCAAGGTTAACAGCCTTTGAGCTGGATAAAGAAAAAATTCCGGTAACCTTAATTGCAGATTCTATGGCTGCAGTATTGATGCAAAAAAAGATGATCGATTTTATTATAGTGGGAGCAGATCGTATTACAAAAAACGGTGATGCAGCAAATAAAATTGGTACCTACAGCCATTCGGTAAATGCAAAATTACACAAGATTCCCTTTTATGTAATTGCACCCAAGTCCACTCTTGATAACTCTATTACGAAGGGAGATGAGATTATTATTGAAAACAGGGATTCATCAGAACTTCTTGAGTTTAATGGTGTAGCTCATGCGGCAAAGGTAAAGGTATTAAATTACAGTTTTGATGTAACTCCCAGAGAAAATATTGAGGCTATTTTTTTTGAAGATGAGGTAATTTAGAAACCACCCTGCTTGGAAGGGGCCTGAAATAGTATTTTGAATACAGAATTTATATGTCCGCTTTTTTTATGATAGCTGAATACGGTGCCAGGTTTACTTTCCCATCCTGTTTTTTTATTAAAATTGTCACCAAAAAAGGTGAAAAGGGTAGTTGTTCCATCAACAGTTTCAATTTCAAAGGTTTTTAGAAAAGAGAAAAACTGGTCAGGATAAAATTTTAATCCATTTTTCATTTTTACTTCAAAAAAAGAGGGCTCGAACTCATAAAAATGGAATTCTCCCTGTTCGTCTGAGTTTTTTACTCCATATTCAAGTATGGTAATTTCTGCGATGTCAACAGGAGATATTTTTTTTTTGTAAGTGATACCGTTTTTATTATGAGTAAAATATATTTCGGTTGGTAATGATATAATGCCGTTTATTTGATTGCCACTTCCAAGGTATGCAGTAATTGCCATTTTAAGATTTTCGCTTGCATTCTTGATTACCTCTTTGCTGGTTGTAGATTCGTTTTCGGGTTGCTTTACTACCGGTACGGTTGGTTCAACAGGATAAGAGACAGGCAGGATGATTTGGGCATGGAATATAGTTTCAAAAATGATAAAAGCAAATGTAAATTTATTCATAAAAAAAAATATAGATCATTTATATATTGTAAATCTATTTTTTTTCGTTAACAGTCAGTCTAATATTTAATAATGATCTATTAATGCGATGTATTAAGGAAAATAATCATTGATGAAACGTATATCTTTTAAAGGTGGTAATATAGTATGAGTGAACCTGTAATTGTAAAAGTTGATCAGCTTCTTCCGGAGCACTTGCATATCATTCCCATCCGTTATCGTCCGGTTTTTCCAGGAATGATTACACCACTGGTAATATCACCCGGTCCATTAACTGAGTATATTGATGATATCATGAAAAAAACAACTTTTGTAGGAATGATTCTGCAAAAAGATGATAATCTGAATACTATTGATGTAAATAATTTTTACAAGGTGGGAACGGTTGGCAAAGTCATAAAAAGAATTAATTTGCCCGAAGGTGGTCTTCATATATTGTTAAATACCATCAGCAGGTTTACAGTAATTGAGTATATTCAAGCCAAGAACCGACCAGTAGCACATGTAAAATATCATAAAGATGAATTTAATACTAAAGATAAAGAGTTGCAGGCTTTAATGAGGGCTGTTCTTGCGAAAGCTAAAGAGATCGCTGCTCAAAATACTCTTTTTACAGAGGAGATAAAAATTACCCTGGTTAATGTGGAGGAGCCTGGTAAAATTGCTGACTTTGTCAGCAGTATCTTGAACCTTGAGAAATCTGATTTTCAAAAAATACTCGAAACATTTGATGTAAAACGCCGCCTTGAGGCTTGTCTGCTCTATTTATCCAAAGAGATGGAATTAATTAAACTTCAAAACAAGATTCAGGGAGAAATTGAAGACAAGATTGAACACCAACAGCGGGACTATTATCTTCGTGAGCAATTAAAGGCTATTCGTGAAGAGCTTGGTATTGGCCAATCGAAAGAGAAAGATGCAGACTATTATTTAAAAAAGCTAGAAACAATTCAACTTCCTGCAGAAGCAAAGGAGAAGGTTGATGCAGAGATTAACAGATTTGATTATGTTGATCCTCATTCAAGTGAGTACGGCGTAATCAGGAATTATCTCGATACCATTCTGGAGCTTCCGTGGCCGGATCCTGCTTTTCAGGACATTGATCTTGCCAGAGCAAGAAGAATCCTTGATAACGATCACTTTGGCCTGAAAGATGTGAAGGAACGTATTATTGAGCATCTTGCTGTAAAAAAACACAGAAAGGATGAAAAAGGAACAATTATCTGTTTTGTTGGTCCACCTGGCGTGGGAAAAACTTCTCTGGGAAAATCCATTGCTAATGCTATGGGGAAAAAATTTTTCAGATTTTCGCTTGGTGGAATGCGTGATGAAGCAGAGATCAAGGGGCACCGAAGGACTTACGTGGGTGCAATGCCGGGAAAAGTAATTCAAGCATTGAAGGTGGTAAAAGCCAAAGATCCTGTTTTAATGCTTGATGAGATTGACAAGCTCGGCGTATCGTTTCAGGGTGATCCGGCAAGTGCGCTGCTTGAGGTTCTGGATCCAGAACAAAACAAAGATTTTCGCGACCACTTTCTTGATTTACCGTTTGACTTGTCATATGTCACGTTTATTACAACGGCAAATACTCTTGATACGATTCCAACTCCATTGCTGGATCGAATGGAAATAATTCGACTTGCGGGATATATCATGGAAGAAAAAACGAGAATAGTAGAAAAGTATATTATTCCAAGAACAATAAAAACCTTTGGTCTGCAAAAATCAACAGCTCCGGTAATCTTACCCAAGACGCTGAAAAAAATTATTGATGGATATTCGAGAGAGGCAGGAGTACGTTCCATTGAAAAAGAGATTCAGAAGGTTTACAGAAAAGCGGTCTCTGCTCTGGAAGAGAATAAACCATTTCCCAGAAAAATTGAACCGGAAAATATAGAAGAGATACTTGGTCCACCACGCTTTGTAGATACTGAGGAGTCTCGTTTGAAGTATCCAGGTTGTGCTATGGGGCTTGCCTGGACGTCGATGGGAGGCTCAACACTTGTTATTGAATCGCGGGCAATTTCAGGAAAGGGTAGATTTCGTATAACGGGACAACTGGGAAAGGTTATGGCTGAAAGTGCCGAGATTGCATTTACCTATACGCGTTCGCTTATTCCTGATGCATCTTTTTGGGAAAAGAATGAGATACATATTCATGTTCCTGATGGAGCTACACCTAAAGATGGTCCTTCTGCAGGGATTACAATTACCACTGCCCTGATTTCTCTTTATATTCAGAAAACTCCGACTTCAGGATTTGCAATGACGGGCGAAATTCGCTTGACAGGTCAGGTTTTACCGATCGGTGGTTTGAAAGAAAAAGTTATTGGCGCCCGAAGAACAGGAATTAGAAAAATAATATTTCCCAAAGATAATGAAAAAGACTGGAAAGAGATTCCTGAATATTTAAAAAAAGGGGTTCAGGTATTTCCAGTATCTCATTACGATGAAGTAAGAGAGCTTTTATTTGGAAAAAATGTATTGGAATCACGTTTGGCAAAATTACAAAACTCAAAAGGAAAGCAAAATCATGAAAAAGTTTGATGTTAGATTTTTTATAATAGTCATTGTGGGGTGGGGTTTGGATTTTATTACTAAAATTCTTGCTGTACAAAATCTGAGTAACAATGAGACCATAAAATTAGTGGGAGATTTCATTGCATTTCGTCTGGTGTATAATACAGGTGGTGTATTTGGAATAGCGCAAGGTAACCCTTTTATCTTTCATATAATGACGGGAATTGCAATAATATTTCTTCTTGTATATTATATTAAAACAGAAAGTAATGATAAATATTTTTCTATTGCAATCGCATCTACTATGGGCGGAGCTTTGGGAAATTTTACAGATAGATTTTTTCGTGAAGGTGTAGTGGACTTTATTGATATGGGATTTGGTGTTCATCGATGGCCGACATATAATGTAGCAGATGCCTTTATTTCTGCAGGTGGCTTGCTTCTTGTCATTACGTTATGGCGGATGGAAAAAATGGAAAAAGAGAAGCTTGCCTCAAGTAGTAAGGAATAAATCTGGGCAATGACAACCAAGAATTAATAGAGATTCCAGTTAGCGCTGGAATCAGACTGGATGCAGCTGTAACAGAGTTTCTGGCCGGAAAAATTTCCCGAAACCAGATTCAAAAATTAATAAAAGACGGACATGCGACAGTGAATGGCGTTGCGGTCAGGAAACCTTCTGAGAAATTCAAGTCTGATCAAATTCTTCTTTTTGCTTTTCCTGTTGTTGCTGAATACACACTGGTTCCATCTACTAATGAGGTACCTGTTCTTTATCAGGATCAATCTCTGGCAATAATTCACAAACCTGCAGACATTACTGTACATCCTGGAGCTGGTACAGGTGATGATACCCTTGTACATATACTTGTTGGTCAAATGGATAATTTATCTGAAGGAAATGATCCATCTCGTCCTGGTATTGTTCACAGACTGGACCGGGCAACTGAAGGGTTGATGGTAATAGCAAAAAATAATAATATACACCATTTGCTATCTGCGATGTTCCAGAAGCGAGAGGTAATAAAAGAGTATCATGCCTGGGTCTGGGGTCATCCTATTGAGTCAGAAAAAATTGAAGGTTATATCGGGCGTCATCCAACAGATCGTAAAAAGATGCTTTTTTCAGATACTCCATTGAATCATACTTATAAACTATCTGTATTGTCTTATAAAGTGATACAGGAAAATGAATTTGGCTCACTGTTAAAAATATTACTCAAGACAGGGCGGACTCATCAGATCAGGGCAACATTTTCAGCGAGGCAATTTCCATTGATTGGAGACGTTTTATATTCACGGGTGGATCGTAAAATTAAAAAAGAACACCTGGAGGCTTTTTTAAAAAACAAGATTGAACATGCAGGTTTACTGCTCATTGCCAGTCGTCTTGCTTTTCATCATCCTGTTACAAATGAATGGCTGGATTATTCTATTGACCTTCCTGAAAGATTTTTATTGATATAAAAATTGAAGCTGCTATAGTTTTAGATTATTTTTATAACCGGGTGTGATTAGATGAAGGGAACTCAAAATATTCTTGAGCTAAAAGATCATATTGGAATAATACCGACTGCCCCAGGGTGTTATTTCTGGATTGGAAAAGAAAATAAATCCGATGAGGAAAAAATTTTGTATGTAGGCAAGGCAAATAATCTAAGAAGCAGAATCAGAAATTATCTTACAAGTAATGATTATAAAACAAATTTTCTGATGAAAAAAGCAGAAAAGGTTGAATGGATAATTACAGAAAATGAGGTTGAGGCACTGCTTCTTGAAAGCAATCTAATTAAAAAACATTCACCACCTTACAATATTCGCTTAAAAGATGATAAACGGTATCCATATTTATGTCTGACAACAGGAGAACCCTTTCCAAGGTTGATAATAACTCGAAAAAAAATCAATCCAGCGCACTTTTATTATGGACCATATTCGGATGCGCGGGCTGCTCGAAATATGGTAGCATTGATACACAGGATTTTTCCTATTCGAAAAAGAGCATTAAAGTTACCCTTGAAAACTCCTTCCAGACCATGTCTAAATTTTCATATTGAACGATGTCTGGCCCCCTGTGCAGGTAATGTATCCCGTGATGAGTATGGGAAAATGATCAGTGAAATAAAAAATTTTCTGGATGGAAACAATCGTAACATTGAAGTTTCGTTAAAAAAACAGATGGAGCAATTTGCAGATAGAAAAGAGTATGAAAAGGCTGCTTCGGCAAGAGATACCATCAGAGATATTCAAACATTATATCAGACGCAAAATGTTCATGAAGATACACAGGATTTGAATTTTGATATTGTCGCCTTGTTGCTGGCATCTCCCCAGGAGATGGAAAAAGAGCTCGATATTGAAAAAGATAGTATTCAGTACTCATTATATGAAAAAGATTTTATCCTTGCTCAATGTGTTCTTTTGCGCATTCGAAATGGAAATCTGATTAACAGAGGAGTTTATATTCTTTCTGAAAGTGCTTTGAATGCTTCCGAAGGAAATGAACTTTATGAAGAATATATGAATTCATTTTTCAGAGATTATTATCTATTATTACCTGATATTCCGGAGCAGATTTATATAAATGGAGAGCTGAAAAGCAAGTTGTTATGGGAACAATTATTAAAGAAAAAAAAATCGGTTGATATTCAAATTATTGATAAGATGAATTCTGGGTGGGCCGAAGGATATAATCAACAAAAAAACCTGATGGAGATGGCAGAAAAAAATGTCCGCCTTTCATTAAGAGAGAGGATTTTAGGCGAAAAAATCAAGAATCAGCGCTATGGTCTAAGGCAGCTTCAAAAATTTTTAAAATTAAAAGATCTTCCTTTTTTAATTGAGTGCTATGATATCTCCAATATTCAAGGAAAAGAGGCGGTGGGCTCAGGGGTTACTCTCCGTGATGGTTTAAAATATACATCGGGATATCGTAAATATAAAATTCAGACAAAAGATACTCCCGATGACCCAGCCATGATGTATGAGGTTTTAAGCAGACGGTTCAGGCGTGCCCATGAAAAGAAAAACAGTTTGCCTGATTTAATCGTTATTGATGGGGGAATAAATCAGCTTAATGCAGCGCTTCGTGCACGTAATGAATTAAATCTGAAGGTTCCGGTAATCTCTCTGGCAAAGAGAGAAGAGGAAGTCTATTGTGAAGACGGCACTATTCTGAAAATGGATAAAAACAGTCCGGGAATGTTGATACTCAGGCTTGCCCGGGATGAAGCACATAGATTTGGTGTAAGTTATCATCGGCTGCTGCGCGATAAAAAAAGTTTTATGTGATATTTAATTTGTCATTGCCGGTGTAATTTCTTAACTTTTCATATATGGCAAAAACATATTCTACAATGAGAGAGCTGGGTAGTCAAATGCCTTCTTTTTCACTTGTTGAACCGCTCTCGGGTAAAATGATAAAAGATAGTGATTTTAAAAACAGGCAGTTATTACTTGTTATGTTTATCTGTAATCACTGTCCGTATGTTGTTCATATTGCCCAGGGGCTGACACTTTTTGCTCACGATCATGAAAAAAAGTCTATAGGTATAGTGGCTATTAATTCCAATGATGTGGAACGATATCCCGAAGACTCCCCCGAATTGATGATGAGCGAGGTTAAAAAGAGAAATTATATTTTTCCTTATCTTTATGATGAATCACAAAAAACAGCATCGGCTTTTGGGGCTTCGTGCACTCCTGATTTTTTTCTTTTTAATGATAAACGGGAGTTAGTGTACAGGGGGCAGTTTGACGGGAGCCGCCCTGGAAATAATATTCCTGTAACAGGTGATTCATTAAGAAATGTGGTAAATCTATTAACGAACAACAAGAGCCCATCGGTAGAACAAATTCCATCAATGGGTTGTAATATTAAATGGAAAGCTGGTAATGAGCCTGTTTATTATACAGCAGTTTAGTTTTTGAAAAAAAACAAAACTCCGATTATTATAAAAAGTATACCGCTTATTTTATGCAGATAAGAGGGGTCGATAAATTTTGATAATAAGGAACCTGCAATTACGCCAATAGCTGAGGTGAGAATAAGTGCAGATGCTGAGCCTGCGAAAATAATCCATTTGCTGTGGGTTTTGTCGGTCGCAAAAAGAAGGGTCGCTAATTGTGTTTTATCACCGAGCTCAGCTAAAAATACGGTGATAAATACAGTAAAATAAATTTTTATATCCATAAAATAATCTCTTAAAAATAACGCTTTTCCTGAAAATTAAATCAACTTTCAATCTCTTTTCCCTTTTGCAAAATCAAGTTTTACTGTCCAGTACCAAATATTTTTTGTAAACCCTTTAACAGTTTATTTAATTCAAGCAAATCAGCTGAAAGTGCTTTCATTGTATTTTCAACGTCTTTGGGGGATGTGGCTTCTGTAATTTTTTTTATGTTTTGAGATGTTTTTTCAGTGTCAGCAAGAATTTTGTCTATTTTTTGATAGATATTTTTGTCATCATTTAACAAAGCTCCGATGCTGCTGTTTTTATTATTGATACTGGCGGAAGCAATTTGCAGGTTCTCAGTTAATTTTGCTATATTTTCAGCAGATGCCAGAATGTGATTGCTCATTGCGGTTGGCTTTCCTCCGCGCAGTCCACTGAGAATAATATTCAGATTGCCGATTGCCATGGAAATATTTAAAAGTGTGCTGTCGATTGCGGGAGCAATATTATGAACGTCATCAAGCACTGTATTTATTTTTGATGTAAGCTCATCACCAATAGGAGCTGCCTTTGACATCGACAACTGTTGCAGAATTTCCTGTCCCTCGATCATATCCGATGAAAAGATAATTGCTCCAGGCGGAGGTGCGCTTTCCGGAGATTCATTGGCGTTAATAATTGTTAATCCTGATGCGCCAAAAAAAGAGCTTTGAATCTTTAGAACGGTTGTTTTATTAATGAGACGCAAAAATTTTCGGTAAATATAAATTTCAGCAATAATTCTGTTGTTCTCTTCAAGATTCATGTTTTGAATTTTGCCAATAGGTACTCCTTTATAATCAATATTGGTTCCACCTGTAAAACCATGGGTATCATTAAAGTACGTAAAATATTTGGTTTTAAATGTAAATAAATTACTTCCTTTGGCTACCAGAATAATGATCATAAGCAGTAAAAATATTCCTGTTATTATAAATAGGGCAACTGCTTTTTCTCTGTTTTTAAATGTAAATGGCATTTTTTTATACCTTTAATAAATTTTTTACCACAGGGTTTTTTTTCTTTTTTAAATCAGAGGGTGTACCACTGGCAATCAAAACCCCTTCGTCTAGTATCCCTATATGATCGGCGTATTTCAGAGCAAATCCGGAACTGTTGGTGACGATAATATTTGTTTTTTTCAATTTTTTTAATTTTAATATCAGCGCAATGATTTTATCTCTTGTTATCGAATCGAGATTTGCAATGGGCTCATCCCAGAAAAAAAAATCAGGGTTTTTCAATAATGCCCTGATCGTACAGATAATTATTTTTTCTCCCGGACTTAAATAAGAGGGGTTTGATTTTAAAATTTTTTTACTTAAACCAAAAAATTCAAGGTGTGGTTCAATCATGGATAAAGTGTCATTTTCACTTATTTTTGCATGATAATAAAAAGATAACGACAGATTTTCCATTACACTCATACTGCTGATCAGGGCAGCATTTTGAAAAACAAACCCGCATTTTCGGTGAAATCTCAACATATCTTTTGTGTTAAAATTATAAATATTATTACCGTCAAATTGCACCAGCCCCTGAACATCGGTATATAAGCCATTTAGCGCCTTCAAAACTGCTGTTTTACCGCTTCCTGATTTTCCCATAATACAATACAGTTCACCAGAATATATATTTTCTGAAATATCACTTAAAATTGTGGTGTTGCCAATCGAGAGAGAAAGATTTTGCAAGACAATATCACTCATAGCGAATTCACAAGAATGCAAAAAAAGCGGTGACAATGATGTCGAGCATAAATATAAAAAAAATAGAATTTACCACTGATTTTGTTGTTACTCCGGGGATTTGTGGCGAGGTAAATGCCTGAAATCCGTGATAAATGGCTATACTGGAAATAAATATGCCGAAAAGCAGGCTTTTTAAAAAAGAGGTGAGAAGATCAAATAAAGCAATAGAGTTTATAATGTAACTTTGAAACGTAGCAAAGGTAACTCCAGCGTAGATATTTCCAATCGCATATCCGCCTAATAAACCCATCGCATTAAAGTAGGCGGTTAATAAAAGAACAGATATGGTTACACCGGCAATCCTTGGAAAAACTATAAAATTCATATTATTGATACCTTCCATTTCGATTGCATTTATTTCATCATTTACCATCATAGTAGCTATTTCAA
>Ga0224495_10000354_pt1 | contig 37332 bp, 33 predicted proteins | sample SF_Jul11_sed_USG_FD_168128 | JGI IMG/M metagenome (GOLD analysis project Ga0224495, IMG submission 168128) | Sediment microbial communities from San Francisco Bay, California, United States - SF_Jul11_sed_USGS_4_1 | ecosystem: Environmental > Aquatic > Marine > Sediment | place: USA: California... | reverse complement strand
ATTGTATGAAAGCTCATGCGCCAGGGCAATGGCCATTCTACCGCCACCGCAAATAATATAGTGATTGCGAATTTTTTTTAACGCTTCTTTTAGTTTGTTTTCTTCCATAATTACCCTGAAGTTTCGTTCTACAAATATCTTTACAAATGCATTAATCGAAAGTCCATAAAAGCCCACACCGGCAATAATAAGGCATATCGTAAACAATCGTCCCGCCGGGCTTAGAGGGTGAACCTCGCCAAAACCGACGGTCGTAATTGTAATCACCGTCATAAAAAGAGAATCTACGATGTTCCAGTTTTCAATAAAGAAAAAACCAAGCGATCCGGTTATAATTAACAAAATTAAATAACCAACCGGTTTTAACAGATTAATATATCCGCGGATCATAATAGATGGTTAATGTATTAATTTTGCCGGAAACTATCGCTCCAGAATCAGAGCTCCGCCCACCCCTCCGCCTGCACAAATACCCCCTATGGATAATTTTACCGCCGGGTTTAACTGCATTTCCATAATCTGGTTCATGGCAATTCGAATTCCTGTGGCGCCGAGCGGATGCCCCATGGCGAGAGTACCTCCGTTTGGGTTAATTTTCCCCTGCCCAAGTTTGCTAAAAAGGTCAAATCCATAAATATCTTTGGTCTGCATGATGCTTCCAAGCGCGGTGGCGGCAAAAGCCTCATGGATTTCAAACGAATCCATGTCGCTCCAGGACAATCCTGCGTTATCCAGAGCTTTTTTCATGGAATGGGTGATCCCAAGTCCCATGTAAATGGGGTCAACACCGTAATTTCCCCAGCCTCTGATATGAGCCAGAATTTTGCAATTCCATTGTTTTGCCCTGGACTCGGTGGTAATCATTAATGCTCCAGCGCCGTCAGAGCGCGGGCATGCATTAAAAAGAGAAACCGCTCCTTTGACAGATTCCGTATAAGGCTTTCCAATCCATTTCCCATATTTTGCATAAAAATCCTTCATGTTGGTATGGGGAGGCATATCAAAAATAGCTGCGGCTTTTTCAAACCGTTCCGGTTTTTCCACAAAACCGGTTTTAGACATTATAAATTCGTCGTCTTCCAGAGATCCTTTTTCTGATTTTACCGGCATTAACCAGGGCTTGTATTTTCCCGCCTGAATTGCCTCAAGAGTTTTTCGATATGAACCCGCCGCATATTCATCCAGTTGTTTTTTGGACAAGCCAAGCATCTGGGCTACAACTTCCCCCGTTTCTGCCATATTGGCTTTTCTTACAGGATCAACAAGTCCCTCATCCACTGCGCTGATCATTTCCACTTCGGGAATTTCAGGGATCATTTGCCAGTTTTGCCTGATTTTTTCAACGGTAGCTGTTTTGGAGTTCTGCTGCGCTTTGCTTAAATAAATCGGGAAATTGGACATGGATTCCAGCCCGACAACAAGTTCTACTGTATTTTCGCCAAGAAGAATCCTTCGGCAGGCTTCGTTAATTGCTTCAAAACCAGAAACGCAGTTATTGGCAACTGTTACTGCAGTAGATTCCAATGGCAATTCATTCTTTACCAAAATCACTCTGGCTACATTGGGTGCTCTGGAAGACTGCCCAATTTCTCCGGCAACAACGCCATCTATATTTTTTTTATCAATACCGGAACGCTTGATGGCTTCTTCTGCAACCATGATTCCAAGCTCATGGGATTGATATGAAGAAAGACTTTTCCCCGCCTGACCAATCGGAGTTCTTACGGCCGCTACAATTACCAGCTTGTCATTGTCTTTTGTAAAGTTCATGGGTTATCCTTTGAGCGCCTTGATTTCGTTTTTCAGGGGCGGAACAATGTTAAATAAATCATCCACAATGCCATAGGTTGACACCTTGAAAATGGGCGCTTCTGGATCTTTATTAATGGCTACGATATATTTCGACGAACCCATTCCAGCCAGATGCTGTATCGCTCCGGAAATTCCCACCGCGATGTAAAGAATCGGCGAGACAGTTTTTCCGGTTTGACCAACCTGATGCGAATGATCAATCCAGCCCGCATCTACGGTTGCGCGGGAAGCTCCAAGAGCTGCGCCAAGCATGTCGGCCAATTCCTGAAGCACGGGGAAATATTCCGGACCTTTAACTCCCCGACCCCCGGAGATAATTATACTGGCTTCGGTTAGTCCGATTTTTGCTCCTTGCGATGATTTAAATTCCACTCTTTTTGCTTTTGCCTTGGAATAGTCTGCCTCTATTTTTTCCGGCGTTTCCGATGACGGCTCTGTTTTGTTTTGCGTCACAGCAAAAACGTTTGGTCTTACAGAAAAAATTTTTACTCCAGATTTATGCGCAAGTTTTACATAGGCCTTGCCTGCATAAACTGGTTTTCGGGCAATTAGTTTGCCGCCCTCATTTTGAAGATCTACGATATCTGAAATAACGGAGGAATCCAGCAATGCTCCAATGCGACCCGAAATATCTCGCCCCATCCAGGTATGAGGAATCAATATAATCTCGTAATTTCCGGACTTTACAACCTTGCTGACCGCCTCTGCAATCACTTCGCCGTTATAATCGGAGGATTCATGGAATAAACTCCGCGCAACGCCCGATAAATTTGACTTTGCAGCGTTTTCAGCGCCCGCTCCAAAAAATATTACCGAAACGTCCATTTTAAGTTCTTTTGCCCGTGAAGCCATCTCCAGGGTGACTTTTGAAATTTGCTCGTTTTTAATTTCGCCTACAACCAATGCTTTACTCATAATTTAATCCTTATATTACCTTGATTTCTTCGTGGAGAGCAACAACCAGTTTCTTTGCTTTTTCTTCCGGACTGCCTCCATCAATAATACGCCCCGCCGGTCTTTCCGGCGGCATTTCATAGCCAACGATTTCCAATTTATCAAAATTCAATCCAAACTCCGAAATATTTTTCGTTATAATGGGTTTTTTCTTGGAGGCCATAATTCCTTTTAAAGAAGGATATCTTGGTTCATTCATGCCCATTTGAGCCGTAATCACTACCGGATACGAAGCCTGATAAACAGCCTCACCGCCGTCGCCTTCACAGGTAACCAGCACACCAGAATCGGATATCTCTATTTTGCGAGCCCATATGATGGCCGATATATTTTTTTTTGCCGCATATATCAGGGGAACCTGCCCGTTATCTGAATCAATGCCCTGTCGACCGCATAAAATAATTTCATAATTTTGATCGCCGGTTGCTTTTAGAATGGCCTCGGCTATTGTGGCAGAATCAAGCATTTGATAGTCGTCGGCTTTGATATGAATAGCATCGTCGGCTCCCATGGCGTAAGCCGTCCGCAACGATGCAGAAACGCGCTCCGGACCAACAGAAACAACTGTAACTTTGCCTCCGCTTTTTTCGCGGATGCGAATTGCCTCCTCAAGGGCAATCTCATCATATGGGGATATTATCCATTTGACAGATGATTCATTGATTTTTCCATCAGAAATTTTAATGTGCGTTTCGGTATCAGGTACCTGCTTTAACAGAACAAGTGTATTCATTTTATTCTCCAGAGTTTATTTAAAGTCTTTGCTAACAAAATAACAAATTTTTCAGGTTTTGAAAACAAGAAAACATCTTTTTATTGTGGCCTGTCCCATCAAGATTTTTTCCGGTCTGGCCTTTTTAAATGCTCCCAAACTCACGCAGGTAAATTGAAATTATATTTGCCTTTCTCCGGAATTTTTAACCAGAAAGGGCAAAATACTATAATTTCATCTCAATTTACAGTAAAATCAGATTGGTGCGAGCTTTTTACCTGCGTGAGTTTGGGAGCATTCCTTTTTAACTTACATACTTGCGATTTGGAAAGTACTTGACAACCTGATTCAATAATATTATACTATCTCAATGAAAGTTCTAAGAAAACAAAGAGATTTGAGTTTTGGAACCAGCCCCGACAATGAGTTTGGCCTGAAACTCAAATTAGAATACGATGAAGATACAAAAACTGCTTACGGCGAAATTGTTATCCCGGTACATTTCCAGGGACATCAATCAGAATATGTTCATCAGGGTATTATTACTGTTTTACTGGATGAAGTGATGATGCATATAAACCAGGCCATGAACCTGGAAGTTCATACCGGAGAGCTTACAGTAAGATATCTGCAACTGGCAAAAACAAACGAACCTCTTTATTTGCGAGGTTACTTTGTAAAAAAGAACAAGAAAATTGTTGAAAACAGATCGGAGCTTGAAGATGAAATCGGAAAAATCATAGCAAGAGCCAAAGGAAAATATATTGAAATTGATCCGCTTGGTGATTAATCATTAAGCATATGCCGAAGTGGTGGAATTGGTAGACGCGCTGGACTCAAAATTCAGTGGGGGTAACCCCGTGCCGGTTCGATTCCGGCCTTCGGTAATCAACTGGTTTGTAACAGGTCATCCGATGGCCTCTTTTTTTTGAAAACGGCAGGCATTTTATTGGCCGTGCTATACTCCTTAAACAAAACCTCATAATCCAGGGCGGAATCCTTGCCTTCGGAAATATTTATATCGAGTAATGATGACATGTCAAAAAATATTCTTTTTACGGGAATATAAAAAACGCATTTTCCGATCAGGGCAGATGTTCTAATAGTGAGTTCTTCCCGGATATGAGAATCTGTCTGCGTGGGTAAAATGATTTCTTTCATCATTTGATATTCGGATAAACCGTAAAGCGAGAGCTGAATAATTCCGGGTTCCACAATGCGGTAAAAGCCAAAAGTTTTCAGATACTCGATATCGATTAAAATACGCTCAAGAAGATATTGCAGGGAAATCATATATCCTTCAATGCTGCTGTTTCGAATTTCTCCCCTGTCGTATTGTTGTCTCCAGTCTATAATTTTGAATATTTCTTCTTTGTGCGTTAACATAGTTTCTTCGAGATGGGGAATCATATTCTCCACTTTTAGCAAACCCATAATTTTCAAGGCATGAAAAGCCGCATTTACCGTTCCGTAAAGATTGAAAGGATTAAAACTGATCGGCTTGGAAATGTTTAAATACGAGTAGTTTGCCACAATTAACGAGCATAAAAATAAAACAGTATTTTCAAACACATTAAACAGGCTTTCGAATTTTTCGGCAATGCTATCCGGTTTATCAGAATTTACAATTGCATAAGCCTTTTGATAAGCCAGGGCTATCGGGAACGGATATTTTTTCAGAACAATTTCGGGATCAAGTATATTGCGTGAAAGATCGGGAAGCTTCGATTCTTTTTGAAATATTTTTGTGACGGGACTCCCCATAAGCAAATAACTGGCCCATGTAAGATCATTGGGGGTAAATTGTTCTCTGGCAAAAATTCGGGCCGTATGTAGTGAAGAACCAACGGTATGACCTTGAAATATATTGTCATAGAGTTGAAGAGTAAATTTCAACGTCTGCCGGGTATCGGGCAATTCCCACAAAGTACCAATGTAATTTGTTTTTCCGGATTTTAAAAATGAACTGGCAAAATTTTCATACCATGATGTTTTGTTCTGAATATCCCGACCGCTTACGCATGAGTTTGAAAAAATCAAAAGCGGAGAGGCTCCGGACTTTTGAATTTCACGCGCATGAATAATTTTATCGTCATAAAGAACCCAGCCGTTTTCCCCGGCGTCATTTGTATAATGCAGATGTCCGCTGTAATGAATCAGATCTTTACCAACAATATCGTTTAAAAGCGAAAGTTTTGTAATATGCCGACCGGAAATCAACTCTATCTGAAGTTTTTTTTCAGGGAAATTTGTACTCAGGTGTTCAAAAAGCTCCTCGCCTTCCCTGCGCGCCCAGGCAAGATCTTCCGTTGGATCGGCAATAATCAGCATATTCAGATTGTCTTTTGGCAAAGTATCCGGCGAAGAAACCTGTCCCCCTTTAACACTTTTACCAATGTAAAATTTTTCACATAAAAAATATTTTCCATTGGATAATATTTCAAGCGGAATGGAGGCAAGTTTGGAATCAACATGGAAGTAAATATATTCATTATTTTTTTCAGCAAATACGTTTTGAATCGCCGGAGGAAAAAACTGGCGATAAAATGTCTCGCCAATTTGATGCAGACGTCTGGGGATATCCATGTGTTGATACATCGAGGTTCCATCCGTATTTTTTGCCTCCAGAGCCGGAGTCAGGGATCGCGCCATGGTTGAAATATCCGTCAATTCACTCAAGTATTCCTGAATCAAATCATCGTCGGTTATGGACTGAAGGCTGTTGCTTTCAGATATGATTTGCCTGTCGTCATTCTGGATAACATTAAAAACGTTGGTATTACCGACACGATCAACAATTATAGTCGTAAGCATAAGTTTATCAACGGGGAACGGCGCGCGCCGCTACAACCGTCCATAGCTTTCCCCATTTATTTTTCGCCGACATACATTTCTTTTATAAGCTGCGCATATTTCTCGGTAACCACGAATCTTTTTACTTTAAAGGTCTGACTCATTTCGTCTCCAACCTCAAATGGTTTTGACAAAATTTTAAATTTTGTTACTCTCTCGTAAACCTTAAACCCGCTGGCGCTGTTGTTTAAACGTCCGATTTCTTTGGAAATTAAATTATGGACAAGCGGATCATTCGCGCAATCTTCAAGCGATTTGTGCGGCAATTGGTGTTTCTGGCAGTAGTCGTTTACGGCTTCCATGGACGGCACAATCAAGGCGCTTATGGATTTTTGATCCTGGCCGGTAAGCATGAGATTGTCAATATACGGGCTTTCGAGAAGCTTTTCTTCAATGGGAACGGGTTCCACGTTTTCACCGCCTCGAAGAACGATGGTATCTTTTGAACGCCCCACAATACTTATTTCTCCTGTTACAGTAATCTGTACAAGATCCCCGGTGTTTAACCATCCCGAAGAATCCAGCACACTCTTTGTTTTCTTGTCGTCTTTATAATAGCCTTTCATAACCTGCGGTCCTCTGACAAACAAAGTACCCTTTGCTCCGGGAATATTGGTCACATCGCGACCTTCCAGAGAAATTATTCTGATTTGGGTCATGGGAGCAGGCGGTCCAACTGTACCGGGAATAATTCTTCCGGGAAGTCTTACTGCCAAAACAGGGCTGGTTTCAGTCAGGCCGTATCCTTCGTAAATATGAATTCCTGTGGCGGCAAAAAACTCATCAATATATTCCGGAAGCGCTCCTCCGCCAGAAATAGAGCCTCTCAGTTTACCGCCGGTGGCTGCAATAATTTTGCGAAAAACAAGAAAATGCCCCACAATCTTGAGAGGAGTTAACAACCCTATGGCGATAAAACAAAAAAATTTTAGTGCGATATTCACAATTGGGTTTCTGGGCAAAAAACGCCTTTCCTGTCCAAGCACAATCTTCAGGCAGCGATAATGAAACAGGGAAATATTTTTAAAAATATTAAATATATTTTCCTTTCCGCCTTTTTTAACGTTAGCCATAATTTTATTGTAAATTCCTTCCAGAACCCTTGGCACGGCAGGCATATACGTTGGTTTAATGCGCTTTAAATCATCGCCCAGATTTTTTACATCGGTATAGTTGATGCTCGCCCCGGCTTCAAAAAAAAGATATTCAAGAACGCGACCAAAAACATGCCAGGGAGGAAGCAATGTCAGCATACGGTCGCCGCTGGAAAGCTCAAAGGGTCCTGGCAGAAGATTGATCTGGGATACAAGATTTCCCTGGGTAAGCATCACACCTTTTGGTTGCCCGGTGGTTCCTGAAGTATATATTATGGAGGCCACGGAATCGCGATCCAGTTCTTTGTGGCGTAACTCCAGTTCCCGGTCAAAGTTGATCGCTTTTTTCCCGGAGCCCCTTTTCAAAATTTCGCTGTTATTTTTCAGGATATCCTCCAGAGCCACAATTCTGGCGGATGCTTTTTCTTCCAGAGCGCCCGAAAGCACAATATACTTTTTTACCTTATATTTTTTTTCACTTTTCAGGCAGGATTCAATTTTAGAAATTTGATCTGCGTTCTGCGCCATCACTACGCCGCATCCGGAATGGCTTAAAATATATGCTAACTCCTGTCCAGTGGAATCAGTTCCCCTGGGAACATCCACCGCTCCAATGTTTTGAATGGATAAATTTCCCAGTATCCAGTAATAAGAAACATCGGCAATCAGACCTACCCGATCGCCCTGTTTTACTCCGATATTTATCAAGGCTGCAGAAATTTTTTTCACCGCATCCGCCACTTCAGAATATGTGACACTTTTTATTTCTTTGTTTTCCCGCCATGAATAGGCGGTTTTTAAGGGATATTTGCGAAAGGTGGAATGTATTACTTCAACAATATTTTTATGCATAACAACCCGGTTACTTTCAAAGTTCCATTTGGTATATCTTGTAATATATGAACAAATGGCATTTATTGCAACAAGAAAATGGGGAATATTTACATATAGCGTCAACTGAATTTAGAAATACGACGTGGATGTTGGAGAATTACCGGTGGCGTGATCATCAATTCTCCCCCGGCTGCGGCTATAAATCGGGCGTCCTATGGCCTGTTAGACAGTCGCAACCGACCTCTCATATATTTTGAAAAAAAAGATTGCCGGGTAAAACCCTTATTAAATTTTGAATGGATTAAGACATAAGCTAATGAATCGGTCGAATTGGAGTACACATTGGAAATACGCAGTAAAACATCGCTGAAAAGGAAAATGGTATTTTATTTTCTTCTTGTTGCCGTTGCCAATATTTTTGTTGGCATCGAGCTGCTCGTTGAAATTCGCAGCGACAAATATCGCAGCAAGGTAATTGAAACTGTAGTTCAAATAAAAAATGGAGAAAAAACAGAACAGGCGATTTTCCCGTTACTGGATAATTTAACAAAAAAATTCGTGTATATGGTTGGTATTCTTATTCTGGTAAGCGCCATTGTTTTATTTTTGTTTGTCATTCAAATTGCATCGCCAATACAATACATGATTAACAAAGCCAAAAAGATCGCCGGAGGAGATCTGAGCGTAAGTCTGACAATGAAATCCAAAGACGAAATTTCGGATCTTGGTAATTTAATAAACGACCTTACCGTCAATCTTCAGGAAATTATTGTTCAGCTAAAGCAGATGCATGCAGCGTTTGAAAGAGCTTCCATATTTCTGGAAACGAAGCTCAGCTTGCTGCCAGAACTTCAAAAACATTTTCAACTGGAACAGCGTCTTCTTAAAGACAATGTTGAAAATATCGCCATGATAAAGCAGGCTTTTACTGTATACCAGATGAGGAAATTCCAGCTTGAGGATTTCACCCCTGAAGAACAACGCCTTATGGATTCCCTTCTTAAAGATGACGAAATTAGCCAGGCGCAATACGATGAAGTAAAAAAACTGCACATCGAGAGAGGCGGCTTTGTAGGCGCCATTCTAAAAGAACTGGACTATGTAAGCAACAGTTCATTATTGAGACATTTGAGCATGGAATAATTTTTCGCTTGGTATGAAAAAATACTGGATTGTCGTCGCAGATCAAAAAGAAATTCCATTAATTGATAGTTTAATCAAATTTGATATTGAAGCCGAGTTCCATGTATGTGGTATTGGGCTTTTGGAATCCGTATATCATTTCAGCGAAACTCTATGCAAGGCAGCAGAACTCCCTGCTGGAATTTTACTGGCAGGAACAGCGGGCTCTCCGGATTCGGACGATCTATTCAAGGTATGTCTGACGAATCAATTCTTGTATCCGCAATTTCTTTTTGAAGAACTGCCTGAATTTCTACCGGAGAAATGGTCAACACAGAGTTTTCTGCCTGAAAGTATATGCAGGGCATATTTAGATAAGCCCGTTTATTCCAGTTTTGGTATTTCAAAGAACACAAAGCATTTTTCTGAATGTATGCTCCCGGCCTGGGAAAATATGGAAGCGCTTTCGTTATCCTGGATTTGTTACAAAAGAAAAATTCCCTTTATGGCATTACTTTGCTGCACAAACGCTCTTGGCTCCCGCTCAAGGCAGGAGTGGAAAGAAAATTATATTCAGGCAGGAAAAGTATTACAGGAAGAATTAAGGAGAATATTTAAAAATGTATCTCCAAAAGTTTTCTGAAACACATGAGCGCTGTCTCAGTCCGTGTAAATTTCTTTTGTCCACCGTGGGGGCAAAAAAACCAGCTTACCCAACAAAATCGGTACTCCGGCTGAAACAGTAATGGCAAAAATCAGAACATGGATAACTGGTCTTGAATCGAGTTTTCTTTTTTGGGTTTGGGAGTATTTTTTATTTCCTGGAATACGGGTTCCTTTGACCAGATACCGTCTTGTTCCAGCTCTTTTAACAGAGTCGATGCGCGTTGTATGATACTATCCTGAATACCGGCAAGCTGCGCAACGTATATTCCGTATGATTTATCGGCCGAGCCTTCTATAATTTTTCTAAGAAAAATAATTTTATCCTTTTCTTCGAGAATTTTTACCGTCAGGCCTATAATACCGCGGTCGGACTCAATCAGGCTGCTCAGCTCGGCATAGTGCGTGGCAAAGAGAATTTTAGGTCGACCATTCGCGGTATTATTCAGGAATTCAATCATGGCGCGGGCAATACTGATTCCGTCAAAAGTAGAAGTTCCTCTTCCGATTTCATCGAGAAGAATCAAGGAGCGCGACGTAAAGTTTCGGAATATTTTTGCGCATTCCGACATCTCCACATAGAAAGTACTCTCGCCGCGCGCCAGGCGGTCAAAAGCGCCTATTCTCGTAAATATACGGTCTACAAGACCTACATGCGCCATTTCAGCAGGCACAAAAGATCCGGTCTGTGCCAGAATCTGAAGTATCCCCACCTGGCGGATATAGGTAGATTTTCCTGCCATGTTTGGCCCTGTCAATATTGCAAGATGTCGATTTTCATTGTTCAGGTGAATATCATTGGGAACAAACACTTCGGTTTTAAACAGGCTTTCGACTACCGGATGGCGGGAATTTTTTACAAACAATAGTCCGTTGTCGCTTACTTCGGGACAAACAAAGCGGCTTTCAAACGCAGTTTTTGCAAAAGAAAAAATAACATCCAGAAAAGCGGTGGCCTGCGCCCAGTAACGCAACATGGCAATGTGTTTTAAAACTTCTTCAACAATATTGTCAAAAATGATCCTTTGTAAATCAATAATACGCTCGCGGGCCCCAAGAATTTTATCCTCAAGATTTTTTAACTCTTCGCATGTATAGCGCTCCGCATTGACCAGGGTCTGCCGACGCGAATACTCTGGCGGAGCCTTGTTGGCCTGCCCTTTGGAAATTTCAATATAGTACCCGATAACCTTGTTATACCTCACCTTTAATGCAGGAATATCAAGACGCATTTTTTCGCGCTTTTCAAAATCCAGAATTATATCTCCAGACGCCCCCCCCAGAGAGAAAAGATCGTCAAGTTCCGCATTTTGCCCCGGGCTGACAAAACGCCGTTCATCCAGTAACGGAGGCAAGTCTTGCATATACAGAGTAGCTTTCAGCAACTGGTAAAGGTTTTCCGGAAAATCCGTTTTCTGCCAGTACTTGCGGAATATTTCGGGAAGATCAGCAAGCCCGGAAAATTCCCGTAAAATTTGCAGGATCACCTGAAGAGTAATGAAAATATTTCCAAGATGTCGCACCTCGGGATGATTTTGAAGCGATGAAATCAGACGCTCTATGTCATATACATGCCGAAGCTGGTTTTTAATATTTTCTACAAGATCCGCGTTTGCAAGGCAGTATTTGACAGCATTTTGTCTATGCCTGATTTCATCAAGATCGGTCGAAGGCTTCATCAAGAATTGAATCAGCAATCTGCGCCCGGATGCGGTTATTGTTTTATCCATAACCCCGAGAAGCGAGCTTTCTTTTTCCCCGGATTGCGAGGTAATTATTTCAAGCGTTTTAACCACGGTTTCGTCAAGATGCATGATCCTGCGCAAATATTCTTTAACAGGGTTTTTCCAGGAAATAGCCAATTGCGGTATAACTTCGTAAATATAAATAAACAACAATCCGAGCGCATTTAATTCTGGGTCGGATAATTCCAGAACCTGAACGTTCTCAAGGTGAAATGTCTTTTTGATAATAGACAGCGCTTTGTCTTCCGACGGTAATCTCCGATAATATAGAGGAAGAGTATGTTCGTTCGAATATAATTTTTGGCGACTTTCTTCCAGAACAACTTCCCGGATTCCCTTCACAGCAAGAAGACCAGGCTGCATCAATCCCTCTTCTTTTTCTATCCAAATATCTCCTGTTGAAATATCTGCCAATGCCAGGACAGAGTTGCCGTTATGTATTACAGCAGAAGCAATCAATCTGCTTTCTGATTTTCCCAGAAGGTGTTCCTCATATATCGTTCCGGGAGTCAAAATACGCACAACCTCCCGCCGAACAATCGGACCTTCCGCTTCCGCCGGAGTTTCCATTTGTTCACAAACGGCAATATTCTTTCCATCTTCAAGAATCGGATGAACGTAATTGTTTACAGCATGGTACGGGACGCCGCACATGGGAATGCCATCTTGACGTTTTGTAAGCGCTATGCCAAGAATTTTGGAAGCATAAACCGCATCATCGAAAAACATTTCATAAAAATCGCCCATCCTGAAAAATAAAATCTCGGTTTTGTGTTTGGACTTGATTTCCATGTACTGGCGCATCATGGGGGTATTGTATTGAGCGGCAGATTGCGTCTTGTCGATCATAGGTCAGGTTTTTCTCACCGTATCAATGAACAATTTCATTTTGGTATAATCCTTTTTTCCGGCATATTTTTCAATTCCGCTGGACACATCAAAACCGGGAGCATTTGCAGCCGAAATTGCAGTATAAATATTTTCCGGATTCAGTCCGCCTGCAAGAAAATATTTTCTGTGAATATTCTGTAAAATATTCCAGTCAAATACTTGTCCGGTTCCCCCGTATAAAAACTCTCCGGCTTCATTTTTAACTCCGCCCGTATCAAAAATCACCCAGGGAAAATTTTTCAATTTATGACGGACTTGGATATCTGATTCTATCCCTACTGAAATTACGGGAATAATTTTTTCTGGATGAAATTTGCCGTTCGCCCAACCAAAAAGCTCCGTTTCGAGGGGAATCTGAAAAAGGGTAAATTTATCATCCAGATGATTTAATAAATTTTCTGCATAACTTACCGGATTATCTGCAAAAACCAGAACCCTGACCTTGAAATAATAATTCCTGGATATTTCCAGAACCTGTTCCTGTTTGCAAAAGCGGGGACTTTGTGGGTGCATCACCATGCCCAGAATATCAGCTCCCATTAATACAGCCGCTCGGGCATCTTCAGAATTTGTCAGGCCACAAATTTTAATAAACCGGTACACATTTGTATACCTTGATATAAAATCGCCCTGTCAAGAAGAAAGATGTACAAAACTTTGTGTATTGCATAAAGGACGAGCATGGGCAGGATCTCAATAATCAGATCAAAATGTATTAAAATGCGCGTTTTTGCCCGGAAACGGACGAGGGCATGACGACCATGGATCTCATGCCCCCATTTTGATTAAGTTTTAAAAATTAATATCCACCTTTTGCTTTACCCCGTCTTTCCAGTTACCTTCTGCAACTTTTCCACTTTTGTAGATTAATTTACCGGCGCCATTTTGTTTGCCATTTTTAAACCCGCCTTCGTAAACAGTGCCGCTTTTGTAAGTTAATGTACCTTTCCCATCCGGGATATCATTTTTAAAATCGCCTTCATATACATTTCCATCTGCCCAGGTATATTTCCCTTTCCCGCCAGCACATTGATTCTCTATCCAGGTACACTCGTAAGAATCACCGCTTTTATAAATTAATTTACCAGCGCCATTTTGTTTGCCATTTTTAAATTCCCCATCGTAAACATTGCCGCTCTTAAAAGTTAATTTCCCATGCCCGGTAATTTGATCTGCAAGAAAATTGCCTTCGTAAATATCGCCGCTTTTAAAGGTATATTTTCCTTTGCCTTCCTGGACGCCATTTTTAAAATCGCCCTCGTAAACATCGCCGGTTTTTAACGTATATCTTCCTCGACCGTTCCATTGCCCATCGACAAAATCGCCTTCATAAATGCGGCCATCGTTAAAAATATATTTTCCCTTTCCGGTCATCTTTTCATCGGCAAATTCACCGTCATAGGTATTGCCGCTTTTAAAGGCAAGCTTTCCATGCCCAATTCTCTTATTGTCCAGGTAATCACCTTCATACACATCGCCATTCTTGTAGGTATATTTTCCTTTGCCATTTTTTGAATCGTTTAAGAATTGACCATCATAGGTATCGCCGTTTTTATAGGTTAATTTGCCAAACCCGGTTTGTTTACCTTCCAGAAAATCACCCTCATAAATCTGAGCGGCTGTTTTATAGATAAATTTGCCTTTGCCAGTAATGTTGTTTGCCTTAAAGTCGCCTTCATAAACATCGCCGTTTTTGTAGCTATATTTCCCCTTGCCTTCCTTTTGACTGTCGACAAAGTCGCCTTCATAAGCATCGCCGTTTTTATAGGTTATTTTACCTTTACCGGTGATTTTATCATTGCTAAACTCACCTTCATAAATGCTACCATCTTTATAGGAATATTTCCCCTTTCCATTTCTCAGGTCATTTAGAAACTGTCCGGAATATACTTCGCCTTCTTTCGTTGTGTAGACTCCGCTACCTGATTTTTTACCGTCGATAAAGTCGCCTTCATATTTACCATTGGCTTTAAAGGTTATCTTGCCTTTTCCTGTCATTTTGCCAGTTACAAAGTCCCCTTCATAAATATCGCCGTTTTTAAAAGTATATTTCGCCTTTCCGGATGGCTCGCTGTTCACCCACGAACCATCGTAAATCCTGCCGTCAGAATAAGTATATTTTCCATGACCGTTCAGTTTACTGTCTTTAAACTCACCTTCGTAAACCCCGTCATTAAAAATATATTTTCCTTTCCCGTCTTTACAACCTCCGGCTTCTGCACACTTACCTTCCCCGTAAATGGAAGCGCTAATGAGCATCATAGCCAACGTTATCATAACTTTTTTCATAATTTTCTCCTTGTCTCTATCCTGTCATGCTCTACACCGAGCGGACAAGAAACGATATCCATCTGGAAACCATTATATAAGTTATATTTTGGGTTAAAAGCAATTTTTTTCTACAAGCTTTCCATCCATATTTTTTTACTTGTTCATTGCACTCCTAACGGGATAACATAGACGCGCATAGATGCTCATCCCCGTCCTCATTCATGCCATAATTCTGTCATTCCATAATTCTGTAATAAAAGGCAGTTGTGAATTTAAAAAAAAATGGTTATATATTCTTGCAAGTATATACTAATAGTATGAGATACGTGATGAGGATTTCTGCCTATGAAAAAAAATATCCAAAACGCCGGAGGTTTACAAGAACCTTCTTCTGCTGAGAGTTTTACATGTCCGGCCAAATTAATAAGTGCTGATACATGCGTTGAAGGAGAAGTTGCCTTTGCCTCAAAAAGTTCCCTGTTATTTAAACATAGAAGCGGCGCATTCCCTGAGAATGCTCAAAGTTTCACTTCCATTGAAATTCAGTTAAAACACAACAAAGTTCAATTAGGCCAATGCAGTTTTATTACCCCGCCTCCAAATGCATATTTCGATGGTCGTTTAATCTTTACAAATGAGGTATATGATATAGGCGAATTATTCTCAGAAGAAAAAGTAGTCAATTTGAATACATATTTCTCAACCCTTCCCTTCATATTACAGCAAAAGACAAAAGTAAATGCAAAGTTCAAAGATTATACAAGCGGTTTAAACTATGATCTAAATGCCTATAAAAGTTTTTTTGACAGGATATATCTTGACTATTGCGGCGAGGAAGCAGAAATATATGAAAAAATTGAAAATATCATTTATCAAAAAGAGGGTAAAAAGTTTTTTTCGTTTTTAAATGAAAAACTGGCAGAATTAGAGAATCTGACAAAAAACTACACGCCCGCAGAACATCAAACCCATGCTTATTATCTACGGCGGCAATTTTGGAGTTTTATTACAATGTCCAAAATACTATATCGAACCAATACCAAACCAAGGGGATATCCTGGAGATTCTGCTACCCTCAATTTGATATATGATAATGAATATGTTGGGGATAATATTTTTTCAAGATTGCTTCACAAACATCCCCTGGAAGCCCCGGCCGCAGCTGCTGTACGAAATCGCAAAACTTTTATTGCCGATCAAATTAATGAATTGCACAGCAAGCTGCGTCCTTCAAATAAAACAAAACTTGAAATTCTTTCTATTGCATGCGGGCCTGTCCGGGAACTTGAAGAATTATTGCGTAGTCCGGAAGATTTTGATCGTTACAGTTTTACGTTTCTCGATCAGGACAACAATGCTCTTCTGGATGCGAAGGAAACCATCAACCGCATTGAGCAAAAATTTTCAAAAAAAGTACATTATATTTTTCACATGGAATCTGTCAGAACAATAATGCGTGTTGCACATCCGGAAAATGGAATCGGGAAGTTTGATTTTATTTACAGCATGGGACTCTACGACTATCTTGCCGATCGAATGGCCAAACGTCTGACAGAACATTTGTACCAAATGCTCAAACCGGGAGGCCATCTGACTATTGGAAATTATCATATAAATAACCCCAGCCGCACGTATATGGAATACTGGCTGGACTGGGTTCTGTGTTACCGGAATGAGGAAGAATTTCTGGCATTGTCAAAAGATCTGGAAAATAGTACATGCACCCTCGAATTTGAACCAACGAGATCTCAAATGTTCACCATAATACAAAGAGAAAAATAATGAAGAATAGCAAAAGCAACATTCCTGATACGGACGACTTTAAGGAATATCTGAATGATATACGTCATAGTTGGTTAAAAACTCTTACCGTACTGGGTTTTGTTTTAATCCCATTATTTTTGGTACTGGACTACTTTATGATCCCGCCGGAATGGCTGAAAAATTTTGCATTTTGGCGGGCATTGATCACATGTTTGCTTGTACTTCAATACGGACTTTTGCGTATAACAAAACCATCCAGATATGCGCCGCTACATGGATATTTTATTGCTTCGGCAGTTGGATTAATGATCTCCTGGATGACCCAGGAGTTGGGAGGTTTTGATTCAAGTTATTACGCCGGACTCAACCTTGTTACGATCGCCGTTATAGTTCTAATTCCCTGGGGATTTGATCATGCCGTTATCAACGCTCTGATAATATCAGGCAGTTATCTGGGGCTTAATTTTATTTTTCCAAATCCATTCCACAGAAATATTCTGGTCAATAATCTTTATTTTCTGGCCTCCACCGCTGTCATTGCCGTCGCCATTAATCGCGTGCATTTTCAACTGATCCGGAAAGAATTTTTTACAAACAGGCAGTTGAAAGCGGCCAAAAAAGAACAGGACACGATCATGGATTCGGTGGATGAGGGTTTATTTATCATTCATAAAACCGACGACAAGTATATTATCGGGGAGCACCAGTCCGATTCTGTAAAAAAGATCCTGGAGAACTCCCAATTGTCCGGGAATAATTTTACTGATATATTGTCGTCCTATTTTCCCCCCAAAAAAATCGAAGAGCTGAACGAATACCTTTCCATGCTTTCAAAGCCCAATATCGACGAAGCCATGATTCACGACTTAAACCCTCTTGAGCGCGAAGAAGCCGCAATCCCTTCGGGGTTAAGCGGTGTCAGCAAGTTTCTGGAGTTTAACTTTAAGCGCATTTCAGAGTCCCGCCAGAATTCAGATTTTTTAATCAGCGTAAAAGATGTTTCAAAAGAAGTTCAAATGGAAAGACAATTGCGTGAAAATGAAATCAAGGCCGAACAGGAAAGTCAGATGATGCTGTCCATACTGCACATTGGCCCGGCTTTGCTGCAGGACTTTATGGATGGGGTGGAAGCCGAAATTAATGTAATTGAATCTGTTTTACGCGATGAGAAATATCATAAAAATCTGGAAGCTGCCATTGAAACGATATTCCGCTCAGTTCATTCTTTAAAAGGTAATGCCGCTTTGCTGGAATTAAAATTTCTTGCCAAAAAAGCCAACGACTTTGAAGAGCAAATTATCCTTCTGCGGGATAACAAGAATTTGACCTGGGAAAATTTTCTGTCGGTTGCTTATGAGCTGGCAAAAATCCAGGAAGTTTATGGTCAGTTAAAAGATTTGATAAAGCGTATTCAACTATTTCAAAGCAGGGAAGGAATTGATACAAAATCTGCGTTATCCGCCTTACCCGGGGCAATAGATAAATTTGCGCAAAATATTGCCTCAGAATCCGGAAAAAAAGTCCGGTTAATTGCAGATGAAATTGATTTTACAGGCGTATCAAACAAGTACGCCTATGTATTGCGCGATATCCTGGTTCAATTAACGCGCAACGCATTAATGCATGGCATAGAAGATCCAGAAACAAGACTAAAGTCGGGCAAAGAAGAAACCGGAGTGATTCATCTCAAGATGAAACCTGAAGGAGAAGATTTTTATCTATATTACCGCGATGATGGCCGTTCTTTTGACTTTGACAAAATTCGCCAAAAGGCTGTGGCCATGGGAAAAGGATCACAATCAGACGTTGCAGAATGGGACACATCCAGATTAATTAAGTTAACCTTTGAGCCAGGCTTTACAACTGCGGCAAAATCCACGCTTCATTCAGGACGAGGAATGGGCATGGACATTATCAAGCAAAGAATCAGAAATCTGGGAGGGCATTTGAAAGTAAATTTTGGTCACGACAAATTTACTGAATTTGACATTATATTTCCAGCAAAGGCGCTTCAAAGGAGGATGGGTATGAACTCGAAATTCAGTCAGAATGATGTAAACTAACGCAGTTTTGGGGCTGGCTTCGCGCCCCAAAACTGCGCATTTTAATAGATTCTGAAGTGAATATTGAAATTCATGCCCCGGCTGAAAGATAAGGAGGAAAAATGAAAGTCATGATTGTAGATGATTCTACCATAGTAAGAATGGTGATAGAGCGCTACTTGAAGCTTACGGATCTGGAAATTGTAGCCGAGGCCTCCAATGGAAGAGAAGCTATTGAGCTGTTTAAATTTCACAGACCCGATATTGTAACTCTTGATATCACCATGCCCGAGATGGACGGCCTTGCGGCGCTCAAAGAAATGCTGGAAATTAATCCGGATGCCAAAATTATTATGATTTCGGCTTTGACCAGCAAAGCTACCGTAGTGAAAGCCGTCAATGCAGGAGCCGCCGCTTATCTAATCAAGCCACTACAGGCGCATCAATTAACAGACACGTTAAAAAAAGTAATCGGGGGATAAAATGAAACAGGAAGAATTAAAAATATTTATTCAAGGTGTGATGCACTACTTTAGTCAGTTTGACGGAGCAGAACCGACAGTAGGCGTTCCTTTTCCCCAACATGATAATTTTGTCTTTCTGGATTATACCGGCGTCATAGGAATTTCAGGCGACAGAAAAGGCTGCATTTATGTCACGGCATCACTGGGCATGCTGGACGATCTGATCAAGGACATGCACCTTGGCACAGCCAGCGAAACCCTGCGCCTTGATGCCATCGGCGAGGTAGCCAATAATATCTCAGGAAATGCAGAGCATTTTTTTGGACATAATTTTCTGATTTCGGTACCCATGGTAATTACCGGGCCAAACCACAATATTCACCTTCCTCTAAAAATTCCTGTCTTCACTATCCCGTTTGAATGGAAAAGCCATAAATCATATCTTGTTGTCGGAACCGAATAACATGACTATCGACTCAGTCGTAGTTTATGTTCTCTTACTCTCTTGGGGGCAAAAAAAAAGCGCCTGGGCATGAACTTGAAATTCACTCAATATGATTAAATTAGCGCAGTTTTGGGACTGGCTTCGCGCCACTCGCGCTTATTCTGGCAATACCTGCGCCAATAAATTAATCCACTTTTAATTTTGATTTTGAAAAAAGGGTCAGAAAATGCTGAAATGACGGCGCCACGAATTTTATGCTCGAAAGAATGTTCTCTATGGAGTTATAAGCATCGACCTCATCGTGGCAGGCTAGAATGACTTCCGCATCTTTTTTTTTGCTGTTGAGATTCAGACAATAGCAATCGCCATAGAGAGTGGTTCCAATTACAAAAAAACCAAACGGAAAAAGGGTTTTCCCTGGTTCCATTTTTTCATTTTCCAGCTTTAAAATAGAAACCGGCCAGATTCGGGCATCGTTAATTTCAACAACATCATCTGGCTCGGCAGTTCTGTAAAACTCAATAATCGATTCCGGGATATTGCAAGATTGAAGATAAAATAAATCATGGTGACTGGCCTCGTGAAATTCCACTTTTTCATTGTGCGCTGAAAGATTTTTTTTAATCAGTTGAAGCTGTTCTTCATATGCGAATGCCGCAGGGTCTTCTGTTTTTTCAACCTTTTTTTTTCCGGATCGTTTTGAAAATGACGCCATTATGTTATTATCGGATACCGGACTCCGATAAATGAACAGCAAATCCAGCAGATTTTAGCGAAGAATACTTTCCAGATATACAAAAAAAGGAGAAAAGAAAATACCAAAATATATAGTTAAAAAACCCAGAGACCCCATCCAGAAGGTTTCATTGAAAGGTATTTTAAAAGATTCTTTTTTACTGATATCCTGTACGAGATACATAGCCTTGACAATTCTTGCATAATAATAAAGAGCAATAACAATGTTAATCAGAGCTACAATAACAAGCCAGTAGAGTTTTTTTTCCACGGCTGCAGCAAAAATATACCATTTTCCGATAAATCCGGCAAACGGCGGCAAGCCCGCCAGAGAAAAAAGAAAAACTGACAGCGTAACTGCAAGATAGGCGTGACTCCCACCCCTCCAGGCCAGCCCTTCGTAGTCGCTTATATTTTCGCTATTCCATTTATTTATTATGAAATTTACTACAAAAAAAGCGCCGCCATTCATCAGTAAATAGGCAAACAGATAAAACAGCAGCGCCTCAATTCCGCGGTCGCTCAGAGCTGCAACACCCATGAGCAAGAAACCGGCGTGACTAATCGATGAATAGGCAAGGAGCCGCTTGATATTTTCCTGCCTCAAGGCCAAAAGATTTCCGGCAGTCATGGTAATGGCTGCCATTACGCAAAGTATGGTTTCAATATCAGGCCGGATAGACTCCATTGCCCCCGCATTGTCCTTGAACATGGAATAGTAAAACATGCGAATTAAAATGGCAAAACCGGCGGCCTTGGGACCAATAGAAAACAGCGTGGTTGCCGGAGTTGGAGCCGCCTGATACACATCCGGCGCCCAGAAATGCAGAGGAACGGCAGATATTTTAAACGCAAAACCCACAAGAATCAATACCAGCGCAAACATCATGGCGCCCTGCTGTGAATCCACAAAAGCTCCGGCAATATCAGCAAGCCTCAGCGAGCCGGTAATTCCAAAAAGCCAGGAGATTCCAAACAGCATAACCGCCGAAGCAATTCCCCCAAAAAGCACATACTTCATGGCGGCTTCGCCGGCGATTCTTTTGCGTGCAATAAATCCTGTTAAAAGGTAGGAACTTAAAGATATCCATTCAAGAGAAAGGTAAACCATCAACAGGTCAATAGAAGAGGCCAGAAAACATGTTCCTGCCGTGATGCTGAGAGTAACGACCAGAAATTCCCCAAAAAGATAGTCGCTGATTTCTACAGAATTTTTTGTCATTATGATTACAAAGATGCCAAGAGCAATAAACAAAGCCCTGAAAAAGTACGCTGTTTTGTCCAGAAGGATCATGTCATAAAACCCTTTGAAATTCATGTACTGATTTGAGTAAAACAAGAGAACAGCCAGAGCAATTGCCGCTCCTGTAAGCGCCTCGATAAACAAAGAATCGCGAGCCGCACGTCCGCTTGCGGATCGCACAGTAATATAGAATGTCGTAAAAACAAGGATTAACTCGGGTAGTATGGCTCTCGTACTTTCTAACATGATACTCCCGGTCAGCCCCTGAATAAATAATGCGACATCTGGTTGATCAGATTAAATGCAAGTCCAGATGAATCTGAAAATATCGAAACCATTTTTTGCATTGTTGGTTCTACCACATTTAAATATGGCGCAGGATAAACTCCCAACAACAATATTAAAATGGCCACCGGCAGAATGGAAATTACTTCTATGGCATTAATGTCAGGAAATTCTCTGTGCTGCTCGTGCAGCTTTCCAAAAAATACTCGCATGTATGCCCAAAGTAAATAAGCAGCCGTTAAAATAATACCGGATGCGGCAATAATCGTCAAGATGGAATACACCTTGAATGCTCCCAGAAAAACAAGGGCTTCTGAAATAAAACCGCTTAATCCCGGCAAACCAAGACCGGCAAAAAATGCAAAGGCTGTAAATGAAGCATATCGCGGCATTTGCTGAATAAGCCCCCCAAGCGCATGAATGTCGCGGTGATGAGCCCGGTCATAAATTACGCCCACCAGAATAAACAACATGGATGTGATTATTCCATGGTTAAACATCTGGAAGATTGCCCCGTTCATCCCCTCTACATTTAATGATGCCATACCGAGCATAACATAGCCCATATGGCTGATACTGGAATATGCAATGAGTTTTTTTAAATCGTTTTGCGCCATTGCGACAAAAGCTCCATAAACAATGTTCACAACGCCAAGAAACCCAAGCGCATAGGGCGCATACTTCATGGTTTCTTCCGGAAGCAATGGATATGAGATTCTTAAAATTCCATAAGTACCCATTTTTAAAAGCACTCCGGCAAGAATTACCGAAATGGCCGTTGGGGCTTCTACGTGGGCATCGGGCAACCATGTATGAAATGGGAACACCGGAATCTTGATGGCAAAACCAATAAAAAGCAAAATCCAGGCCGCATTACGAATAACGCTGACATTTAAATATCCCGGATAATCTTTTGAAATCATAATTGATGAGAGTTCGACGAGGGAAAAAGTATTTGCCGAAAAATAAAACACCAGCATAACCAAAAGCATAAAAACCGATCCGAACAACGTATAAAGAAAAAATTTGATGGCGGCATATTCGCGTCTTGGGCCGCCCCAAATTCCAATTAAAAAATACATTGGCAAAAGCATGACTTCCCAAAAGACATAAAAAAGGAAAAAATCCAGAGATAAAAAAACGCCTGTCATGGCAGTCGCCAGCAGCAGATAAAGAGCAAAATAACCCTTGACAGCTTTTTGAATATTAAAAGATGCAAACACCCCAATAAACGAAATCAGAGCGCTGAGAATAACCATTGTTACAGAAAGACCATCCACGCCAAGATAATAGTTAATATGAAATGTGCTGATCCAGGGATATTTTTCCACAAATTGATACAATTCTGCCTGATTCATTCCCGTACTTGCCGGGGAAAAAAGCTGGTACAACCGCACGGACAACAGTAAAGGAATACCGGTGAATACCACCGAAGTCCACCTCATCAGCTTAAAGCTTTTTGAAGGCATTAATAATATCAAAACAGCCCCTATAAGCGGAAAAAAAGTAATCGCCGATAAAATATGATTGTCCATTTAAAATCTCCTTAAAATACTAAGCCCTCGATCCTCCCCATTGGAGCGGTTCTGCGGCACATTAATCTACAATATCCTTATAAAAACATATATCATAATAAAACTGCCCACGATATAATACAAATATCGATTCATCGATCCATTTTGCAGGTTGCGCATGATACCAGCCTGATACTGGGTAAAGGTCGCTACATTGTTTACTGCGCCATCCACAAACACGCGATCAAATATGCCATGCAAACGTGAAATTGCCTTCGTGACCACCGCAGTTAAATTTACAAATGCATCTATAATCTTATGATCAAAAGTATTGAGCATCAATCGAATCTTGAGCAGCGGGGCTACGATCACAGCTTCATATATTTCATCTACAAAATATTTACCGTACAATAGTTTATAAATGGGCGCAAAGGTTTTTGCAATAACTCCCGGTGTTGCAGGTTTTAAAATATACAAAACATAGGCCATAAAAGCGCCTGCAAACGAAACAAGAATCGACAAATTCATTAAATGACTTTCCATCTCATGGTTAACGACAGGTTCTTCTTTTAATGCTAAAACCGGGGCAAGCCATTTATGTATCAGATTCTGCCCGCCAAGAGATTCCGGTAATCCAATATAACCGCTGACAGCAGATAATACTGCCAGTATCATAAGCGGAATCGTCATGGTCAATGGCGATTCATGAACTTCTTCATATGCTTCTTCATCATCGCCCCTGAATTTCCCAAAAAATGTTAAGAACAAAAGCCGGAACATGTAAAACGAAGTAATGCCTGCCGTAATTAAACCGGTAAGCCACAAAAACAAAGGCAATTCCGGGAAAAATTCGTTAGGCGTACTGTACACTTTCCAGAGTATTTCATCTTTGCTGAAAAAACCCGAAAGGCCGGGTATGCCGGCAATGGCCAAAGTGCCAATAAAAAAGGTAATGAATGTGACAGGAATTTTTTTCCTCAGCCCGCCCATGAGTAAAATATTTTGCTCATGGTGCGCCGATAAAATTACCGAACCAGCGCCAAGAAACAACAACGCCTTGAAAAAGGCGTGCGTCATTACATGAAAGACTCCCGCCGTAAATGCTCCGCTGCCAATGGCTAAAAACATGTAACCTAACTGGCTTACAGTAGAATATGCGAGAACCTTTTTGATATCATTCTGGGTTATGGCAATGGTTGCCGCCACAAAAGCCGTTAAAGCCGCAACAATTGAAATTACTGTTAATGTGAATGGGGTGGCTATAAAAATAAAACTCATGCGTGCAATCATATACACGCCTGCTGTTACCATTGTGGCTGCATGAATCAACGCTGAAACAGGAGTCGGACCGGCCATGGCATCCGGTAGCCATACATAAAGCGGTATTTGCGCAGATTTTCCTGTTGCGCCAAAAAAGAATAGAAGACTTATGGTTGTCAGATACCATCCGGGCAAGCTTCCCACAACGCTTTTCAGCGAATCAAACGCAATGTTTGTTGTCCCGGAATAATGAAATACTCCCCAGAACAGCATAAAAAATCCGATAATAAAGCCAAAATCGCCAATGCGGTTTACTATAAATGCTTTCATTCCGGCAGATGCATATTTGGGAACGGCAAACCAGAAACCGATGAGCAGATAGGAACAAAGCCCTACGCCTTCCCAGCCCACAAATAAAAGTAATATATTATCTGCCATAACAAGAATTAACATGGCAAAGGTAAAAAGATTTAAATAGGCAAAATAGCGAATCATGGATCGGTCATGGTCCATATATCCGGTGGAGTAAAGATGAATTAAAAATCCGACGCCTGTAATAATAAGGACAAATACAATGGAAAGTTGATCCAAATACAGCGTTGCGTTGGCCTCCAGCGTTCCGGCTTTTATCCAGGTGTACAGGTTTTGCGAAACCGCTCGTTCTGATTCGCCGTGACCCAGCATCTCCAAAAAAATTCCAAGACCAATGAAAAACGATACAAGAATAACCGCTGGCGATAGCAATGCAGACAGTTTTTTCAAGCCAGCCGGAGCATCTGCGCCATAAAAAAAGGACACACCCGCATTTATCATAAATCCCAGAAGAGGAGCTGCGGGAATTATCCAGATGTAATTTGCCATTTGATCCATATTATCCCTTCAAATCCGAAATATCATCCGTTGATACAGAGCGACGCTGTTGATAGACCGCCAATAAAATAGCCAGGGCAACAACCGCTTCTGCGGCAGCCAGTACAATTACAAAAATGGCAAATACATGCCCTGAATAATCCGCGCTTTCATGTCTGAAAAAAGAAAATGCAATAAAGTTCAAGGCTCCGGCATTTAGCATAAGTTCAATCCCCAATAAAATACCAATAATATTTTTCCGGGTAAGCACAGTAAATATTCCGGCGCAAAATATTATAATGGCAAGTATCAAGTAAGAATTGGGATTTTGAGAAATACCCTCAAAAAAAAGAAAATTCATTTTTTTCCTTCCTTTTTTTGAGGGGCTTGCCTGACTATGACAAGTTCTTTTCGAAGCATAACGCCCGCGCCTACAATTAAAACTACAATGAGAACCGAAACAAGTTCAAAAGGAAGTATGTATTCCCTTAATAAAAAATGACCTATATCGCGGGTTGTAGCGCGATATGCGCCCTGATAAAAGGTTAACCCGGAAGTATTTACAACGTAAATCCCCAAAAGACCAAAAATTGTGGTGATCAATGTCGCTGGAACCGCCCCCATAATCGGGTTATTGCTGAAAATATTGTCGCCGCCGCTGGTAAGCATTATACCAAATAAAAGCAAAACCATCACGCCGCCAACATATATTAAGATCTGGGAGACCGCGACAAAATCTGCGCTTAAGAAAATATAAAGACCCGCGATGGCAACAAGAGCAAGCAACAAACCAAGAGCCGCATTAATGATGCTTCGGCTAAAAGCGGTTACCAAAGCTCCAAACACCGTTACAGCCGCTATACATAAAAAAATACCGTCTTTCATGCATTTCCTTCTTTTTTGGGCTCCGCCGGGGCGCTTTCTGCAGCAGCTTTGGCTGCTCTTTTGGCGGCCGTTTCTTCGGCTTCCTTTAAGCGCTGGATTGCCTCCTCGCGCGGAATAAATTGCTCTACAAGATCTTTAAGCTCGTAACCGGATCCTTCAAAGTCTTTCTTGAAGTAAATGGCCGTATGATGCGCCTCCTCATCGCCTTCTTCGGCGGGGCAGGCTTCTACACACAAATTACAGTACATACATTTGCCGTGATAAATATTAAAATAAATCAAGGTGAGCCCTTTTTTTCTTTCGGTTCGCGCTCCTTTCATTTCAATGACATCTATGGGGCATGCCTTTTGACATAAAGCACAGGCAGTACACAATTCGGTATCTACCATAAGCCTGCCCCGATAGTTTTTCGGCAACGTTTTTGGCACAGGCTCTTTTAAGCGGTCAGGATATTGAACCGTAATTGGCCTTTGCAGCAGGTAGCTGAACGTAATGGCCATCCCTTCAAAAACGGTGGCAGAAGCTTCCCATATATTTTTCAAGTATGTCGTCATGTTTTCCCTATACAAACGGATTTGCGTAAATTTTCGCCTTTGTCACCCTTAGATTTTGAAACACCCGGTAGAAAAAATACAAGATCGTTAGACCACCGAACGAGGTCATTGAATAACGCATTATTGTATCAGCAAGGGACTTTTCAGGAACAAAATACATCCACAGAAGAATTCCTATAGAAGCAAATAAACCGATTGGAACCATATATTTCCAGCAAATATCCATTAACTGATCTATTCTGAGACGCGGCAGAGTCCATCGAATCCAGATAATGATAAAAACAAATATCGATACCTTGAATAGAAACCACAAAAACCCCAAAACCTCGAAGCGAATGGGGTATCTACCTGGAACCGAAAATTCAAGGGTATACTCAAACCAGAAATTCCACCCTCCAAAAAACAGGGTGCTTACGAGCGCGCCTATGACCACCAGATTTCCCCATTCGGCAAGGAAGAAAAACAAAAACCGCATGCCGCTGTATTCTGTGTTATAGCCGGAAACAAGCTCGCTTTCGGCTTCAGGAATATCAAAAGGAACCCTGTTGCCTTCGGCAAGAGCGGCAATAAAAAAAATATTAAAGGCAATAAATGCAAATGGATTGCGAAACACATACCAGTCTACGGGCGAGGCTCCTTGCGAAAAAACTATTTTTTGGAAATTTAATGTACCTGCCATGACAACAACGACGAACACAGCCAGCGCTGCGGGAACTTCATAGCTGATCATCTGGGCTGCTGAGCGCATCCCGCCAAGAAGCGACCATTTGTTGTTGGACGCCCAGCCGCCCATCATAACTCCAATCACCACAAAGGACGCCATCGCCAGAACATAAAATATTCCTGTGTCCAGATTTTCCATAAGAGTGTAAGCGCCAAAGGGAATGGGAACAAGAGTCAAAAATACGCCCATAAAAACAAGGTACGGGGCAATTTTAAATAAAAATGAATGGGCATCTGTTGGAATAATATCTTCTTTTTGAAGAGCTTTCACCGCATCGGCAATCCATTGAACAATTCCCTGGGGTCCAACACGGTTTGGTCCAATCCTGGACTGCATTCTGCCGGCAATTCGGCGTTCAACCACGGTTAAAAAACCGGCGGCAACGGCAATGGACAATAAATAAATCACGGCAAAAATAAACATATAAATAAATTGTGTCATCGGTCTACCTCAGGAGCCACGATATCGAGACTTGCAAAATAAGCAATTACGTCGGCCACCATCATCCCTTTAAAAATTTCAGCCAGCGATGTCATGGATGCAAATGATCCTGTGCGGATTTTAATGCGATATGGGCTGGCGCTTTTTCCGTCGCTGATAATATGGTAGCCAAGCTCTCCCCGCGCCGATTCGGTATGGTGGTAGGCTTCGCCGGCAGGCAGTACGAGCTTTTTGGGAACCTTGCTTTGAATGGGTCCTTCTTTAATTTTGGACAATATTTGCCTCAAGATTTTTTCGCACTCGGCCATTTCTTCGATACGAACAATATACCGGTCAAAAGAGTCCCCCACAGTACCCTTGATTCCTTTGCCAACGGGAACATCAAACTTCATATCATTGTAAAAACAATAAGGATCAACTTTTCTCAGATCCAGCCCAATTCCCGACGCGCGGAGGTTGGGTCCTGAAAATGAATAGGATAATGCTTTTTCCCCGCTGACGATTCCGACATTTTTCAGCCTTTCAATAAAAATTTTATTGGTTCCAATGAGACGGTCATACTCTTCCAGAAAAAGAACAAAGTGATCCAGATACTTTTCAAGCTTTTTTAAAAATTCATCGTCTACATCCTGGCATACTCCGCCAAAACGAATGTAATTGTTGTTCATCCGGGTTCCGGTTAAAATTTCAAGAAGATCCATCATATGTTCGCGTTCCCGAAGGGCGTGAACAAAAGGGGTAAATGCTCCAAGATCCAGAGGAAGAGCGCCTACTCCCACAAGGTGTGACATAATGCGGTTCAACTCAACGCCAATCATGCGAAGCCAGGTGGCTCGTTCGGGAACTTCCAGTCCGCCCATGGCCTCAATGGCCAGCGCATAACCCAGATTGCAATTGATAGCTGCCACATAATCAACGCGGTCGGTATATGGCATAAAAAATGAATACGGCATACTTTCTGCAATTTTTTCAATAGAGCGATGCAAGTAGCCAACATCGGGTACAGCTCTTACAACAATTTCTCCGTCAATAAACAATATAAAACGAATTACCCCGTGAGTAGAGGGGTGATGCGGCCCCATATTGACTTCAATTTCGGTTCCGCTGATCTGGGTGATTTCTACCCTTGGTTTTAATTCCTTTTCTCTTGTAGCAGACGTCATGGGTGATTACTCTATCCTTATGGCCTCTAATTCGCTTGACCTGGTGGTTGGTATTCCGTTGTAATGTGAACCTTCTTTAAAATCTTTTCGCAATGGATGCCCCTCCCAGTCTGGCGGAAGCATAATTCTTCTTAAATCCTGACTATTTTTAAAGTTCACTCCAAGCAAGTCAAAAATTTCGCGTTCAAACCAGTTTGCGCTTCCGGAGAAATCGTCGATGGTATCAATTTCAGGATTGTTTTCTGGCAGAGTTGTTTTTATGGCCAGGCTGGAGAAATCCTGGCTGTTGCTGAACACATAAAACATTTCAAAACCCTTTAAATCAAGCGATTCGTCTTCGCGGGTTTCCGCAAGGTGCGTGCCGGAAATGGTATTTAAATAGGTAAATCCAAGGTCTTTATGATGTACAACAAGCTCCACAACTTTGCGAATATCCCGGGAATTTATCTTTAATACAGGAATTTTTGTATCGGCTTGAACAATTTCAGACGAGACCGCTCCATTATAGACAGAATCAACAAGTTTCGCAAGTTTTTCAAGATGTGCAGCAGGGAAGTTCATATTTTACTTTCTTAAATATTTTTCTTTTTGAATTTTTTTCTGTAATATCACAAGCGCTTCCAGAAGAGCTTCGGGACGCGGCGGACATCCAGGCAAATAAACATCCACCGGCATTATTTGATCGACGCCTTTTACTACTGAATATGCCTTGTCAAACAACCCTCCGCAGTTCGAGCAGCTTCCCATGGATATCACGTATTTGGGTTCTGCCATTTGTTCATAAAGTAATTTTAACCGCGACGCCATTTTGTAAGTAAGCGTACCGGCAATAATAATCAAATCGGCCTGTCGCGGGGTTCCGCGGGGAGCCGAACCGAAACGCTCAATATCAGCGCGCGGACCGCCGGTGTGCATAAGTTCAATGGAGCAGCAGGCAAGGCCAAATAAAAGCCACCATAAAGAATGTTTCCTGCTCCATCCAAGAAGCTGATCGACGCTGGTTACAAAAATATTTTCCGGCATTTCATGGTAAAGGCTCATTTTTCCTCCAGAGGGTAATCCCCGGCGTTTTTTAACTCATCCATTGCATTTGCGCGCTCGTAGGTTTTAATCCAGTTCAGGTCGCCTCTTCCCCAGGCATAAATCAGAGCTACGACAAGTATAGCAATAAACAAGAGAAGTTCGGATAGAGCCAAGAGCCCAAATCCGGTGTTAAGCCATTCTTTATAAACAGCGGCAACAGGCAAAATCAAAACAATTTCTACATCAAATAAAAGAAATATCAAGGCCAGAACATAATACCGGATATTAAAATTCACCCAGGCATTGCCAACGGGAACTTCGCCACACTCATATGGCGAGTTTTTTACAGGATTGGGATGATTTGGACGAATGATTTTACTTGCAAGCAACGTTACAAATATAAATCCAATAGAAAGTACGCTAAATAATAAAACTGCTCCATATTCCCGCAACATGATGGTACCACCCCTCTCTGAAAAAGGATACCATAAGAACTTCGAACGGATATCTTGTCAATTAGAAATGAATCAAGAGGCCTCCGAGGATAGGCGGATTCAAATCCATGTCAAAATGCAGTAAAATGCGCAGTTTTGGGATTGTCCAAAAAGTCGGAAGTTCACCACGGAGACACGGATGCGCCAGGAAAAGCCTGCGCAAGCCATCAGGATGCACGGAGTTTTTGATGAACTAACGCCTGAGTTCCTGCCCAGGCTCGTTGCGAGCCAACCCCCCATTGATGGACAGATCATAGATGGACAGATCAAAACAGTTGACGTAATAAAGGCAAATTGCCGAAAATCCCTCAACATGATGAAATCGGGAGCAATAGAAAATGAAGAAATTGTTCATGAAACAAGCGCCCGGATTTCTGAAATTCTGGGCAATGAATTGCCTATCCTGAACAAACTGGTAACGTTTGTTATAGAAAGCGGCGGAAAACGGGTCAGATCCATCATTGCATGTTATTTTGCAGAAATGTTTTCGGGAATCAGCCGGGATGCTCATAAAATTTCAGCCATCGTTGAAATTATCCATGCCGCCAGTTTACTGCACGATGACGTACTTGATGATGCCGATACCCGCCGGGGCAAACCCAGCGGAAAAAATATTTTTGGTTCCAAAGAAGTAATTCTCGGCGGCGATTATATGTTTGCAACCGCCATCCGGTCGTTAAATGATTTTGAAAATCCTGCGCTGATGGATATTTTTACAAGGGTCATCAGAGATCTTTCGGTGGCTGAACTTCTACAGTTGGAATATGAAAGAAAACCGGATATTACCATGGAAAATTATCTGCAAATTATTTATGGAAAAACCGGATCCTTGTTTCAAACTGCCTGCGAAGGAATTGCCATTCATATGAAGCGTTCGCCGGATGAGATCACCCTGTGCGCTGAAATCGGAAAATTGCTGGGCATGCTTTTTCAAATGCGCGATGATTATCTGGATTACTTTAACAGCGCTTTGCTAAACAAACCGCCATACCAGGATTTTGAGAATGGTTTGTTTACCCTTCCCATCCTTTTAGTCAGAGATAAAATGGGACGGGAAGACAGAGACGAATTGTTAGAATACTTTAATCTGGAAACAAAAGCAAGAAAAGACAAAAATACTATTGCGCGTTTTCTGGGTTTGCTTGAAAAAAACCAGGCCAGAGAAATTTGCCTTGAAAAACTAAAACACAAAGAAATAAAGCTGTTATCCCTTATTGATCAATTGCCAGCCCATCCTTTCAAAACCAAAATTGAGAGTCAGATAAAAAAGCTTATGCAAATTTAATCCCCGATAATTTCCTCATGGAATCTTACCAGACGCATGTAAATGCCCGGATTTTTTTGAATAAATGCCGACATATCCTGATGGTCTATGCAGTAAATTTCAACATCGCTTACAGCGCGCGCCGTAAAAGTGGATTTAATGTTCTTTAACAATCCAAAAATGTCTCCAATAAAATCGCCCGGCAGAAATTCGTGTTTTACCTTGTTGTTTTTTATTAAATTAACGGTTCCCTTGATTAAAATATAACCCATTTCAGCGGTTTTATTGTACTCAATGAGATTGCTGCCGCCTTTAACATTGGTCAGTTTCATTAAACTTTCAATTTGTGTTTTCTGGTGCGAAGTCATGGAGCCAAATATTTTGGACTTGGATAAAACATCCCATGAGTTGGATTTGCGGGCGTCGATCAGTTTTCGCAATTCGGTTTCCAACTGGGTTCCGGCAATCAGGTTTAAAAAGGCCGATCTTTCAATAGTCAGGGCATAAACGTCGGTTTCGGCAATAATATCCGCAGATCTGTTCTCTCCGGTAATAATCGAAGCCTCGCCAAAATATTCATATTTTCCGTAAGTTTTTTTCACATCAGAATCAATACCAGAAACCGAAACATTTCCTGAAATAATAACATAAAATTTATCTCCCGCCGTATCTTTGTGTATAATCAAATCGCCGCGTTTGTATTGCACTTCATTGATCACCATTAAAATTTCGCGCGCTTTTGTTATGGAAAAATCCCTGAAAAGATCCACATGATTTAATACATCCAGGATTTTTATTGCGCTTGAATATTTTGCCGATATAATTTCCGGGTACAACGTATTTTGAATCCCGAACTTTGCCATATTTAAATGAGACTTTTCGGGAAAGTCTTTTCGCGCAATATGGTAAACGGTTATTTTTTTCTGAATTTCTTCGGGAAGGCTCGCCAGATAGGAAACGGGCGTATGAAGCGGAGGAATTCCCCCTTCATGGTAAATAATATTGTAATGCCACGGAAAGGCTTTTAGGAACTCATGGCGGTTCTTTGGAAAAACGCCGAGCTCATTTAGCTTGTCAATGGTTGCCGGATCATTCAGGTGATCTGATGTATAAACAAAAGACTGATTTTGATAGTGCATTCTAAACCCGATCGTTGGAATCGAATGCAGGCTGTAATGATAAATAAATTTTGCCCCTTCAATATAAAGGGGAGTATTTAATATTACCGGTTGAAAGTTAAACAGATTATAAAGCTGCTTTTTGGTCATTTTGGTAAGCGCCGTATACTTGCGGATAAAACTATCCATAATGGTTTCTGTTGTATGAATTGTTACCGGGAACTCCTCCAGAATTTTCTGAAATGTTCCGGCGTCATGGTCGGCATGGGTATGCGTTAGAATAATATGGTCGATCAACTTTGGATTCACATTGGAACTTCGCAGCCACTCTGTCGAGTTTACCGGCGGATCGATCATAATGCCCCGCCCATTGACCCAGATTATAAAACCGGATGTGTTGTCGCTCGGGTCAAATCCGTGGCTTGGCCCCAGGCATGTAATCCCGAATTCCGGCGCTTCATACGGCTCTGGAAGTCTTGCCCCCACATCGTGCTTGATGCGGTACTCAATCGTGAGAGGAACTTCGGCAATGAGTTTTCCTTCGTCATAAACCAGAAACCCTTTTTTTTCATCTCTGTCGATAATGACATTGTTTATTTGAATGCGGTTTTTTTTAAAAACCGCAAAATGAATCAGGTCGTCCAGCGTTCGATTGCCGCGAAAAAAATCCATTTCAGCTTTTATATTTGGATACCCCTCGGATTTTTCACCTTCGGGATATTCGCTGCTTAAATCTACTTTTTCCGGCCCAAAGACCGATTCCTTTAACACAACGGTCAATTGTTCCTGCTGTTCCTTCGTGCCCAGTATGTAGGTCTTTTTCTGGCATAAAAAATGGTTGTAATAAATAGGAAATTCGAGTTCGGCTACGGCAATTCCCTTTTCAATACTGAACATTTGATCGGGTAAAACAAAAATTCGCGGAACTTTTTCCGGTAAAATCATTGTATCTTTAATTGTTTCAGGCGGCGCTCCAAACTGTATCAGCCCGCTGGAGCTGGGCACTACATACCCGCCTCTTGGAAGATGGTTCACGCCCGGGTTTATCACGAATGCTTCGTTTTCCAAATTGCTCATTATTTTAATCCTTTCACAAACTTCAGTTTTCCGTCTTCAATATACCGGTAATAACACGAATACCGGTGTTTCCCGACGCTATTTTTCGTGTGACAGGCGCCTTCTTCTCTGATTTCTACCAGAAACAACAGGGAGTTTTGTTCGCAGTTTACGCGAACTTCTCTGATATCCAGATATTGCCCGGAAGTCGCGCCCTTGATCCATAGCTCGTTTCTCGATGTACTCCAGAATGTGGCCACGCCGCTGCTGAGCGATTTTTGCAGCGCCGTCTCATTTACATATGCCAAAATCAGTACCTGCAGGGTTTTTACATCCTGTACAATTACGGGTATTATATTTTCGTATTTTAATAGCGCTTTCTTGACCTTTTCAAAGTCAAGCCGCAGGTTTTCATCTTCTTCGAGGGAATTCATAAGGTTGTTTCTACCGCATCTTCGAAACAATGATCCCGCTTTACGCAATATGAGCAGTCATCAAAAATCTTGGCCGGAAACTTTTCCTTGACCACGTCAACCCACCCCATTGCCCTGAAAAAATCCGGAACAACGGTAAGAGCAAATATAGTAATGGCTATTTGTGGAAACTCTCCTTTCAGGTCGCTTGTTAGCTTGTGTATCATTTTCTTGCCAAATCCCTGTTTTTGATAATCACGATGGACTGTCAACCCCCGCAATTCATACAACGTCTCTTCATATTTATGCAAATTGGCTACCCCGATAATATTGCCACTTAATTCGCACACAACTGTTCCGGGTAAATCTTTTTCTATTTTCTTTTTGTCTTTATAGAGCATTATTCCCTGTTCTGCATAGGGAACAAGCAATTTTTGTATGAAATCTATATCGGAAATTTTTCCGTATCGCAAATGGGGATCATCGGCTGTGGGCGTTTGATTACTTTTTGTATAATATGGCACTATTTGCAAATTCAGGAATACTTTTTACTCTGGCCAGCATTTTTTCGGCGTTTGCTTTTCCCTTCATTGGGCCAACGTACAGTTTGATATTTTTTCCCCGAATGGATGGAATAACTTCATAATTGTAGTCCCTGGTAATCTTGTTCAAAACCCCGGCATAATACAAGGCGCGGTCTTTGGAAGTATCATTATAACGGCGCGCCAAAATTATGTATTCATTGGCGGGATTCATTAGCGTTTTCTTCAGGTTTTGACTTGCGCTTTTTTCAAATGTATTGTCTGCATTTTCTGCGGGCGTTTCCTTATCTGTATCTTCTGCTTTCGGGGCTTCTTTTTGCAATGTATTGGGCATGTTGGGCATTGCATTTGGCGATATATCGGCGGTATTGATTACTTCGGAATTTTCTGTTTCAGCGACCGAAGTTTTTCCTGTGATCTTGTTTTTTTGGAAGTGTATTCCTGTCATTAAACCTGCAAAAAAAATTACCAGTCCTGCAATCAACCCGATCGATAATTTTCTGTATAGTTTTTGCAGACCCGAATCTGCAATGTTGCGCGAAGCGGAATTTTGTTTGTTTTTGTAATACTTTCCAAAGTCGTAATCGTTCATTGATATATTCTCGATGGAAACCGTATGTTGCATGAGGAAAAAATTTATCATGAACTTTACGTTTGGGGTGCGGCGCAATCCTTCACGAGTACGCCTGGTTCGTAGTTAGTGTTTTTTTGCCCCCCGTGGGGGGCAAAAAAACAAACCTACCGGATCAAGTTGGTACTCACGCAACCCTTTGCCTGCAAAGATTGCGCCGCAGGGGAAAGACTTTTCCCCTTTCAAAAAGTCCTATAATTTTTCCAGAAATTTCGTTGCGCTGATCCGGGTCAGCATATACCTTGGGAGCAAATACATGTCCGGATTGTTTTCCATGGGTACCCTGACATTGCCATGGCTTAAATTAAAGGCCATTTCATATCCTGACATTTCAACAAGTTTTTTTGTCAAGCGTCCAGACTGGCCGTATGGGTATACAAAAACCCGCACCGGTTTCCCCAGATTTTTTTCCAGAACTTTCATGGAAAACAAAAGTTCTTCCAGGATATGGTCGGGGTGAACGGACAGCCGATTGTCCGTAAGCGGTCTGTGTTTATGTCCATGCGAGGCAATTTCACATCCGTCGTCGCTTAATGTACGAACCTGATCCCATGTCATAAAGGGATTGTGCCCGACGGCATAGGTGTAAATTGCAAAAAGGGGTTTTATTTTCTCCGGTTTGAAAACTTCTTCATAGGCGCGAAAAGCCGACTTATTGCCATCATCAATGGTAACCAGAATGTTCTTGTCTCCCGTTACAATGCCGTTTTCGATATCATCAAAACTTATGAATTTGTATCCCCGTATGCGCATCACATTGAGTTGCTCCCGGAGTTCATCAAGACTGAAATCGGTTGGGTATTTCTTACTGCCAAAAAAAGAATGATAGCATATTACGGTTATCTCGGTGTTATTGGTGCGGGTTTCTATAATATAATTAAATGCCGCTCCAGCGAGGGCAAACACAACGATAAACCAGAACCACGGCTTCTTAAACAATCTTAAAGGGTTTTTCATTGCGTATTTGTTTTTATCACTTCCAGAAACGACAGGAAATTGTTTATGGCGTGCATAAAGAAAACAGTATAAATCGAGCCTGTTGTATATCGGGCAAGAGCAAAAGCCAATCCCATAAAAAATATGATCGCCACCCATATCCATTCATACTGAAAATGCACCAGCGACCAGAGAAGCGCCGGAATCATTGCCGCGCCGACAACGCCTGCCCTCGAAGACGCCAATCCTGTAAACATAAATCCACGGAACATGATTTCTTCAAAAAGAGGAGCCGTTAGTACAAGGGCTGCCGCCAACAATGCGAGATTGAATACAGATTCTGAAGCGGCTATGTTGCGCATAACATTCATAAAATCCGGCTGAGGTACCGACATTTTTTCTGTAATGTAGTTTGTAAAATAATAAATAACAATCATGGCGATCTGCCATAAAACAAATTTCAGGGGACTTACTGAGTTCAAGACAAGGTATTCCCTAATTTGCTGCCCTCTTTTCCGACGTATGAAAAATATCAC
>Ga0224495_10000353_pt1 | contig 37398 bp, 31 predicted proteins | sample SF_Jul11_sed_USG_FD_168128 | JGI IMG/M metagenome (GOLD analysis project Ga0224495, IMG submission 168128) | Sediment microbial communities from San Francisco Bay, California, United States - SF_Jul11_sed_USGS_4_1 | ecosystem: Environmental > Aquatic > Marine > Sediment | place: USA: California... | reverse complement strand
TAAAAGGAGCACATGAAATTGAAAATAAAATAGACTTACCCACAAAATAGTAGTCAAATTCTTCTTTAATCCGGTGGCTCATTATTCAACGTGAAACCTGGCTCAGTTTGTCTCATGAATCAACAGTCGTTGCTAGTAAGTAGTCAGACGTCCGCTTCCGCCGGAGGCTGTGCGAAAACTCCCAGTTTGTTCTCGAATGAAAATATCGGCTTGCCAGGAATTGCTCGAATCGACGATCGATATCTTGGGAGGAGTAAAACCACCCCTTAAATCCCTACAATCTTTGAGTCTTCGCACGGCCTCGGCAAAATGCAGACGGTATTTATTTGGCTCTTGAGCAACAGAGTCGTACATTTCTTCTTTTGTGACAACATCTTCATAGGACATAGGAAGATGATTCCGGGTTTTCATCAAATCCTGTCTCGCCAATCTTCAGAAAAGTATCGAAAAATACATAGCTGACCATGCTTCTAGGAAGGTCGAAGTTTCGCTTGTACTTTCCAATCATCCACTTCTCGGCTCTTGCGTGATCTGCCCAACGTTGGCACGCACCAATCATGTAATTCGCCGCATGTCGTGTGTTGCATTTCTTTCGTACCAGAAAGTCGGCAGCGTCTCTAGAACCAGCGTAAATTACGCGATAACATTGCGCGACTGCAAGATCCCGCAATAGATTCAAGATCATTTCATCCAATGCTTTTCCAGAGACATCGGGGAAACCGCGTTGCCTTGCCATATGCAGAAAGAATTCTTTTGCTTCTGCAAAGGCAATATCTAGCCAGAGTTCCTTTACTTCGTCTTTCCAACTTGTCGGCCACACAGTTATGTCTGCCGCGTAGCGTTCAATGTCTCGTATTATTTGCTGAATATTGTCACCCCTGACCATCCAGCTCACCAATTCATGGTTTACCCCTTGAAATTTGTCTTCTTTAGATAGAAATGCGTTTGGGTCAGAATACTGCGAATATCCAATTAGGCCACGACTCATTAAATCCTCGAGAAGGTGCAATTCCAATTCATTCCCAGGGGCCAATCTCATTGTGGATTGAATCAACGCATGTAGATGGATTTCGCGTGCTTCACCTTGTTGAGTGTTGGGTATGTTCATGTGTAGACAGGTACGCACTAGTGCCAGCAAGCTGACCGCCTGTCTCAATGAAAGCTCATCTACAACTCTGATGTAAACCGGGTCAGAATCGAATTGCCGGCAAAGTTCAGCGACCTTCTGCTTTCTTCTGGTTTGTTCACGAGCAATTGAATTTGCAACTTCAAGAGCGCAGTTCGCGCACTGGCAGTTGACGTCGTCCTTGTGCTGGCAACTTGGGCATCGAATATAGTTATTTACATATTGCGAAGAAGATCTAGGTGCCCTGTCGCGAACCATTGCAGTCCCGCAGTATGGACAAGGCATCTGATAGAGGGTCAGTGGCGGAAACAGCCTGTACAGCTGATTGCTACTGCAATCTATGTTGAATTCCTTGACTAGGGAATTAGCACCATCGCCGGCGTAATAGCGGGCAATTAGTTCTTTAAGTTGTTCCGAAGTCAGATGTCGAAGCCGGACATCAATCTCACAATACATGGGTGAATTGTCACTTATAGAGCGTGGCCTTATGGTAAACCATTTCTTAGCATTGTTCGATGAGTCGAACAGCCAAATTTACAAAAAAAGACCCGCTCGTCCTGTTTGGTCGACGGGTCGTGTATCTCAGAAGACAACTGGGCTGGAGTCAGGAAAAGCTGGCGCTTGAAAGTGGTTTGGCGCGTAGTTACCTCGGGGGTGTCGAACGTGGACAGCGCAATATTGCTCTGCTAAATATTTGCCGCATAGCCGTGGCTTTGTCAGTGGAACCAGCAGAGTTGCTGCGGTTCGGGTCAAACTGATTTCTACAGGCTTGGGCTAGTCGCTCCTACCGTAGTCGCGTTTCTTTCGTTTCTGAACTAACCAAGGTTTAACATAGGTCGAGTAAATGCCGTAGCAAAACATCGAAAGGCCCAGAAGGACCAAGAGGCGTTCGGACACAATTGGCGCTGCGGCACCCCAACCCAACAATGTGCCGACCATCAGCACCGTGGCCCTCAACTCAAGATCGTCAGCTGCGCGCCACCCCATGCCAATATAGTGAAACATCTTTATCTCTGAGTCAGTAAGGTCGTATCTCGTCTTCAAGGCAATCAAGACGACATGATCGAATCTATTCAAGCGGAAACCTGGGCCGAAGTGCTTCCCAAACTTGCCCTTGCTTCTTGGCAAGCGAGGCATCGAAATGATTGGGATTGAATGTAATTAGCATCAGCAAGGGCGACTTGATAAAGCCAAGAAACGCGTCCAAGCGCGCATTAACAAATTGTACATAATCGAAGCAACCAAAAGTACAATTGCGCGATGGGCTCGCCGCAACCTCTCAGGTCCATGTTGCGCGGATATACGATTTGCCGTAGCCGAGACAGTCGTGCAAAATGCGCTAGGACTAAAGGGCAGTTACAACCGTTTAGACTGCATGGTCGCGCTGGGATATTAGATTTTTTGTGAAGGGGTATGCAACCGATATTGTCAATTGCGAACGTTTTACGATGGTTGACGTGAAAGTGGCCTCTGCGCTTGTGTGATCTACGGCTCTTTAATCAACCGAATTATAAACATAATAAAAGCCTGTGCCGGTACCTGCCTCGACAACCAGTATCGCGTTGTCGCGTATCGCATCGGCGACTGCCAGCGCCATCTCGCGTTGCTGTGCTCGCGGACGAAAGGCCGCGACTTCGCTGGCTAACGGACTTTGTTCGGAGAAAAAACGTTCGACTTCGGTGGGCACGGCGGGTATGGTTATTTGTAGGGGGCGGCGTTATAGTACTTAGGAGATTTTACGCGAATGATTGCGGGAAAGGTTGGAGACTAGTAGTCAATATCGATGGTTACGACGAAAGGATAGCTTATGGGAAAGGCGCGTCTGGAAGCATTTAGCGATGGTGTCATCGCGATCATCATTACTATTATGGTGCTGGAACTGAAAGTGCCACATGGCGCAGATATTGAGGCGTTACAGCCGCTGCTACCAGTGTTTTTGAGCTATGTTCTTAGCTTTGTTTTCATTGGCATCTACTGGAATAATCATCACCATATGTTGCATACGGTAAAGCATGTAAACGGAGCGATCCTGTGGGCGAATTTGCATTTGTTGTTCTGGCTTTCGCTGGTGCCGTTTGTGACGGGATGGATGGGAGAGAACCATTTTGCTGCGTTACCCACCGCACTGTATGGTGTGGATATGCTGATGGCAGGATTCGCCTACTGGATATTGCAGAACTGTATTATCTCTGCGCATGGTGGAAAAGATTCCTTGCTGGGCAAGGCCGTCGGTAAGGATCGCAAGGGGATCGCTTCGCAACTGATCTATGTGATCGCCATCCCGGCAGCTTTCTGGAGCCAGTGGTTGGCTGGAGCGCTTTTTGTCGCTGTAGCCGTCATGTGGCTGATTCCAGACCAGCGTATCGCCAAGCTGATGACAGAATAACTAGGATGGTCGGGTAAAGATTAGTTGCTTATCGAAGTTTAAAGCCTGTTCTCTCTGAAAGGCATGAATGAAAATCGAAATCTGGTCCGACGTGATCTGTCCCTGGTGCTACATCGGCAAGCGGCGCTTTGAAAAGGCGCTCGCCGATTTTTCGCATCGGGATGAGGTGCAGGTGATCTGGCGCAGCTTCGAGCTGGATGCGAAAGCTCCACGCCAGCATCCGGGCACGCTGAATGAGCTGCTGGCGAGCAAATACGGCGTCAGCCCGCAGGAAGCGGCAGCGATGAACGCGCGCGTGAGCGGGGTCGCAGCAGAGGTCGGGCTGGAATACCACTTGGAAAATGCGCATCCCGGCAATACGTTCGATGCCCACCGTTTGCTGCATTTTGCCGCTGCGAATGGTGTGGGAGACCTAGCGAACGAGCGCGTGATGCAGGCATATTTTTCCGAGTCGCTGCCAGTGGGCGACCGTGAGGCGCTGGCACGTTTGGCACCGGAGTTTGGCATTGCCGAGCGCGATGCACTGGCGATACTTGAGAGTGACGCGTATTCCGATGTGGTGCGAGCGGACGAGGCGCGCGCTGCGGGATTCGGCATCAGCGGCGTGCCGTTCTTTGTGTTCGATGAGCAATTCGGTGTTTCCGGCGCGCAGTCGGTCGAGGTGTTTTCCGAGGCGTTGCAGCAGGCGAGAGTGAGCGCTTAGACAGCAGGTTGGGTATCGCTGAGTTTTACCCATCTTGCACACGTTTGCTTTTGTTCCTGTGTGGAAGGAGAGCTGCCATGACGATGAAATCACTACCGTTGTCCAGCGTTTACCGCCTGCTCGAACCCGGTCCGGTGGTGCTGATAACCACTGCAGACAAAGGCAAGGCGAACATCATGACCCAGTCATGGCACACGATGATGGAGTTCGAGCCGCCGCTGGTAGGTTGCGTGATCAGCGGGCGGAATCACAGTTTCGATGCGCTGGCCGCGATCAGGGAATGCGTGCTCAGCATCCCGACGGTGGAGCTGGCGAAGCAGGTGGTGGGCATCGGCAACTGCTCGGGCAAGAAAGTGGACAAGTTCAGGAAATTCAACTCACGCCGCTGCCTGCAACGCAGGTGGCGTCACCGCTGATCGCCGGGTGTTATGCCAATCTGGAATGCAAGGTGGCAGATAGCCGGCTGGTGAACAAGGACAACTTTTTCGTGCTGGAGGTGATCAAGGCATGGATAGATCCCGCAATGAAAAATCCGCGCACCTTGCATCACCAGGGCATTGGCGTGTTCATGCTGGGGGGTGAGACGATCAAACTGCCTTTAAAAATGAAGTGAATGGTTGTGAAGTGGCGGAGAGTGGTTCGCAACTTTGCCCTTTTGATTCCGGATGGACAGCCCTGCGCCGGGCTGACCAACATTGGGTCAGCCAATGACTAGGGGCGTATGTAAGCGTAATCTTCACGTTGTTTATTCATGATCTCGACCACGCCTGATGGGACGTAACTGGTATTCGGCAGCATGTCGTCATTGGTCAATTTCATGTTCTTCATGGTGTTCTGGCAAGCGACGATGGAGACACCGGCTTTTTTGGATTCATCTATACGATTTGCAACTGAGGAGTCCAGCTTGAGCATATTTATTCCGGGACCGTAGGTGACGATCTCGACATCAACCTTGTCCGCTCCGTAAGCTTGCTGCACATTTTTGGCATTGTTGAGCGCCAGATTCCATTTCCCGGCATCCCCATCGCTAACCTGGATGACCAGCTTCTCTTTGGCCGAGGGCGTTTCAGCAGCTGCGGTATTTAGCGAAGCAATAGATAGTGAAAGAACAAGCGCAGCAGACAATACATTGATATATTTCATCTCATACTCCCATGGCGGATTAGAAAATGCATTCATTCAAATGAATGCCGCCCCTTCTGCATGAGGGGGCGATGAATGATATTCCAATTATTTATGATTTCATATGACAATGATGGCGCATTCTATTTTTCATTGGTTACCCCAACGATAATCGATTTCATCACCTTGCCGGGAGATACGTAATGCAGATTTTGGTTGACGCCGACGCGTGTCCCAAGGTCATCAAGGAGATACTGTTCCGTGCGGCAGGGAGGCGGAAAATTCATTTGACTTTGATTGCGAACAAGCTGCTGTATTGCCCGCCGTCAAAATATATCCGCGCCATGCAGGTGCCTGCGGGTTTCGATGTGGCCGACAACAAAATCGCGCAGCTGGTCGAACCGGGCGATCTGGTGATCACTGCCGATATCCCGCTTGCAGCCGAGGTGATCGCGCGCGGCGGACATGCGCTGAATCCGCGCGGGGAGCTTTATACCGGGGATACGATTCAGGAGCGGTTGACCATGCGTAATTTCATGGATGGCTTGCGCAGCAGCGGGGTGGAGACGGGCGGCCCACCGATGCTCAACCAGAGCGACCGCCAGATTTTCGCGAATCAATTGGACAAGTTTTTGGCTAAGCACTCAGTTCTAGTTGCGAGTTCAAGGTAAATTGTGCTGTCATTTTGTTGTGTGATTGCCGGTAGATTGGCATGGTGATATGACGTATGCTTCTCTCATCCATACGAATTGAAGGGGGATAGTCATGTTAAGTTTTCTGCGCAACCCATTCGGTTTGTTGATATCCGTTGCGATACTGCTCGTCGCATGTGCAACGACACAGATCAATTCGGTCTGGAAGGATCCGTCGTATCAGGCGCGCCCTGCCAGGGTTATGGTCATTGGTGTGGCCAAGAAACCGCTCAAGCGCAGACTTTTCGAGGATGAGTTCGTCTCGCAGCTCAAAGCGCGCGGCACCGAAGCGATCGCAAGCTATACCGTGCTTGCCGACAAGAAACAGGATGACCAAGCGGAGATTTTGGCCAAGGTGAAAGAGCTGGCGGCCGATACGGTGCTCATCACCCGGCTGGTGAGCAAAAAGACCGTGCAAACCTTTGTGCCGGGATCAATCTATTATCCGCCACCATATTACGGTACCTGGCCGGACTATTATGGATATGGCTACCGTCACATGCACTCGCCGGGTTATATTGCCGAGGACGAGTACGCGATTTTTGAAACCAACCTGTATGAAACCCGGAATGACCAACTGATTTGGGCGGCTTCTTCCGCAACGGTGATTGGTGAAAAGGACCAGGATATGATCAAGTCTTACGTTGGTATCATGGTGAACATCATGGCCGGGCACGGGTTGCTGGGCAAGTGAAACTGCCACCCGTCCATGCTATAGGCCGCGTCGCGCTCCCCTGTGATCATCTCGCTTAATAGGCAGCAGTAATCGTAGAGTGTGTTCCACACATCATCATCGTTGGGCTGTTGCGTGGAACGCACACGCAGGATTGTTGTTTTAAAATGGATCTGGATTAAAAAAGGCAGGCATGGCAAAACCAAAAACAATCTATTCCTGCACCGAGTGCGGCGGGCAGTCGCCAAAGTGGCAGGGGCAGTGCCCCCATTGCATGGGGTGGAACACGTTGATCGAATCGGTGGCAGAGGCTTCCTTGCCCGGCGGCAAGAACCGGTTCAGCGCGCTGGCGGCGAGTGGCAAGGTGCAGATGCTCTCCGAAGTGGAAGCCGCCGAAGTGCCGCGCACGCCGACCGGTATTGAGGAATTTGATCGAGTGCTCGGAGGTGGGCTGGTGCAGGGCGCGGTGGTGTTGATCGGCGGCGATCCGGGCATAGGCAAATCCACGCTGCTGCTGCAAGTGCTGGCGCATCTGTCCAGACAACAAAACACCCTGTACGTCAGTGGCGAGGAATCTGCGCAGCAGATTGCATTGCGCGCCAAGCGGTTGTCGCTGGATGCGCGCAGTCTGCGCCTGTTGCCCGAGATCCAGCTGGAGAAAATCCAGGCCGCCATCACTCAGGAAAAACCTGAAGTGGTGGTGATCGATTCGATCCAGACGGTGTACTCCGAACAGCTGACTTCCGCGCCGGGATCGGTCGCACAGGTACGCGAATGTGCCGCGCAACTCACGCGCATCGCCAAGGCCAGCAACATCACCATGATTCTGGTCGGTCACGTCACCAAGGAAGGCGCGCTGGCTGGTCCGCGCGTTCTGGAACATATTGTCGACACGGTGCTGTATTTCGAGGGTGACACCCATTCGAGTTTCCGCCTGATTCGCGCGTTCAAGAACCGCTTCGGCGCGGTGAACGAGCTCGGGGTGTTCGCGATGACCGAGAAGGGCCTACGCGAGGTGAGCAACCCGTCGGCATTATTTTTATCGCAGCATGGTCAGCAAGTGGCGGGTTCATGCGTGATGGTGACGCAGGAAGGTACGCGGCCTTTGTTGGTCGAGATACAGGCGCTGCTTGACGAAGCACATTCACCTAACGTGCGCAGGCTGTCGCTGGGTCTGGAGCAGAATCGACTGGCGATGCTGCTCGCGGTGCTGCATCGCCACGCGGGCATCGCCTGCTTCGACCAGGACGTATTTATCAACGCGGTGGGCGGGGTGAAGATCACCGAGCCCGGCGCCGACCTCGCGGTGATCCTGGCGATGGTGTCCAGCCTGCGCAACAAACCGCTGCCGGAAAAACTGGTGGTGTTCGGTGAAGTGGGTCTTGCCGGAGAAGTGCGCCCGGTGCAGCGCGGTCAGGAACGCTTGCGCGAAGCCGCCAAGCTGGGTTTCACCCAGGCCATCATCCCCAAGGCCAACGCGCCCAAGCAGAAAGTCGCGGGAATGGAAATCATCGCGGTGGAGCGGGTAGAAGAGGCTGTCAACCGGATGCGGTAGGAACAACCGGCAGCGATGTGTTGTGTGCCGCTGCTCGTTGGCACCTGCTTGCGAATAGAGCTATTTTCCCTCCAACCTTGGCAGATTTTGCTGAGTCTGCGCGCTGTGCTCTTTCCAAAAATCACTTTCGGTATGTCCTTAAGCCTCCCTTAAGATTTGAGTGCTTGAATTGCAACCATGAGCAGATTGACCGATATGGCTGATACAAAGTGTTGGCTGGAAATCGAGGTTACTGCCCTTAATTTGTTGCATAGGTGATTTTTGTATCACCCTCAAATCAATTAATTAAAGGAGTATTAACATGAACCAACGTACCCTTGCTTTAGCTTTGTCCATAATGGCTGCAATGCTTTTGGTCGCTGGCAGTGCATTGGCAATTGATATGCATCCGCTGGCCAAAAAATACAACTGTACAAATTGCCATGCTATAGATGTAAAGATGATAGGCCCGTCATGGATGGATATTTCCAAGGCCTATAACGAGAATGGTAAAACCAGTATCGGCATACCTATTTCCGAAATTCTGAGAAGCAAGACGGCCGAAGAATGGCTGAAATATAAGATTTCGCACGGTGGCGCGGGTGTTTGGGGAACGGTGCTCATGCCCGCTACCGATCCGGGCGATACCTGGCAAAACAATATGGATGTTCTCGTGAAGGATATTCTGGCGCTATCCAAGGGAGGCAACACTAAAGAAAGCATACAGCTATTAGCAAAACATTACCGCTGCTCTGCTTGCCACGCAATGGACAGCACACTCATTGGCCCATCCTGGATGGATATTTCCAAGTATTACAATAGCAACGGCACTACTCCTTATGGAATGAAAGCTTCTGATGTCTTGAGAAGCAAGACGGCTGAAGAAATGCTGAACTTCAGGATATCCCACGGCGGATTAGGAAACTGGGGCGTCATGCTTATGCCTGCTATGGAATACAGGATTCCAACAGGTTCAGACGATTTCAAGCCGAGCGAAGCTCAGAAACACGATGACATCATTGAATTGGTAAAATTTATCATGGACTTGGCGAAGCCTCGCCAAATACAACGTTTCTGATGCCCGGTTAGCCTGCGTGTTCTGGGTTTGGTTTTGAAATTGTCTTTATTATTTAAGCCAATGCGGGTGCGTCATAGTCCGGGAAACTCACTTTTCCAGTGCTGCCCGGAATAGAGCACCCGCAGCTTTTGCAGTCAGCTGGTCACGATCATGGTACGGGTTGTATTCGACGATCTCCATCGCCAGCATGGCCGGGTCATTGCTCAATAGTCGCAACGCTTGCTCCAATTCACCGCATACCAAGCCATCAGGTTCCGGACTGCCGACACCTGGTGCATGGGCGGGATCGAGCACATCCAAGTCCAGACTCACGCCGTAGCCGGCCGTGCCGCTGCCAGCGACTGTCATTGCTTCAGCAAGCGTTGCGCACACGCCACGCTTTCTTATTTCCTCCATGCTGATCACTCGCACCCCCAGTTTCTTTAGCAGTGCAGCTTCTGCATCCTCAAAGCTTCTGACTCCCAGCAGACACACATGTTCTGGAAGCAGCTTTGACTCGGCTGACACAATCCCGGTCAACGCTGGCTCGCCATAGCCCAGCAGACAGGCCAGGGGCATGCCGTTCAGCGCACCGCTGGGTGTGGTGTCGAATGTGTGGCTGTCCATATGTGCATCTATCCAGATCAGTCCGAGTGAACCGCGTGTCCCAAGCCATTGGCGCACGCCGCTCCAGGTGCCGATCGCGCAGGAGTGGTCGCCGCCGACCACGAGCGGGAAGTAACCCGAATCAAACGTATCTTGCACAAGATAGGCAAGTCGGTCACACAGCTCGGTGGTTGCCGCAACAGGTGAGGAAATGCCTGCATCGGGCCTCAACATATCTTTCCAGAAGACCGGTATAGTGCCGCCCTGAAAAACTTTGTGTTCACGCAGAAACTGCGGCCCGTCAGCGCAGCCATGATCGCGCGCGCCCAGGCCGCTGGCAACGCCGATTAATTGCACTGGATATTTCGAATATCTGCTCAAGGCGAGTTATTTTGTTTTTGACCGTTCTGGCATTATCCCGCCGAATTTGCACTTGGCGAAGTAAAACAATTTGGGTGTATGGTGAATATTTGCTACTACAGGTTGGTTGATGTCGGGTGATTTTGAATTTGGTATTCAAAAAAATCCCCCAGTCCTTGGGGAGTGGGGGATTAAGGAGTTCCGGCAGGGTGCCGGAATGCATGCTCCAAGGGGAGGAGAAGAGCATGGGCAACAATTTCTTGTTGCCAGCCCGAATTGTCTAATAAGAATTATGCAGTTTGAAGAGATAGGCGACAGGCGGTAATTGAAAGGCGACAATTGGTAGCAGATTAGCGCTTTTCTGTTCAGAAACCATTCTAGAATGTATGCCATGCAGTTCGGGGAGGTCATTTCGCAGCGGTACGGCAATAAACCGACCGGGATGAAAACACTGGCGTTTTGGTGCGAAGTGGCTGCCTTACAAAACCCTGGATCACGGAAAATCACCAGTCAAGCATCAATGTCCGGTGAATGGGGTTGCGGTGATTCATCCCGATGTTGTGCAGTTCCTTGCATCGCGTTAAAGTGTGGCAATAACGCAGTTAAACAGGGAGAGCATGGATGATGGCTTTGACTTTATTAGCAGCTCTGGCGATCTTCATTCTGCTCGCATTTTTCCGTGTTTCGATCACAAGTTGGGTGCTGGCAATTGTCGTTATCATGCCAGTGATCGCGATCCAGGCGAGCTTTTCGGATACCGTACTGCAAGTGGCCACCGCTGCACTGGTGCTGTTCGTCATGTTGTTCAGCATTACTGCTCTGCGCCGTCTTGTGGTGAGCGGCACTGTGCTCAAGTTCTTCCGCAATATACTTCCGCAAATATCGGCCACCGAACAGGAGGCGATCGACGCCGGTACGGTGTGGTGGGATGGCGAACTGTTCAGTGGTAATCCCAATTGGAGCAAGCTGTTGGCTTTTCCCAAGTGCAGCTTGAGCGCCGCAGAGCAGGCATTTCTCGATAACGAGGTCGAGCAGTTGTGTGCAATGCTGGACGACTGGGATATCACCCACAATCGCGCCGACCTTCCTCCCGAAGTCTGGCAGTTCATCAAGGACAAGGGTTTCTTCGGCATGATCATCCCGAAGCGTTATGGCGGGCTGGAGTTTTCCGCGCAGGCGCATTCGGCGGTGGTGAGCAAAGTGGGTTCACGCAGCGGTACGGCATGCGTGACGGTGATGGTGCCGAATTCCCTGGGGCCTGCGGAGTTGCTGCTGCACTATGGTACGGAAGACCAGAAGGATACATATCTGCATCGCCTCGCCAAGGGTTTGGATATTCCCTGTTTCGCGTTGACCGGCCCGTTTGCCGGTTCCGACGCTGGTGCAATCCCCGATTACGGTGTGGTGTGCTACGGGGAATTTCAGGGCAAGCAGAACGTGCTGGGCATACGCCTGACATGGGAGAAGCGCTATATCACGCTGGCTCCACAAGCCACACTGCTCGGCATGGCGTTCAAGCTGCATGACCCGGAACATCTGCTCGGCGGTGAAACCAGTCGCGGCATCACGCTGGCCCTGATACCCACCGACACGCCCGGCGTGCAGATCGGTCGTCGCCACTTTCCGCTAAATTCCGCTTTCCTGAACGGCCCGACTCAGGGCAAGGACGTATTCATCCCGATGAATTACATCATAGGTGGCACCTCGCGCGTGGGCCAGGGCTGGCGAATGCTGATGGAGTGTCTTGCTGCAGGTCGTTCGATCTCGCTGCCTGCCAGCAGCATTGGCGGCATGAAACTGGTCGCGCGCACCAGTGGTGCCTATAGCCGGGTGCGCAAACAATTCAAGGTGCCTATCGGTAAATTCGAGGGCGTTGAAGAACCGCTGGCGCGCATCGGCGCGCATACCTATATGGTAGATGCGGCACGCAAGCTCACAGCCCTTGCGATAGATCTGGGCGAGAAGCCCTCGGTAATCTCGGCGATCATCAAGTACCATTCCACTGAACGTTGCCGCACCCTGATCAACGATGCGATGGACGTGCATGGTGGGAAGGGCATATGCCTGGGGCCGGACAATTATCTGGGGCGTTTTTATCAGCAGATGCCGATCGCGATTACTGTGGAAGGCGCGAATATCCTGACGCGGACGCTGATGATCTTCGGGCAGGGCGCGATCCGTTCCCATCCTTATGTGCTGAAGGAAATAGCCGCTGCGCATGATTATGATCGCCAGCGAGCATTGCGCCAGTTCGATGAGGCGCTGTTCGGGCATATCAGCTTTGCATTGAGCAACACTGCGCGCAGCCTGGTGTTTGGGCTTACCGATGGACGCGGTATACATACACCCGAAGGGATTGCAACCCGCCGATACTACCAGCAGCTGACGCGCTTCTCGTCAGCCTTTGCGCTGAGTGCCGACATCGCCATGGCGGTAATGGGCGGAACGCTGAAACGGCACGAGAAGATCTCTGCGCGCCTGGGAGATGTGTTGAGTCTGATGTATTTGTGTTCGGCAACGCTGAAACGCTTTGAAGATGATGGACGTCCAGACGAAGATTTGCCGTTGCTGCATTGGGCGATGCAGGATGCGTTGTACAAGATACAGGAGGCTTTCGATGGCGTGATCCGCAACTTCCCGAATGGCTTGGCGCGGGGATTGTTGAGCCTGCTGATCTTCCCGCTTGGGAAAAAACTGTCGCCTCCATCCGATTATCTCGGTCATCAGGTCGCCGACCTGCTGATGCAGCCCGGTACGGCTCGGGATCGATTGACTGCAGGGATGTTTATTTCCAGGGATGAGCAGGATGCGGTGGGGGCGCTCGAAGCTGCGCTTGCCAGCACTTTGGCGTGCGAACCGCTGCAGGTCAAGTTGGAAGCTGCGCGCAAGGATCGCAAATTGAAAGCGCTGGATGAATTGCTGCGCATCTCAGAGGCGCGCGACAAGGGCATCATCGACGCGGAACAGGCCTTGCAATTGGAGCGCGATTACGCGCTGCGCCGCAAGGTCATCATGGTGGATGATTTCGCAGCGGAACAATTGCGGGCTGGGCGATGATCTATCACGGGAAATCTATCCGTTTACTCGCAATTCACCTAGCGTTTTTCGGCACAGCGCAGTAATGTTAGCCAAAGGAGAATATTTGCCGTGAACAGCTTGCGCGACAAGGTAGTCTTCATCACCGGCTCCAGTCGCGGCATCGGCAGGGAGATTGCGTTACGTTGCGCGCGTGATGGCGCGAAGCTGGTGATTACCGGCAAGACAGCCAGGCCGCATGCCCGACTGCCAGGCACTATATATACGGTTACCGATGAGGTGATCAAGGCAGGCGGACAGGCGCTGGCGATCCAGCTGGATGTGCGCGACGAGCAGGCGATAGAAGCAGCAGTGGTGCAGGCCGTCGAAAAATTCGGCGGCATTGATGTGCTGGTGAATAATGCCAGTGCAATCAGCCTGAGCGGTACGTTGGGGACGCCCACCAAGAGGCTTGACCTGATGTGGGATGTGAACATGCGCGCGACTTTTTTGATGTCGCAGGCCTGCATTCCGTATTTAAAGCAGGCGGATAATCCGCATATCCTGACGATGTCTCCGCCGCTGAATCTGGATGCCAAATGGCTTGCGCCGCATCTGGCGTATACAATGTCAAAATACGGCATGAGCTTGTGCACGCTGGGCATGGCGCGTGAATTCGCGGCAGATATCAAGGGAAGCAAAGGTATAGCGGTGAATTGCCTGTGGCCGCGCACCACCATTGCCACCGCTGCGATCGAGTTCAATTTTCCGGAAGCGGTGCTGCGTGCCTCGCGCAAGCCTGCCATCGTGGCAGACGCGGCCTATGGGATATTGACGCGAGACTGCCGCACATGCAGCGGGAATTTTTTCATAGACGAAGAGGTATTGCGCGCGGCAGGGGTGAATGATTTCGAGCAATATGCGGTGTCACCCGGCACGCCGCTGTATGACGATTTGTTTCTCGGTTAATTTAATAAAATGGGGAGATGCAAATGCGGCAAATCGATGTGATTTCACCGGAGCAGGCGATTACCTTGCATGGCTTGTTCCTTGAGCGTGTGAGGCGTACTCCAGACAGAAACGCCTATCGCCATTTCCAGGATAACGCATGGCGCGATTTTACCTGGCGCGAAATGCAGGGTGAAGTGGCGCGATGGCAGGCGGCGTTGGCAGGGCTGCATTTGCAGCGTGGTGACCGGGTTGCGATCATGTTGCGCAACTGTCCGCAGTGGGTGATGTTCGATCAGGCGGCTATGTCGCTGGGCCTGGTGGTCGTGCCGCTATATACCGTGGATCGTCCGGACAATATCGCCTACATCATCAACGATGCAGGTGTGAAGGTATTGCTATTCGAAAGTGCGGAGCAATGGCAAGCTTTGTGCACGGTGCGTGACCAGCTTGGTGCTGTGCTGCGTTTTGTGAGCATCGACCCCGTACGTGACGCATCCGAGCCGCGCCTGAAATCCATGACAGAGTTTTTGCCAGCCACTGCTCAGCTGCAGCCAGCGCCACGCTGCGAGAGCAACGAACTGGCCAGCATCATTTATACATCCGGCACTACCGGCAGACCGAAAGGCGTGATGCTCAGCCATCTCAATATGCTGAGCAACGCGCATGCTGCATTTGATACCTTTGCGGTGTATGGTGACGACCTGTTGCTGTCCTTCCTGCCGTTGTCGCACACCTTCGAACGTACCTGCGGTTATTACCTCGCCATGATGACGGGCGCGACGGTCGCTTATGCGCGTTCCATCCCGCTGCTGTCTGAAGATCTGCAGAACCTCCATCCGACCATCATGATTTCCGTTCCGCGCATTTATGAGCGGGTGTATGCCGCGATCCACGCCAAGCTGGCAGAAGGTTCGCCAATCAAACGCGCGTTGTTTAACCTGGCGGTGGAGACTGGCTGGGCCAGATTTCTGCATGAACAGGGGCGCGGCGGCTGGAAGCTCACGTTCTTGCTGTGGCCGCTGCTGAAGAAGCTGGTGGCACAGAAGATATTGGACAGGCTTGGCGGGAGATTGCGCACTGCCGTCAGCGGTGGCGCGGCGCTTGCGCCGGAGATATCGCACATGTTCGTCGGCCTGGGCTTACCGGTGGTGCAGGGCTATGGGCTCACCGAGACCAGCCCCATCATTGCGGGCAACCATCTGGAGAACAATTTCCCCGACAGCGTCGGCCAGCCGATACGCGGCGTTCAGGTGCGCATCGGTGCGCAGAACGAACTACAGGTGAAGGGGCCGAATGTGATGTTGGGATACTGGAACAATCCGGAAGCGACCAAGGCGATGATCGATGCGGACGGCTGGCTGAATACCGGCGATACCGTGGGTATCAGTGACACCGGGCATATCTATATCACCGGCCGCATCAAGGAGATCATTGTCATGTCTAACGGTGAAAAGGTTCCGCCGGCTGACATGGAGCAGGCGATCCAGCGTGATCACCTGTTCGACCAAGTAATGGTCTACGGCGAAGGCAGGCCGTATCTGGTTGCGCTTGGGGTGCTCAATCCGGAAGCGTGGCTGCAGTTCGCCAAGGAGCTTGGTGTGCGCGGAGATATGCCGGAATCGCTCACAGATAGCCGTGTTCAAACCGAGGTGTTGAAGCGCATCGCGGGAAATATGCGCGCCTTCCCCGGCTATGCAAAAGTGCACCGCGTGTTGTTGCTGCAGGAGCCTTGGAGCATAGAGAACGGCCTGCTTACACCCACCCTGAAAGTCAAAAGGGCAAAAGTGGTCGAGAAATTTGCCGAGCAGATCAAGGAGCTTTATGAAGGCCATTGAGCATGAGTGAGCCTCGGCAAGCAGCCACCAAGCTACCACAGCGCGAACCGACCATTCGCGTGGCGGCGATGCCGTCGGACGCCAATTACACTGGCGATATTTTTGGCGGCTGGCTGATGGGGCAGGTGGACATCGCAGGCAGCATTCCGGCGCTGCATCGAGCCAAAGGGAGGGTGGCTACTGTCGCGGTGAATTCTTTTGTGTTCAAGCAGCCTATCTTTGTCGGCGATTTGGTGAGTTTCTACACCAGGATAGTCAAGGTGGGGACGACGTCCATCACCATAGAGGTCGAGGTTTATGCGCAGCGCGACCCGGCCAAACCGGTTTGTGTAAAGGTGACCGAGGCGACGTTGACTTATGTGGCCGTGGGTGAAGACCGCAAGCCTCGGGTAATTCCGCCGGAAGATTAAGCTTATTACCCGGTTCGTTTTTCATGATCGTGGCATTAGTTCTGGAGTTATATAAGCGCTAACAAGTTGATGTTCCCGCTTCGCTGATACGACAAAACAGATTTGTTCGGTTTATTGGTTTTGTCGACTCTGATAACCATTCAAGGGAGAGTACAAATGAGGTATTTCAAGTTTGGTCTGGCAATACTAATGGCTGTGATCCTGGCTAGTTGCGGAGGCGGTGGCAGCGATGTACCCGCCAAGCCCAGGTTCAGTTCTCAGGTTTCGTTTGGCGACAGTCTGAGCGATGTGGGTAGCTACAAAGTTGGCCTTGTTGCTGCACTGGGCGGTGGGCAATTCACTATCAATGGCGCAGCCGGCACACCCACCAACTGGACGGAATTTATCGCTGAAAAACTAGGTTTGCCAGCGCCATGCGCTGCAATGACAGGGCTGGATGATGGAACCGGAACACCGTCGAGCACCAACGTTGCTATAACCAATTATCCAGCCTGTACAGGCTACGGCCAGGGCGGCGCGCGTGTGACTAACCCGATCGGATCGGGCAATAAAGCAGCGCCGGTGGGAGCCGGTTTTGCGCTGACTGTTCCGGTTGTCGACCAGATCGCAGAGCATCTCGCCAGGCTTGCTACGCCCAGCACAGCGGGAAAGTTCAATGGTGATGAGATCGTATTTGTGATGGCTGGCGCGAATGATGTGTTCTATCAGGCTGGGCTGATTGGGGCGGGATTGCCTGCTGCAAGCGGTGTTGCGGCGGTTCAAACGGCAGCGAGCGAGTTGGCTGCTGCCGTAAATACGCAAATTGTTGACAAGGGAGCGAAACACGTTGTTGTGGTCAATTTGCCTGATATGGGCAGCACGCCTTATGCCACTGCGGCGGGTGCCAAAAGTTTATTCGATAACCTGGTGTCGGCCTTCAACACACAGTTAAAAACAAGTTTGCCTGACAGCGCAAATGTGCTGAATGTGGACGCGTTTACTGCAAGTCATGATGAGATCATCAATAAGGACAAATACAATTTGACCAATGTTACCGGCATTGCTTGCAATTTAACCTCCCCATCCCCTAACCCTTTAGGTTCGGTTCTGGCTTGTAATGCGGGTAACGTGACCGGCGGAAGCCTGACAGCGGTCGACCATTACATGTTTGCCGATGGTGTTCACCCAACCCCTTATGCGCATTCGCTATTTGCGCTTTATGTGCTGCAGGCGATGACCAATAAAGGCTGGTACTAATTTGATCTGCTGGTTCATTACAATTTCGGGAGAATAAATCATGATATTCAGGAAAACGATGGTCGGCTGGTCAGTCGCCGGTGTGCTATTGGCGATGTCGGGTAGCGCAGCAGCATCTGGTTTTGCGCTGATCGAACAAAGCGGCAGCGGCTTGGGTAATGCATATGCGGGTGGTGCGGCGGGCGCGGAAGATGCTTCGACGATATTTTTCAATCCTGCCGGCATGTCGCGCCTGAGTGGCAAGCAGGTTGCAGTTGCGGGGCACATCATTACACCTTCGGCAAAATTTTCCGGGACAGGTGCATCCGGCACCAATATGGGGGGTGATGCGGGTGGCCCGGCATTCGTTCCCAACGCCTATTTCGCAATGGAGATACAGCCCGCTCTGAAAGCAGGTGTGGGTGTGAATGTCCCGTTCGGCTTGCAGACCGACTATGATCCTGCCTGGGTGGGTCGTTATCATGCGATCAAATCGAAAATTCAGACAGTCAATGTCAATCCGTCCGTCGCATATGCAGTGAATGATGCGTTGAGCGTAGGTGCGGGCATTGATTACCAGCATATCAGCGGGGAATTGAGCAGCTTTGATAATGTGCTCGGCACGACAGTGGTTAAAGGCTCGGATAGCGGCTGGGGTTACAACCTGGGAGTGCTGTACAACCTTGATGCAGCCACGCGTGTGGGCGTGGCTTATCGCTCTGCGATTAGTTATACATTGAATGGCACGGTTACTACCGCGCTTCCTCTTGCCAACACCCCGGTGACGCTGGACGTGAAAATGCCAGATACGCTGTCGGTCAGTGGATTCCGCAAACTGGACGACAAGTGGGATGTCATGGCAGATGTGTCCTGGACCGGCTGGAGTTCCTTCAAGCAGATCAAGGTGGTGAATAACGCAGGAGCGACCATTTCAAATACTGTCGAGAACTGGAAGGATACGGTGCGCGTTTCGGTTGGCGCAACTCATCACTACAACGAACAATGGTCTTCGCGCGGAGGGATCGCCTACGATCAGTCCCCGGTGCCGGATGCTTACCGCACCGCACGCGTTCCCGATAACAACCGTACATGGTTGGCGCTGGGAGGGCAATACAAGCCATCTGCAGCAAGCGCGATTGATTTTGGTTATGCGCACTTGTTCGTGAGCGATTCCAGTATTAACGAGTCCAATCCTGCGCCTGCCCTGGTGGGAACATATAAAAACAAGGTTGACATCCTGAGCGTTCAATACACCATGGGATTCTAGAAGCTGTCAGCAAAGAGGAGCGAATGGGCTGTTTTCTAACCGGCGTGAATGGATCATGAATACTGGTTTTAATTTCTTCTCTAAAAGGCAGGCGATGCTGAGCCTGATTAATCTCACCGCGATCAGGTACTTCAGATATTTGCCACTGCTAATCCTGATATTGCTGCCTTACACAGTGGTCATCTGGATATTTTCCAGAGCCGGCACGGAAAGTTTTGAGCATCTGCATCTGGTATTGGATACCAGTAATGCGATACTTTCTATGTTGCTGGCGTTGTTTTTATTGGCTGAGCAATATGAAATCAGGTCGGATATAAGGCGCTATCTGGTTATCGGCTTTGGTTTCTCTGCCGCGACGGAGATTCTGCACGTGCTGGTTGGCATCGAGTGGAGCGGTCAGCTTGCATGGATCGCAAGCTATTCCGGAGTGTTGCGCCCCGCCACTTGGCCGCCTTCCACCTACGTGCTACCACTTTCCCTAGCCTGGATATACTGGCTGATGCGGCGCGACTCCACGCTGCGAGCTGCTGTTTTTGCGGCAGGAATTGCGCTGCTTACGCTAGGGTTGTTGGTGTTGTCACTCATGCTGCCCAGTTATGTTGATACCGGCATATTGGGCATCCAGCGCCCGACCCAGTTGCCTCTGCTGCTACTGTGGGCGGGCATCATTGTTCTCTATTGGAGCGAAATTCGCACACATCCGTTATACGAAGGGCTGGCGTTGATGGGGGTTTTACTGCTCTTGTCGGACATATTCATGCTGTATTCCACCTCACCTCATGAAAAATTTGCGATGATGGCGCATGCCGGGAAACTGGCTGCTTATACGCTGATGCACATAGTGCAGATGCGTGTCTCAGCGGAAGATAGTCGGGCACGCACTGCGGCTGAGGTTGAGCTGTTCACTGAAAAAGAACGCTTGCAGGTTACCCTGGATTCTATTGGGGATGGCGTGATCGCGACCGATACTGGTGGACGGGTCAAGTTCATGAATCGTGTCGCCGAGGCGCTGACTGGATGGAAAATCACGGAAGCTCAGGGCCTGCTGCTGACACAGGTGTTCCGCGCAGTCAGAGAGCACAGCCGCCAGCCAGTACTTTCACCAGTCGAACGGGCAATGCATGAGGGGCATAACATCGGGTGGGTAGATCATGTCATTCTGATACGGCGCGATGGCGCTGAGTTTTTCATCGAGGACTCTGCTGCACCTATCTATGATAATGCGGGAGGCATTGACGGTGCGGTATTGGTGTTTCGCGACGTTAGTTTTACACATCAAGTGACAACACAGCTTTCTCGTTTGTCCACCCACGATTCATTGACGGGATTGATAAACCGCAGCGAATTCGAAAAACTGTTAAAGGCCGCCCTCAATGGATCGGGCAAGTTTCATGTTGTGCTGTACCTCGATCTTGACCAGTTCAAGATCATCAATGATGCTTGCGGGCATATCGCCGGCGACGAATTGCTGCGCCAGCTATCCAGGTTGATGCAACCCACTTTGCGTGAAGGGGATGTGTTGGCCCGACTAGGGGGCGACGAATTTGCGGTGATGCTGAAAAATTGCCCTGCTGAGCAAGGCAGCCGTGTAGCTGAAAAATTGCGGTTACTGGTCAGTGAATTTAGTTTTGAATGGGAAAAAAGGCGTTTCATTACTGGGGTGAGTATTGGGCAGGTCAATTTCAGTGACGATAACCCATCTTATAGTGATGTGATGCGCGCTGCCGATACCGCCTGCTACATAGCCAAGGACAAGGGGCGCAACCGGGTTCAGGTATACAAGGCCGATGCAAACGATATTACCTTGCGGCGCGGCGAGATGGCATGGGTGCGACGCATACAGCAGGCGCTGGATGAGGATCGATTCCTGTTGTTTCGTCAGAAGATAGATACGGTGCACGGCGATGATGCAAGCTACGCGCACTACGAAATTTTGCTGCGTATGCAGGATGAGGAAGGCAACATAGTGTTGCCGATGACGTTCATACCGGCGGCGGAACGCTATGGTTTGATGCCGAAGATAGACCGATGGGTGATCGGTGCGATGTTCTCGCGGTTTCAGTCCGAGCCGCCTGCGCTCTGGTCGGTCAATCTATCCGGTACGTCAATCAACGACGACCAGTTTCTTGAGTTTATCAGGGAGCAATTAGCCTTCCATAATGTGCCTCCGCAGGCAATATGCTTCGAGATCACTGAAACGGCTGCAATTTCCAGTCTGTCCCGGGCAAGCCACTTGATCAACGATTTGAGGACAATGGGATGCAAGTTCTCGCTGGATGATTTTGGTAGCGGCATGTCTTCTTTTGGATATTTGAAATACCTGCAGGTGGATTATCTGAAAATAGATGGCAGCTTCGTCATGAATATGGTGCATGATCCGATAGACCGGGCCATGGTCGAATCCATTCACAAGATTGGCTTCCTGATGGGGTTGAAGACCATTGCGGAATTCGTGGAAGACGAGAAAACACGAAAGATGCTGGAAGATATCGGGGTGAATTATGTGCAAGGGTATGGTGTATCCAGACCCGAGCCATTTTAAAGTCTTCATTCAGGAGCAAAGATGAGTCAAATATATATCCGTAAAGTAGCGGTGCTGGGCGCCGGTGTGATGGGTGCGCAGATCGCTGCACACATGGTCAACGCCAATGTAGAGACGCTGTTGTTCGAGTTACCCGCCAAAGAGGGCGACCCGAACGGCAACGTCAACAAGGCGCTGGAAGGGCTGAAAAAACTTGATCCCGCACCTGCAGCCAGCCCCGCCAAGATCACCTTCATCCAACCCGCCAATTATGAGCAGCATCTGGAACGGCTGCGCGAATGCGACCTGATCATCGAGGCCATCGCCGAGCGCATCGACTGGAAATCCGATCTCTACAAGAAGGTTGCGCCATTTGTGGGCGCGAACGCGATCTTCGCCTCCAACACCTCGGGCCTGTCGATCAACAAGCTTGCCGAAGCCTTCCCAGAAAACCTGCGCCATCGCTTCTGTGGCATCCACTTCTTCAACCCGCCGCGCTACATGCATCTGGTTGAATTGATCTCCTGCAAAGGCACCGAGGCAACACTGCTTGATCACCTCGAAGAGTTTCTCGTTTCCACGCTGGGCAAGGGCGTGGTGCGCGCCAAGGATACGCCCAACTTCATTGCCAACCGCATCGGCGTGTTCTCTCTGCTCGCCACCAAGCACCATGCACAGGCGTTCAACCTCGGCTTTGACATGGTGGATGCGCTCACCGGGCGCTATCTGGGACGCCCCAAGAGCGCTACTTTCCGCACGCTGGACATAGTTGGCCTCGATGTGTTCGCGCACGTGGTCGAGACGATGCGCGTCAACCTCATCGGCGATCCGTGGCGCAAGTATTACGAGTTGCCGGAGTGGTTCAAGTACCTGATCGATCAGGGTTCGCTGGGGCAGAAGACCAAACGCGGCGTGTACCAGAAGATCGGCAAGGATATCCACGTGCTCGACCTGAAGACGAAGGCATACAGGCTTTCCGACGCCAAGGTGGACGACGATGTAAAGGAGATATTGCGCGAGCGCGACTGGGCGAAAAAACTCGCCGGGCTGCGCAGCAGCCAGCATCCACAGGCGCAGTTCCTGTGGGCGACGTTCCGCGACGTATTCCATTACTGCGCAATCAACCTGCAAACCATCGCCGACAACGCGCGCGACCTCGATTTTGCGGTGCGCTGGGGCTTCGGCTGGGATGCTGGCCCGTTCGAGATCTGGCAGTCCGCAGGGTGGCAAGAAGTCGCGGGCTGGATCGCACACGATATCCAGGCCGGCAAGGCGATGTCTGACCTGCCTCTGCCAGAGTGGGTCACCGAGCCGTTGCGCACCGGGGCGCATAACCTGCAGGGCTCGTTTGCACCCTTGGAAAGAACCTACCAGCCGCGTTCCGATCTGCCAGTTTACCAACGCCAGCTCTTCCCCGACCATTTGCTTGGCGAAGGGCGCAGCTACGGCGAGACCGTGTTCGAGACCGATGACATCCGCATGTGGCACACAGGCGACGACATCGCGATACTCAGTTTCAAGACCAAGATGCACGCGATCAGCAACGAAGTGCTGGACGGCATCCTGCGCGCGGTGAGCGAGGCCGAGCAACATTTCTCCGCGCTGATAGTGTGGCAAGTGGAAGCGCCGTTCTCGGCCGGGGCGCACCTGCTGCAACTGATGCAGGGCGTGCAGGAAGCCGCCGATGCACCCATAGGCGTGTTCGATAAACTCAAGGGCGCAGCAAGCCGCGTGAAATACACCATCGCGGGAGGCGGCGGCGTGTCAGAAGTATTCAACGCCGCAACCGGCAATGTGCCGCGCGTCGAGGATGTGGTCGCCAAATTCCAGCAAGTGTCGCTGCGCCTCAGATATGCGCAAGTGCCCACTGTCGCGGCGGTGTACGGCTTGGCGCTCGGCGGCGGCTGCGAATTCGCCATCCACTGCACAAGGATCGTTGCCGGTCTGGAAACCTACATCGGCCTGGTCGAAGTCGGGGTCGGCGTATTGCCCGCAGGCGGCGGATGCAAGGAAATGGCACTGCGCGCGGCGCATGAGGCACGCCTCTATGGCGGGGCGAGCGGTGACATCTTCCCCTACCTCAAGCGCTACTTCCAGCAGATTGCCATGGGCGAAGTCGCCAAGAGCGCCGAACTCGCCAGAGAGATGGGCTACCTCAGGCAGTCCGATCGCATCGTGCTCAACCAGTTCGAGCTGCTGCATGTCGCTAAGGAAGAGGCAAGGGCGCTCATAGCTACCGCCTACCGTCCTCAGCTGCATCCGCGCCAGATCCCCGTGGCCGGGCGAACCGGCATCGCCACGCTCAAGGCCGCGATGATCAACATGCTCGAAGGCGGCTTCATCTCCGAACATGACTACAACATCGGTTGCCGCATCGCCGAGACGATGTGCGGCGGCGATGTCGAGGTGGGCAGCCTGGTAGATGAGGAATGGCTGCTTGATCTGGAGCGGAAGCACTTCATGGAATTGCTTGCGACGCAGAAGACACGGGACCGGGTGGAGTATATGTTGAAGAACGGGAAGCCGTTGCGCAATTAAGGAGACCATCATGAGCAAACAAATCCAGGAAGCCTACATCGTCGCTGCCACTCGCACACCGGTGGGCAAGGCGCCGCGCGGGATGTTCCGCAACACGCGCCCCGACGATCTGCTGGTGCATACGCTGAAGAGCGTGCTGGCGCAGGCTCCGTCGCTCGATCCTGCGAGCATCGCGGATGTGATCGTCGGTTGCGCGATGCCGGAGGCGGAGCAGGGGGTGAACGTGGCGCGCATTGCGGTGCTGCTGGCCGGGTTGCCGAATACGGTGCCGGGGCTGACCATCAACCGGTTCTGTTCTTCCGGCCTACAGGCGGTGGCGCTGGCGGCGGATCGCATCCGGCTCGGCGAGGCCGACGTTATGATCGCGGGCGGCATGGAGAGCATGAGCATGGTGCCGATGATGGGCAACAAGATCGCGTTCAATCCCGCGGTGTTCGAGGACGAGCATTACGGCATCGCATACGGTATGGGACTGACGGCGGAGAAGGTCGCTGAAAAATGGAAGGTGTCGCGTGAGGCGCAGGATGCGTTCGCGTTGCAGAGCCACGAGCGCGCGATCATGGCGATCAACAGCGGTGAATTCAAGGATGAGATCACGCCTTACCATATTGCCGAGCATGTGCCGGACATGAACTCGCGCGAGGTGAAGATCAAGGGGCGCGACGTGGCGCAGGACGAGGGGCCGCGCGCGGATACCACGCTGGATGCTCTGGCCAAACTGAAGACCGTGTTCGCACAAAATGGCACGGTGACGGCAGGCAACAGTTCGCAGATGTCGGATGGTGCGGCGGCGGTGCTGCTGTGTTCGGAGGCGGCGCTGAAGCGCTACAACCTGACGCCTATCGGCAAGTTCCTCGGCTATACGGTGGCGGGCGTGCCGCCGGAGATCATGGGCATAGGCCCAAAGGAGGCGATCCCGCGCGTGCTGAAGCAGGTGGGGTTGCGGCTGGACGATATGGGCTGGATAGAACTCAACGAAGCCTTCGCGGCGCAGTCGCTGGCGGTGATCGGTGATGTTGGGCTGGACCCGAAGATTGTCAATCCGCTGGGCGGAGCGATCGCATTGGGCCATCCCCTCGGCGCAACCGGCGCGATCCGCACGGCGACGTTGCTGCACGGTCTGCGCCGCCGCAAACAGAAGTACGGCATGGTGACGATGTGTATCGGCACGGGGATGGGGGCAGCGGGGGTGTTTGAAGCGTTGTAAAGCTGCTGCGCGTCGCCATGACTGTGTTGCAAGGGTGCTCAAAATCCTCGTGTACTATTTGCACACTCCGGTTTTGCGCATCTTCGCACCTTGTCCTGACGTCGCTCGCTACGCATTCCAATTCTCTTGGCTTTTTGAAAGGAAGAAAATGAAAAAACTGATCGCACTATTTCTGCTGTGTATGGCTGCACAGGCATACGCTCTCGAAGTCGCAGGCGTCAAGCTGGCCGACAAGGCGCAAGTGGGCAATGCCAGCCTGCAATTGAACGGCGCGGGTATCCGCACCAAATTCTTCATTAAGGTCTATGTCGGTGCGCTGTACCTGCCGCAGAAACAGGCCTCGGCTGAGGCGATCATCGCGGACGAGCACGAGCGCCGTGTTGCACTACACATCCTGCGCGAGTTGAGCAGCGAGAAGTTGCTTGGCGCCTTCAACGAGGCGATCGCGGCGAATCACAGCGCTGCCGAGATGGCGGCGCTGGATGCACAGCTCAAGCTGATGGCGCAGATATTCGATGCGGTAAAAGAGGTGAAGCCGGGCGATGTCATCACGCTCGATTACATACCCGCCGTTGGCACACAGATCGGCGTGAATGGCAGCGAGCGCGGCACGATAGCCGGTGCTGCGTTCAACCGCGCCCTGCTCAAGATATGGCTGGGCAGCAAGCCGGTGCAGGATGATCTGAAGAAGGGCTTGCTGGGTGGTTGATGAGGCTGGGTTGCGTGCCGCCGGATTGAACGCGGATGCGCATTCAGCCAGGTTGGACCGGGCGGCACTTGACGCTGCCATACGCGAGCAAGGCGCGGCATTTCAGCAGGCAGTGACGCAAGGCCACGAACATTTGTTTGCCGATGCGGCATTGTTCGTAAGCGACTCGCAGTTGCAGCAGATGCAAGAGGTGATTGCGGCGGTGGAGCAGGTGGTGAAGTTGCCGGGGTGGATGAATGACGAAAGTGTGGAGGGTATGCATTCGACACTGGGCGTATTCTACGGCTACGACTTCCACCTCAACGCGCAGGGCGCGCATCTGATCGAGATCAACACCAACGCGGGTGGCGTTTTTCTCAATGCATTGCTTCTGGAAAGCCAGCGCGAAATCGATTTGCCGGGCAAGGTTGCTGCTGTTGAAGACCCCGGGCAGGTTTTTCTGGATATGTTTTTGCACGAGTGGCGCCTGGAACGCGGTGCTGCACCGCTCCAGACGATCGCTATCGTCGACGAACGACCGGAAGAGCAATATCTTTACCCAGAATTCCTGCTGGTAAAAGATTTGTTCGGGCGCGCAGGGATCACCGCACACATCGTCGATCCTTCGGCATTGCAATCGCGCGACGAGGGTCTGTATCTGGATGGATGCAAGGTCGACCTGGTGTACAACCGCCTGACCGATTTTTCTTTGCAACAATATCCGCATCTGCGATCCGCATACGAAAAGCATAAGGTGGTGCTGACGCCGGCTCCAGTGCACTACCATCGCTATGCAGACAAGCGCAAACTGGTTTTGCTTTCGGATGACGCATGGTTGCGCGCCGCGAATGTGCCGCAAGCCAGTATGGATGCGCTGTTACAGGGTATCCCGCAAACGATCAGCGTGCGCGGGGAAGATGCCGAGCACTGGTGGGCGGAGCGCAAACATTGGTTCTTCAAACCCGTCAACGGTTACGGCGGAAAAGGCGCGTATCGTGGCGAGAAATTGACCAGGCGCGTGTTCGAGGAGATCATGCAGGCGGACTATGTGGCGCAAAAGATGGCAGCCCCTGGCGAACGCGCAATTTTCACGGAGGCAGGAGCAGGGCAGCTGCTTAAATGCGATGTGCGCTGCTATGTCTACGAAGGGCAGATCCAGTTGGTCGCGGCGCGGTTATATCAGGGGCAGACCACCAACTTCCGCACGCCGGGTGGGGGCTTTGCATTGGTGCGTGTTGTAGAATGAAGCCAAGATGATCTATTCTTTTCTCGCTATTGGGGTCGGCGCAGCTATCGGTGCTTGGCTTCGCTGGGGATTCGGGTTGTGGTTCAATCCGGCGCTGCCCGAGTTGCCTATGGGCACGCTTGCAGCCAATCTGGTCGGGGGCTATCTTGTCGGCCTCGCGATGGCGTTCTTCCTGCAGCATCCGGGAGTGTCACCTGAGTGGCGTCTGCTCATCATCACCGGTTTTCTCGGCGGGCTGACGACCTTCTCGACTTTTTCCGCAGAGACCGTCACGCTGCTGTTGCGCGGCCAGTATGCATGGGGTTCGGCGATCATCGTCAGCCATCTCTGCGGTTCGCTGTTGATGACGGTGCTCGGGATACAGACATTCAAGTGGCTTCACGCGTAGGTGCGCAAGGGTGCGATTGTTTAGTCCACATAAGGAGTGATCATGAAAAAAATCTTGTTGCTGATCTTGTTGTTCAGTTTAGGCAGTGCAATGGCTCATGCTGCGGTGCAGGGCAGGGAAGTGAATTACGAGGCGCAAGGCGTGACGCTCAAGGGTTACATCGCCTATGACGATGCGATCAAGGGCAAGCGCCCGGCGGTGCTGGTGGTGCACGAGTGGTGGGGGCACAACGAGTATGCTCGCAAGCGTGCGCGCATGCTTGCGGAACAGGGCTACACCGCGCTGGCCGTGGATATGTACGGCGACGGCAAGCAGGCCCATCATCCCGATGAGGCGGGCAAGTTCGCCACCGAGGTGAGCAAGAACATGCCGATGGCCAAGGAGCGCTTCGAGGCGGGCATGAAGTTATTGCGCAATGATGAAACTGTGGATGCCGGACAAATGGCGGCGATAGGCTATTGCTTCGGCGGTGGCGTGGTGCTGAACATGGCGCGTCAAGGTGAAGACCTGAAAGGTGTGGTGAGTTTCCACGGTTCTATGGGAACCGGCAACCCGGCCCAGCCCGGCAAGATCAAGGCGCGCATCGTGTCGTTCTCCGGTGAAGCTGATCCGATGATAAACGCGGATAGCGTTGCTGCATTCAGGAAGGAAATGGATGGTGCCGGAGCGAACTACCGGGTAGTCACTTATCCCGGTGCGCAGCATGCATTCACCAATCAGGATGCGGATGAACTGGGCAGGAAATTCAAGCTGCCGCTGGCCTATAACGCCGAGGCCGACAAGGATTCATGGCAGCAGGCGACAGCGTTCCTGCGCGAAGTGTTTGCAAAAAAATAACTGGTTTTGGTTCGGATAAAGGGTATTGAGATTGGCCCGTGACCATGCTGTCCAAGTTGGAGGGTTGCCTTATTTCTTTACATTTATCGGTTTATCGTCCATTGGCCAAGGCTGCAACCGCAGTATTTTCAGTATCTGGCCGTCACTTTTCCCCAGCAACAATGCTTGGTGTTGGTGTTTGGCTCGCAGTGGCAAGTATCCAATATCTGCTTCGGGACGCCCACTGTTGCGCACCGCCTCGTCTATATGAGCGGTGTGATCCGGGTTAAATTTTTTCAACTCCGCGATGGGTTTGGCTACATTGCCTGCTACCGCCATACGTTCGGCGTATGGCTGATAGAATTGTGGAAATTGTGGCAAATCCTTTCCGGAAAATGTGCTCAATATTACTTCGTTCTTTTCCTTGATATCGGCCGGCATCTCCGTGTAAGCGTAGACCGGGCCGGTGAGAGGTGGGGAACGGAAATCTGGATGTTTGACCTTGGCTATATCTTCGTCACTCAACATATTGGCGGTAACCAGGTCGAATGAATCCTTGCTGAACACCACATATACCGGGCGCGCCTGGAATACCACGCCCATGCCATAGATCAGCGCCGCAACCTGGGTTATTGCAATGAATGCCAAGTCGAAAGTCAGTGCTTTGCGGCTCTTCTTTGTATTGAATATGATCAGGGTGACGAGCGGACCCAGCGTCACATCCACACCGAGCAATATCATAAGGACTTGCTGCCCGCCGACCGCAGCAAACAGCGGATACGGATACCAGACCAGCAGCATAAGCGCGAGCACCGCTGTTGCGATGATCGCGCTTATGGTCAGGTGTATCAGGGAAGCTTTCCAGCGTGACATATAGGTTGAATAGGGTGATGCGGTGCGAGGCAGTTTATCATCCTGTAATAAATCCTTCACTTTCAGGCCACGTCAGGACTAACTTCATTTGCTAGGCTTGCAAGACAGGTTGTTCCGAAATATGAATGTTCCACGCTAGTCTAGCCGAAGAAATCTTTTACTTTTGCCATCCAGGATTTTGCACGCGGGTTGTGAAGATCGCTGTCCTTGTCGTTGATGGCTTCGAACTCGCGCAACAATTCCCGCTGGCGAGCGGTCAGATTTACCGGTGTCTCCACCGCCACATGGCAATGCAGATCGCCGTGCGCGGAGCTGCGCACGCCCTTGATGCCCTTGCCGCGTAGCCGGAAAATCTTTCCGCTTTGGGTTTCGGCAGGGATCTTGATCGTTGCCACACCATCCAGCGTGGGAATTTCAATTTCTCCGCCAAGTGCAGCCGTGCTGAAGCTGATCGGCATCTCGCAATGCAGGTCATTGTGGTCGCGCTGGAACACCGAGTGCGGCTTGATGCTGATTACCACATACAGATCTCCGGGCGGGCCGCCATTCGAGCCTAGCTCGCCTTCGCCGGACAGGCGGATACGGTCATCTGTATCCACTCCTGCCGGGATTTTGACGGACAGGGTTTTGTGTTGCTTGATGCGCCCGTTGCCATTGCAGTCCTTGCATGGCGAGGTGACCATCTTGCCGGTGCCGTGGCAGCGCGGGCAGGTTTGCTGGATCGAGAAAAATCCCTGTTGCATGCGCACCTGGCCATGCCCTGCGCAGGTCGTGCAGGTGGTGGGAGTGGTGCCGGGTTTTGCTCCGCTGCCATGACAGGTTGTGCATTCTGCCATGGTGGGGACGCGGATCTTGGTCTCGGTGCCGCGCGCGGCCTGTTCCAGGGTGATCTCCATGTTGTAGCGCAGGTCGGCGCCGCGCTGCACACTGCTGCGTCCGCCGCCGCGTCCGCCACCAAAAATATCGCCGAAGATATCGGAGAAATCGAAGCCTTGCGCGCCTGCACCGAACGGGCTGCCGCCCATGCCTCCTGCCTCGAATGCGGCGTGGCCGTGTTGATCGTAGGCAGCACGTTTCTGCGAGTCGCTCAGCGTCTCATAGGCTTCCTTGGCTTCCTTGAAGTGTTCCTCTGATTTTGGGTTGTCCGGATTGCGGTCAGGATGATGCTTCATCGCAAGTTTGCGATAGGCTTTTTTTATTTCCTCGTCTGAAGCATCGCGGTTGACGCCAAGGACTTCGTAGTAGTCTTTTTTTGACATAGTCGTTAGTAGTTAGTCGCTAGTCGTTAGTTGAAAAACAAAACCATTGGGTTTGACAGGCCCTAGCAACTGGTTTCGTATCAGGCGTCAGCCGCCAGTTGAAAGCCAACCTATTTGGGTTGGCTAACGACTGGCGACTAATGACTACCAACTTACTTGTTATCCTTCACTTCAGTGAATTCGGCATCCACCACATCGCCTTCATCCTGTTTTGTTTCCGCACCCGCGCCGGAGGCTGGACCTGCTCCGCCAGCCTGAGCCTTGGCTTGTTCTGCGGCATACATTTTTTCGCCCAGTTTCTGTGCTGCAGTGGCCAGAGCTTCGGTTTTGGCGGTGATCGCATCCTTGTCATCGGTTTTCACCGCTTCTTCAGCAGCTTTCAAAGCGGTCTCGATGGAAGATTTCTCGTCTGCGGTCAGGTGTTCGCCATATTCTTTGATGGACTTGTGCGTGGAGTGGATTAGTGAGTCGAGCTGGTTGCGCGCGGTCACGATTTCCAGCGCCTTGCGGTCGTCTTCGGCGTGAGCCTCGGCGTCCTGCACCATCTTTTGGATTTCTGCTTCCGATAAACCGGAGCTGGCCTGGATCTTGATCTTGTTTTCCTTGCCGGTCGCCTTGTCCTTTGCAGAGACGTGCAGGATGCCGTTTGCGTCGATGTCGAAAGTGACCTCGATCTGTGGCATGCCGCGCGGTGCAGGCGGGATGTCGGACAGGTTGAACTGACCCAGGCTCTTGTTGCCGGAAACCACTTCCCGCTCGCCTTGCAGCACATGGATGGTCACCGCGTTCTGGTTGTCCTCGGCAGTGGAGAATACCTGCGATGCTTTGGTAGGGATCGTGGTGTTTTTCTTGATCAACTTGGTCATTACGCCGCCCATGGTTTCGATACCCAGGCTGAGCGGGGTAACGTCCAGCAGCAGCACGTCCTTGACCTCGCCCTGCAGCACGCCGCCCTGGATTGCTGCGCCGACAGCCACGGCCTCGTCAGGGTTAACGTCCTTGCGCGCTTCCTTGCCGAAAAATTCCCTGACCTTTTCTTGCACCATAGGCATGCGGGTTTGCCCGCCGACCAGGATCACGTCGGAGATGTCTGAAGTGGAAACACCAGCATCTTTCATTGCGATCTTGCATGGCTCGATAGTGCGGGCGACCAGGTCTTCCACCAGGCTTTCCAGTTTGGCACGGGTGATCTTCACCGCCAGGTGTTTGGGGCCGGAAGCATCTGCCGTGATGTATGGAAGGTTAACTTCGGTCTGCTGAGCTGAAGACAGTTCGATCTTGGCTTTTTCCGCCGCGTCTTTCAGGCGTTGCAGCGCGAGCATGTCCTTCTTCAGGTCGATGCCGGTTTCTTTCTTGAACTCGTCGACCAGATGTTCGATCACGCGCATGTCGAAGTCTTCGCCGCCAAGGAATGTGTCGCCGTTGGTAGACATCACCTCGAATTGGTGTTCGCCTTCGATCTCGGCGATATCGATGATGGAAATGTCGAAGGTTCCGCCGCCCAGGTCGTACACCGCGATCTTGCGATCGCCCTCTTGCTTGTCCAGCCCAAACGCTAGTGCGGCCGCGGTAGGCTCGTTGATGATGCGTTTTACATCCAGGCCTGCGATGCGGCCGGCATCCTTGGTGGCCTGACGCTGTGAGTCGTTGAAATAGGCGGGTACAGTGATGACCGCTTCGGTGACCGGCTCGCCCAGGTAGTCTTCGGCAGTCTTTTTCATTTTCGCCAGCACTTGCGCGGAAATTTCCGGCGCGGAAATTTCCTTGTCGCGCACTTTTATCCAGGCATCGCCGTTTTTTGCCTTGACGATGCTGTAGGGCACCATGCCGATGTCTTTTTGCACCATGGGCTCTTCGAAGCGGCGCCCGATCAGGCGCTTCACACCGTACAGCGTGTTTTTTGGGTTGGTTACGGCTTGGCGTTTGGCCGGTGCGCCGACCAATATCTCGCCATCCTCCATATAGGCAACGATGGAGGGTGTGGTGCGCGTACCTTCTGCGTTCTCGATCACTTTGGTCTTGCCATTCTCCATGATAGCCACGCAGGAATTGGTCGTACCCAAGTCAATGCCGATGATTTTTCCCATGATGCTTTCCTTTCGTTAGATTTTGAGTGTTCAAGCTACTGCCCCCTAGCTGAGGGTGCAAATCCATATTTCAAGTCTGGGGCCGGTGGCTTGTGGCTGGTAGCGAAGCCGGCTTACCGGCTGCAAACTCATTCTTTTCCCTTTGCCACCATTACCAGCGCTGGGCGCAGCACCCGGTCATTCAGCGAATATCCCTTTTGCATCACGCTGACCACGGTATTGGCTGGCTGGTCGCTTTCCGCCATGCCGATCGCCTGGTGTTTGTGCGGATCCAGCTTTTCGCCGAGCGGATTGATTTCGCTGATGTTGAACTTCTCGAACACGCCCGATAGTTGTTTAAGTGTCAGTTCCATGCCGCTCTTGAAGCTTTCGATGTTCTCGGTCTGTATGGCCAGGCCGGCTTCCAGGCTGTCCTTGACCGCCAGCATTTCGTTTGAAAAGCGCTCTACAGCGAACTTTTGCGCCTTGCTTACATCCTCGGCCGAACGTCGCCGGATGTTCTCTCCTTCGGCCTTGGCATACATCCATGCATCATAGTGTTCCTGCGCCTTGCGCTCGGCTTCCTTGAGCATTTCCTCAAGGCTGGGCATCACTTCCGCGGTGCCGGGGGCATCTGTAGGGGGTTCGGTGGGGGCGTCTGTCCGGGTTTCGGTTGGCGGGTTGGTATCGTTTTGCTCCATGCTGCTCTCCAGGTTTCGACTGGTGGCTAATGGGGGCTATATCTTGCGTTTCAAGGGCATGGGGATAATTATTTTTGCCGCGTGAGATAATGCACTCCGTCAAGAAGCTGTCATGCCATGTCCACCTCCAAGAATTACTACTGGCGCATCGCCGGATTCTATTTTTTTTACTATGCCTTCGTGGGGTTGTTCGCGCCCTATTGGAGCCTCTATCTGAAATCCATCAACTTCAACGCCATCGAGATCGCCATCCTGGTGGCTGTTCAACCAGTGATGCGCATGATCGCGCCAACCTTGTGGGGTTGGCTAGCCGACCACACCGGGAAAAGGCTGTTGGTGGTGCAGATCGCCGCGATCATGAGCGCGGTGTGCTATATGGGTGTGTTCGCGACCACGAGTTTTTGGGGAATGTTTGTGGTGCTGGGGTTGATGGGTTTCTTCTGGAGCGCATCAATGCCTCTGGTGGAGGCGACCACGCTCACCTATCTGGGCAAACATAGCGCGCGCTACGGTCGTATTCGCTCCTGGGGCTCTGTGGGCTTCATCGCCGCGGTGGTCGGACTGGGTTATGCGCTTGACCACATGGCCATCCGCTGGCTGCTGTGGGTGGGCGCAGCGATCGAGCTGGGTATCGTGATTTTTTCCCGGCAGATACCACCTACTGAGGTGCTGGCGCATCATACCGACAGTCAGCCAGTCAGGCAGATCGCGTTGCAGCCGCAAGTCATCGCATTGTTCACTGCCTGTTTTTTGATGTCGGTCGCCCACGGCCCGTACTACACGTTTTATTCGATCTACCTGGTCGAGCACGGCTACACGAAAAGTGCGGTGGGCGGTTTGTGGGCGCTGGGCGTGATCTGCGAGATCGGCGTGTTCTTTTTAATGCCGTGGCTGGTGCGCCGTTTCGGCTACACCCGCATCCTGCTGTTCAGCTTCGGTGCTGCGGTTTTGCGTTTTCTGCTGATTGGCTGGACAGTCGATTGGGTGGTGCTGTTGCTGATCGCACAAATCCTCCATGCCGCCACCTTTGGTGCGTATCACGCCGCCTCGGTGGGATTGGTCCATGAATACTTTCAAGGGCGGCATCAGTCCAAAGGTCAGGCGCTGTTCGGCAGCCTAACCTATGGTGCGGGCGGCATGCTGGGGGGGTTGGCAAGCGGCCCGGTCTGGCAGCACTACGGCGCGAGTGTGTTGTATTCGTGCAGTTCGGGAGTGGCGTTGTTGGGCTTGCTGCTGATACTTTGGAAGCAGGGGATGGCAGTTAGACGGCAGGCGGTAAGCTAATGTAGCGAAGGGGGCTATGAAAAAATAGTTTGGGAGTCTCGGATCAATGAGCGGCGGAAAAAAACAGGGCGGTTGCCCGCCCTGTTTTCGTTACATCTAATACAACTTTGGACTCTTAGACAAGCAACGGCACAATCATCAATGCAACAATGTTGATGATCTTGATCAGCGGGTTTACCGCCGGGCCTGCGGTGTCCTTGTAAGGATCACCGACAGTATCTCCGGTTACCGCGGCTTTGTGGGCTTCGGAGCCTTTGCCGCCGAAATTGCCTTCCTCAATGTATTTCTTGGCATTATCCCATGCTCCGCCACCGGCGGTCATCGAGATCGCGACGAAGATGCCGGTGATGATGGTGCCGACCAACACTCCGCCAAGCGCCTGTGCACCCAGGAGGTAACCAACAATCACGGGTACCGCGATCGGAAGCAGCGATGGAACGATCATTTCCTTGATCGCGGCCTTGGTCAACATGTCCACGCAAGTGCCGTATTCCGGTTTGCCTGTGCCTGCCATGATGCCTGGGATTTCCTTGAACTGGCGGCGCACTTCCACCACCACCGAACCGGCGGCGCGGCCAACCGCTTCCATGCCCATTGCGGCGAACAGGTAAGGCACCATGCCGCCAATGAACAAGCCGATGATGACCATGTGGTTGGAAAGATCGAAGGTGGTGACCACATCTCCCATCTTGGCTTGCAGGGCGTGGGTGTAGTCAGCGAACAGCACCAGTGCTGCGAGACCGGCGGAGCCGATCGCATAACCTTTGGTAACGGCCTTGGTGGTATTGCCCACTGCGTCCAGCGCATCGGTGATCTTGCGCACCTCAGGCGGCAATTTGGACATTTCGGCAATGCCGCCGGCATTGTCGGTGATCGGGCCATAGGCATCCAGCGCCACGATGATGCCTGCCATCGACAGCATCGAGGTCGCAGCAATCGCGATGCCGTATAGCCCGCCCAGTTCATGGGCACCCCAGATCGCAAGGCACACGACCAGTACCGGAGCGGCTGTGGCCTTCATCGAAACACCCAGGCCGGCGATCACGTTGGTGCCGTGGCCGGTAGTGGAAGCCTCGGCGATATGGCGTACTGGAGAGTATTCGGTGGCGGTGTAGTACTCGGTGATCCACACCATGGCTGCGGTCAATGCCAATCCGATCAGGGTGGCGTAGTAGATGTGTCTAGATGAAACGAGCTCGCCATCTATCATTACGCCATCGCCCAGCATCATGGTGGTGATTGGATAAAAGGCGATTGCCGCCAACGCAGCGGATACGGCCAGACCACGATACAACGCGTTCATGATTTTGCCACCCTCGCGTGCCTTGACAAAGAAGGTGCCAACGATGGAGGCGATGATCGAGAAGCCCCCCAGTACCAACGGGTAGATCACTGCTTCAGGGGAACCGGTAATTAACAGGCCGCCCAGCACCATGGTGGCGATGATGGTGACCGCATAAGTTTCAAACAAATCGGCCGCCATGCCGGCGCAGTCGCCGACGTTATCACCGACGTTGTCGGCTATCACCGCTGGATTACGCGGATCATCTTCGGGGATTCCAGCCTCGACTTTACCGACCAGATCGGCACCAACGTCGGCACCTTTGGTGAAGATACCGCCGCCAAGACGTGCGAAGATGGAAATCAGCGAGCCACCGAAGGCCAGACCTACCAGCGCATGAGTAGCATCTTCTGTACTGCTGTGCATTATCATGGTCAGGAAAGCGTAATAACCTGCTACGCCGAGCAGTCCCAGGCCAACGACCAGCATGCCGGTGATTGCGCCGCCCTTGAAGGACACGTTCAGTGCCGCGTTCAGGCTTTCCTTGGCCGCTTCAGCAGTGCGCACATTGGCACGCACCGAAACATTCATGCCGATATATCCGGTCAGGCCAGACAGGATCGCGCCAATCGCGAAACCGACAGCCGTCGGCCATTTGAGCGTGACCAGGATAACTACAAACAGAATCGCGCCGACGATGCCAATCGTGGTGTATTGCCGGTTCAGGTAGGCTGATGCACCTTCCTGGATCGCTGCGGCGATGCCGCGCATCTTTTCGTTACCGCCAGACTTGCCTAATATCCATTTGATCGAAAAAACGCCGTACAAGATTGCAACTATGGAACATAACAACGAAAACCAAAGACCACCTGACATGATTACCCTCCCTGAAAGATAAAACCAAGCTAAATCGATTAATCACCCTTACACGTAAAACGCTTGTGATGGAGCATTTACAGCCAACCTCAGCCTCTAGGATACTTTGGATTTTGAATGCTGGCATGACTTTTTTCGGGTTTGAGCCCCCCCGGCAGATATTTTGCGCAGCCAAACCTTAGTTTTTTAGGGAAGCCAGCGAATGAGCAGTGGGCCGGTTCTGGTTCCCGTAGGTCAAGTTATTTCCTTCGATCAATGCGCGGGACTGAGTCGGGCGCGGTAGCGTTCCATATGCTCGACATAGTTCGCCGAGTTGGTGTGCATCGCGGCGATTTCTGTATCAGTCAAGGTTCTGACGATTTTTCCGGGCGACCCAATCACCAAGGAGTTATCAGGAATAACACGGCCTTCGGTTATCAGCGTATTTGCGCCGATCAGGCAATTTTTACCGATGACGCTGTGATTGAGGATTACTGCCTTGATACCGACCAGGCTTCCTTCACCTATTGTGCAGCCATGCAGGGTTGCCTGATGTCCCACCGTTACATTGGCCGCGACGGTGAGTGGCGCGCCGGGGTCGGTGTGCAGAACCGCACCATCCTGGATGTTGCTGTTTGCGCCGATATGGATCGGTTCATTATCGCCGCGCAAAACCGCGTTGAACCATACACTGACATTGTTTTCCAGAATCACCGAGCCGA
>Ga0224495_10000352_pt1 | contig 37423 bp, 43 predicted proteins | sample SF_Jul11_sed_USG_FD_168128 | JGI IMG/M metagenome (GOLD analysis project Ga0224495, IMG submission 168128) | Sediment microbial communities from San Francisco Bay, California, United States - SF_Jul11_sed_USGS_4_1 | ecosystem: Environmental > Aquatic > Marine > Sediment | place: USA: California... | reverse complement strand
GGGCGGCCCGACACCGGGCAACCCCCAAAAACCACACTCCCGGGCCAGCGAATTTCCAGCGAAGTACCCATGTTGATCCATTCAGAAACCACCTTCTTCGTGTAAACGTGAATTAATCAGACGTTCCTTAGGAGTCGAGAGAGCAAACCGGTGTCAGGTCTTGCAATCTTACCAACCCGGTGCAGGTATGATCTCCGGGCTATTGATGAAGGAATTCCTGGCCTCACTCCCCACAACATCCCTCACAATCCCAGATACACCATGAGATCAGATCGCATACGCACGCTAGTCGTGCGGCAAGTAGGGTAGACCCAGCCCGCAACCAGCTTGACTTACATCAACGTACCCTATACCCAAGATACATTAGGCCTACGTAGATCGTGGCCACCTAGAATGTCCATGGCGGCATCTTCCAATGAGCCAACACCGGACATCCTGTCGTGACCAGGGATGAGACCGAACCGGAACAGATCCATGCCTACTTGAAGTTCCGGGGCATCTGGCTCAAGCGCGAAACACTAATCTATCACTGACAAAACGCACTCACAGCACTCCACCCTACCTGTGTAGGGTATCCCATGGCGCAGTAACCTAGATAGAATCTGCAGCCTTACTCTAGACCGAAGGAAACCGACCACACTTTTCACAAGTTAGCAACAAGCTCTTTCCCAATATCTCGCTACCTACTTATTACTTTGAGTCCGGTGACATCAGTTCGGTGAGGGAACGGGGATTTTCTGTGGCGAGATTCCCAGCAAGAAATGTGTCAGGGATGTCAGATATCATCGGTACAGTGGTCATGAAGTGGAAAGGCTTGAGCCACCCCTATCCCGACGGTCTTCACCACGAACTGAGCAAACTGCACCTGGCGACGGTGGCCTTCCACCGTCGCCGTACCAAGAAGGACTTCGCCTGAACCATGCACTGTTTTTCATGCTGACCTGTGCGTCCCTTGTCTCATCAATTCGTTGGTCATATCAGTCCGTGCAACAAGGAGGACTCATCATGCGCACGTCGACCAGCACAGTGCTCGCTCTCACGGCTTGTCTTGCCACACTCCCCACCTGGTCGGCCCTTGCCGAAGACAACCACAGTAACTCCGCAAGCTCTCTCACAGGCACGTTTCGGTTCAGCATAGTCAAAACCTGTACTGACAGCACAATAGGCTCCACGGCTCACTTCTACATCACCGGGACCATCATCTACGATGGCCACGGCTCTGCCCAGCTCACACAACAAGGTACGCTGGTGCTTCCCGGCCCAACTTCCACGTCATTCGAAGAAACTGCTGAACTCACCTATGCCGTGAAACCGAATGGAAGTTTCAGCCAAGAGGGCACCTTCCGTGCAGTTGATCGGTCCTACACCCTGACGGGTGTTAAAATGAATGGGCACATCGATCCTTACGGTTCCGTTTTAATCTTCAGCGCCGCCATCCCTCCAGAGAAAGAAACGGTCACCATGCCAGGAAGAGGTTCGTCTGAATATCTCTGTGGTGCCTCTGGAACGGCAGTCCGGATACGCTAGTCATCGAATGGGATTTGACGCGCGACGAGCAAGTGCGTGAATACTGTGAAGCAGGTAAGAATATGGATTGAGTGAAGTTCAAGCGGCAATGCGCGAGCCATTTCGCGGTGTCTGCCAAGCCTTGAACTCGGCGAGTGGTGAAGAGTCGTATCAGGAAACGTTTCATGGCGAAGTGGCGGGGTCTGGTAGACTTGCTGTAGAATATCTCTGAGCCAAGTCATCCTTCTCTCGGAGGCATCGCATGATGCAGAAGAGCCAAGAGCAGAGCTACCGGGCACGGGCGCTGAAATTATTCCCCTGGGTCTGTGCCCATTGTGGACGAGAGTTTGATGGGAAGAAGCTGAACCAACTCACGGTCCATCACAAGGACCACAACCATCACAACAATCCCCCTGACGGCAGCAACTGGGAGTTGCTCTGCCTCTACTGTCACGACAATGAGCATCAGCGCGACCAGGTCGGTAGCGGACCGAATGAATCTCTGTCGAGCCGTGAGCCAGATCGACCCTTCACCCCTTTCGCCAATCTGCTCAAGCGCAACACCGCAGCCTGATCGAAGCCGGCCTGAAGAACTCAGGGGTCAGGACCGACTGCACCAAAACAAGTGTGCGGGCCTGTGATGTGTGAAACGAACGCGCGCGTGTTCTTAGATGCTCTCCTGCCTCCCACTGGCCCTCGTGTTGATCATCGATTCCGCTCCGATCTTGCCGCCGCGTCCACGGAGCCCACTTGTGGAATTCAGCCGCAATCGGTACTCTGCATTCACTCAGGTCCAGCTCAGCTATGAACCAGCCGCATGCCATACCCCATCCTCGCGATCCCTTGCACGGGGTCACATTGGAAACCATTGTCACGACTTTGGTCGCACGACACGGATGGGCAACATTGGGTGCCCGCGTACCCATCCGTTGTTTCCGCCATCATCCCACACTCCAGTCGAGCCTGACGTTCCTGCGTAAGACGCCGTGGGCGCGCAAGCGAGTTGAACAGATGTTTGTGGCGGAACTCCCCTAGCGCCCACCCTGGCACGATGGCTTCCAACGCAACCATCTATAAAGCTCTGCTGCAGATCGCCGATATGGATCGCCAGCACTTCCAGGATCATGCACTCACACTTGCGCGCCATCCATCTGAGACGGAAGAACGCATGATGGTACGAGTGCTCGCCTTCGCACTGCACGCAGACGAGGCCTTGTCATTCGGCCGAGGGGTGGGCACCGAAGATGAACCGGCTCTGTGGCAGCGAGACTTCACGGGGGCAATCGACCGCTGGATCGAGATCGGCCAGCCCGACGAGAAGACCTTGCGTCAGGCCTGTGGCCGCTCCAAACAGGTCATTGTCTATGCCTATGGAGCCCGCAGCGCCGAAGTCTGGTGGGCAAACCAAGGCCCGTTGCTCGACCGGCTGAAGAACCTCACGGTAACGCTGCTCCCCATGGAAAGCGTTCGTGCCCTGGCTGCGATGACAAAACCTACCATGCAGTTAGAATGGAAAATCCAGGACGGGCATATCTGGATTGCAGGTGGTGCGCAAACCCTCCACCTTGAATTACAGCGATTGAAGGGCTAACACCACGAGCGACTCCGTGCTGGAGCCAAACCAGAGACGAGCATCTGTCCCATTGCTCCGGCGTGCGAAGAACATCGCAAGCCTGTAGGCCGGCTACCTCGCTTGACGGACCAGTTGTCAACCGCGTAGCATACACCTACGACGTTTCAGCAGGCCGATTGTCTTATCCCTCGCTTATTCGGCCTATTCTCAACGGGATTGATCCCAGGGGTCTCCCCGTCGGACACTCCGTCTATCACCAGACGCCGCCAACACACAAGAGGAGTCGCCGATGACTACCAACAGACCGATCACCGACCGTATCATGGCTATGCTCAAAGACTCGCCGGAGTGTGACTTTGACCGCTTCGTGACTCAATGTCCCGATCTCACCTGGAACGACCTCTTTCAGGAAGTGGGTCGGTTGAGCCGGGCTGGGCAGGTGACTATCACAAGAGGGGTCGGCGTATTCATGGTAAAATTGGCGCCGGTGAAATAGCCGCGACTGACAGCGTAAGCTCCAGGAGCGTTGCGACACCTACAAAATGACCGCCCCTTGTGCACCTGGCACACTTCCTTGGCGCCTAACCAGTTACCGTGCCCAGTTTCTTTCCCCTAATGCCAACGGAGGTCTTCATCCAGATCTCTAGTGGTACACGTCACCCTTGAGTTCACGGAGAAAATATCAGACTCCCATTCCCGTGCCGTGTCTGGCTTAGTCAACCCAAATCAGATTCAACGCCATCGTTTCTGCGACTTTGCGTTGCCGAACATCAGCGGTAATGAAGGGAACGATCAAACCAGAGGCGGCTTGAAATGTGAGGGCCGAGGCCAGGTGCAGGGCATCGAGCGTCCTCAATCCAGTTCTTTGGGCCAGTTCCTCGGCTTGGTACAGGACGACTTCACTGACTTCCACAAGTTCCCAATAGCTGCGGTCTTTGCGGAGTCTCGACCTGATCGCAAGACAATCACGCTGGGTGAGTTCACCAAGAGTGCATCGCCGGTTCACGAGGGACAAGACCTCGACCGGGGCGACTGCCGAGGAAAGGAAACGATACTGCTTCAAAAGACGCCGTGCAGTGGCAGAACCTTGTTCCTTCACATATCGTTTCACCAGCACGCTGGCATCAAAATATGCCCAGCGCGTCTGCCTCACTGCTTGTCTTGCTCTTGTCGAATCGTTGTAGACAGACGGCGTCCTCGAACCGGTCTGGGCTTCCATACCGGAAGACCAGCACGTTTCACTGCGGGCCGCAGAAAGCCCGCGGCTTCCAATCGTTGAATAGCCGCCTTCGTCTTGTCGCCGCTCCGAATCAACTTCAGCACCGCAAGAGGCTGCCCTCGCTCCGTCAACAACACCTCCCGCCCTCCCCTTACAGCTTTCACTAATCGAGAGAATTGCTGATTCGCCTCACGTAATCCAATTTGCATACATTTTCACCATAATGTAGTGATGTCACTACTATAATTGCATCATGACGTATCTGTCAACGGAGGTCAGATCCAGGCAGTTGACTGGATTACGTTCTCGGATTGGAATCAGAGCTTGACGCCTAGTGCTCAGGAGCTATTTGGAATAATTGGATCAATAGGTGTCCAGCAGACTGACTTCTTTGTTGCCTCAACCCCTAGCTCCGCTCCGTCTGGCTGATGACAGAGCCACACCTCAACAAGAAGGGGACCTGTGGCAGTAAAAGCGCGACTCTCAGACGATGTCCGGAGGGAAGAAAATGAGATGAGTGGATAGAAAACTACCGGCCCGGCTGCAGATGGACGATCGTCCCGTTTTCGCCGCTTGCCCACCCATGCATGGCATCTGGAAAACTGAGGCCGAAGAGCGAGGACGAGGCGATCGATTTCCCCTCACTCCAGGTGAGACCTGCATCGGTCGTCCGATAGAGCATCCCACGCTCGCCGACGATCCAGCCTTCTTGCGGGCTGGTGAAACGCACCTTCAGCAAATCCGTGAGGCGCGTACAGGTCGTTCCGCAGGGTAAGGTCAGATCAACCCATTTGGCTCCACGGTCCGTCGTCTGAAATAGAGCCCCCGCATTACCGACCGCCCAGCCGGTCGTGGAATCAGTGAAAAAGACATCGAACAAGGTCACCGCGTGCTGCGTTTCTTGCGAAGTCCAGGTGACGCCCCCATCGTCCGTCGAAAGGACAGTACCCAAGGCTCCGACAACCGTGCCTTGCTGATCATTGAGGAAGTGCGCCGCATAGAGCGTTGCCGTCGTGCCGCTCGCCTGTTCCGCCCAATGCTGGCCGCCATCCGCAGTATGAAAGATCGTGCCGCCTCCCCCGACCACCCATCCGATACGTGGAGACGTGAAGTAGACTCCGTACAGTGCCTGCTGAGTATCCAGGTGTTGAGAAAGCCAGGACTCTCCCCCATTCGTCGTGTGGCTCAGAAATCCCCCAGCCCCCGTCACCCATCCTGTCAGGGAGTCGGCAAAAAATACACACGTTAATAAGGCAGACGTTCCACTCACCGCCCGCTTCCATTTCTTCCCGCCATCGGCGGTTTTCAGGATGGTGCCTCCAGTTCCTACCACCCACCCATTCTGGGGTGTACGGAACTGAATACTCATCAAGGTTGATTTGGTGTTACTCGCCTGGGTGGTGACGAAATTGTTGGAATCTGTGCTCCCGGCTGATTGAGGAAGCAGAACAATCATACCGAGCAGGAGAAAGAGTGGCGCGACACTGTTCCGACCATGAACACGACCGAGAGGGAACCACACCAGCATTATTGATTGGTACTCGCGTCAGGCCTGTTGTTATTCCAGTAGCCTGTATCAGGAAGCCCTGTTGCTTCGATAGTGAACGGTCCGGCCTCAAGCGTGATCCACTTCTTCGGCGAACAACACGTTCCATCAAGAAGCAGATCCCATGATCCTCGACGCACGACCAGCGGGCCGGTCGCCAGATTATCATAAAACTCACCCTTCTTCCCGATCCCGTAGAGATTACGGTGCGGGACCTTCACGACGATCTCCTCATCGGTCCATGATTGAACCAGCGCGGCGGCGCCGTTAAACAACACTTCCGTCCGCGACACATTTGAGATAACATTTTGACTTTCGCCAGGTTCGTTGATTTCGACATCAGCTCGACGCTTGTAGGCTTTCTGATTCAATCCCAAATCAGCATGTTCAGCGGTTTTGAGAAACGTTCCGAACCCCCGGCCTTTAATGGTCACCGTGGCATCCAGTCCGGCGGCCTGAGGAGCATACGACTCAATAACCGGCGTCACGAGCGTGAAGTCCCCGGCCTCGATGGCGAGGGTACCCCGCTCGGCACAACAGAGCCCGCCGATGTTCGGCGTGTTGGCACTCCGATGAATAATGACCTTGCCGCTTTTCGCGCTGAACGGTACCCACACATCGATCCGGTCGTCGTTCCAGCGATAGATCACCGCTGACACCCCGCCGATTTCGACGCGATTCTCACCAGTATTGAAATCCATGAAGTTGTAGGGCGTCGCCCCGCCCTCTGAGTAAAACCCAAAGTGCTCACCGTTAATACGCAACAAGGTCCCAATGGGCGCGCTGGCAGGACTCATGGAAATGACGCGAGGAACGTGAACCGTAAACGGTGCGAGCACCCGTTCCCGTCCTTGATATTTCAGCACAAGCGGACCCGACTCTGCATCGAGCGGGACATGGAAGACAATGATGTCGTCTTTCCATTGATCGATGGTCACCGGCCGTCCCCCGATCAGGATCGCATCATCCATCAGCTCTTTGGTATTCCCAAACCCCTGGCCAAACAAGACCACTTTCGTACCAACCGGTCCACTGACCGGGTCCACTCGAATGGACGGAATCAGGGTCAGCGGAACGGCATTGCTCACGGCATACTCGACCGGAGCACAACATGATCCGTCCGGAAGCGGATCAGAAGAGGCCAGTCGGACCACGACATCCCCGCTCACCGCGTTCGTCGGAATTTCAAGCTCGATCTTGTCGTCTCTCCACCGCTTGGGACGCACCACCACCCCGCCAACCAGCACATCATTGACACCGAACATGGTATTCGGATCGCGCGCGCCAGCCGAGAGACCAAAATGATGACCGGTGATCTGAAGAGTCATCCCCCGTTCCGCTTCCGTCGGCGTGATGGTCTCGATCCGTGGCATCTCGATATTCACAAATCCGGCGAGCAATTTCTTCTTTCCGATCAGCACCTCGACAAACCCGCTGGTCGCCTTGAAGGGAACCTTGACCTCGATCACTTCCCGGTCCCATCGCTGGACCAACGCCGATACCCCATTCACAGTGACCCTATTGAATTGGGTCGACTTGAACGTGCCAAATCCTTTTCCGCTTAGCACCAATGTCGCGCCAGGCGTGACAGACCGAGTGGACAGCTCAATACCCGTCTTCCCGGCATGCGAGAGAGAGATCGTTCCCCCAACAGGGATGACACACGAGAGAAAGAGTACCGTGATGACAACTCTATTCATGGATCGCCTATTGGGAAGGAGGTAGACAAGCTTGGGACCACATCAAAGGCATAACCGACTTTAACAAGCGTTTTTTTTAAGAGTCAAGTGTGCGAGGCGGGGTGCTGGGCAGTGGAATCTGTCGTCGTGGAGAACGCATCGACGGCCTGGCCTCGCTGGTCTTTGACATAGACGCTGCCTTTCAAGGCCTTGGCTCGTTTCTTCAGTTCTGAGGCAATTTTGCTCACGTCGCCGGGATGGGCAATGTGGGACTGTTCATTGGTGACGACGGCAATTGAAAGACTCATGATCGGAAACTGTTCTTTATTCCCCCGACGATCTACAGAATCGATGTAGCCCTTGAGGCGGTCTTCACGGTCGTAGAAATCAGGAATCACGAGATCAAATCGTTTGATGACGGTTTGGCAGATCGCATCGATGGTCTGCGGCCGGCTCATGAAAACAAAGTCGTCTCCCCCGACATGGCCGACAAACCCTTCCGGGCCGGCCAGTTCTCCCACCACCGTCGTGAGGATGCGACAAGCCACGATGAGCACTTCGTCTCCACGTCCATAGCCGTAACGATCGTTGAAAGACTTGAAATTGTCGATATCGACGTAGGCGAGCGCAAAGGGCTGTTTGCTCTGAATCCTGGAGGTGGTTTCAAACAGGATGGTGGTATTACCCGGGAGGCGGGTGAGAGGATTCGCGTCGAGCGAACGGGTCAGACGACTGAGACAGAGGCGCATGCGATGCACGACGTCTTCCACACGATAGGGGATCGTGATGAAATCGTCCACTCCCAATGCACTCCAGTCAATATCGTTGAGTCGGCAGTCCCGGACGAAGACGATGAGAGGCAGGCGCCCCAGGAACGCATCGAGCTTGAGATTTCGTGTGAGTGTTTCCACGGAATGGCCCCCGGTTCCTTCGGCAGCCAGAATGAGACAAGGTGGATCGTGGACAAGTTCATGCAGCGCGAGATCGGGTAGATTGCCTTCCACGACCTGGAAACCGGCCTTCTCCAATGCGGCGGTCATAGTTAGGGCAGGAGTGAGCTCGTGGTGGAGGAGCAGAATTCTCCGGCCTGCCGTGGAGGGGTTCATAGATAGTCGTCAATGGTCGAGAACTCGTTTGCTGCCTTGTCGATGCATTCCGCCAGCTGCGGCTCATCGAGTCCGACCATATCCCAGGCGGCCCTCGACAGAGGTGGAATCAGATCATCTCCCGGGTTTCCACAAGCCAGCCCTTTGACCAGGATATCGGCCACATGGACGATAGCCGTGTGCAGCATGGCTTCCTTAGCGAGGGTCGGATCATGGTGGAAGAGGATCGGCTCGCGAAGCGAGACCGGCAAATGCCAAGCATTCGCTAGGCAGCCCCCGATATCCGCATGAGAGAGGCCCGTGAGCTCCTGCTCCACTTCAAAGAGTGAACGATCGGCTCTGGTTTTCAAAGCGTCTTTGATGCTATCCCCCACATCAGGCCATTTAACGTAGAGCACGACTTTCCCAATGTCATGGAGCAAGCCTGAGACAAAAAGTTCTTCAGGATTCTTGATCTCCAGCCTGGTTGCCAGGAGATTGGCGGTAATGGCCACGCCCAGGGAATGTCGCCACAACTGATCCATGCCGGCCTCTTTCATGATGCTAAGAGCCGAGGCACAGAGCGTCAGCCCCTTGACCACATTAAACCCCAACACGATCACGGCGTGGGTGACCGAGCTGATGCGGGAGGGAAACCCGTAAAACGGTGAGTTGGCGAGTCTCAGAACTTTGGCCGCGAGCACCTGATCCTTTTCGATAATGGAGCCGATCTCCTCAGTCGAGACAGTTGGACGACCGATCATGGCGGCAAGCCGTTGCACGACATGAGGAAGTGTGGGAAGGTCCCCGAGCTTCTCAATCCTATTGCGCAGGTCTGTTGGATTGAAGGTGGTCATGTTGCCTGAGGCCCCTCGGTCACGGATGCCATGCCATGGGTGGCACGCAAATGCGTGCGGAGAGTCCGGAGAATCAGCTGCTGAATGGGATCTTGAACGACCTGCCGAAACCGATGCTCAAGTTCGGCTTCCAATTCCGCCAGGGTCTTTCCACCGGAATCTAGGGCATCGCCCTCCACATAGACCGACGTCAACTCCATCTGTCGAAGCCGTTCGATCATAGCGGCATCCAAGATCGTTCCAGCCGCCACAATGGGGAGTCCATTGGCATTCACCACCGGTTTTGCCAAAACCATGTCCGGCAACAGCTCATGGGGTACCACTCGCCTCATGAATCTTGGTCTCCTGACATTCTGTTCACTCCTCAAGCGGTTGTGTGTCGTTTGACGGAACGAATGGGGCAGAAGCATCTGCCGACCGTCATATTCTTATCGGACTCACGGCATTATTTCTAAAGGGTTTCTTCGATTGAGGTGATCCGTTGCCAGAAGGGGGAGCAGCGAGATTTGCACTGGTGCAACGAGGGAATAGATAAAAATGAGCGTGCCCATAAAACCGACTATCACGCGCGGGCGGAGCCGACAGCAGGACTACTTGGCGAGTTCCACGATCAATTCGATTTCGACGGGAGCCTGGCGGGGAAGTTCAGCGGCACCGACGGCAACACGAGCATGTCGGCCTGCGTCTCCGAATAGCGACACGAGCAAGTCTGATGCGCCGTTAAGCACTTGCGGTTGATCCGTAAACCCAGGTGCAGATGCGATATGGCCGACCATTTTGACGATCCGCTTCACGCGATCGAGAGAACCGGCTTCCTGTCGAATGATACTTAATCCATTCAGCACGGCCACTCGTGCGGCTTCCATCCCCTGATCGATAGACAGATTCTGCCCAAGCTTGCCGGTCATAATGAGCTGCCCATCGCGCGAGGGTAACACACCGGAGAGAAACAATAGGTCACCCGTCCTGACGACCGGCACATAGTTAGCAACGGGCTTTGGAGGAGCCGGCAATTCAAGACCCAGCTGTATTAACTTCTGTTCATATGACATCGCTCGCCCACCCCCTGCTCCTCACCCATTGTTATTACCCTAGTCTGAGCGCATCCAAGAAACTCTCACCAACCGGCAATCGTTCGGCTTGAAGTGCCTCCACAATGGTCTGCCCCACATCGGCGGCGGTTGATCGACTTCCCAAATCGACGCCTTGGGCCAACTTGGGGCCGGTCACGAAGACCGGCACATATTCTCGAGTGGAGGTCCGTCCCGGCAATGAGAAATCTCGTCCATGATCACCCGTTACGATCACCATATCGCCGAGGCGCAACTTCTCGAACAAATCTGGAAGGCGGCGATCACATTCGTGCAGGGCGGTGGCCGACTGTCCAGCATCTTCCGACAGTAGATCCAGACTGGCACAGATGAGACCGCGAGGCATCTTATTCAACATGCCGATCACTTCATCCACCGCCACCATCGCCGAGGCTACCGGGAAGGCCTTGGTAAACCCGCGCCCACTGAAGAGGTCATAGATCTTTCCGACTCCCATCGCGATCTGGCCGGAGCGATTCAAGACATCCAACATCGTCACACCCGGTGGTTCGCTCACATAGTCCTTTCGTCCGACTTGAGGCCGAAGCAAATCATGCCCACCGATGACCGGCTGCCCGACGACACGAATGAGCATCCCCGCATCCTTCACCGCTTTCCGAATCTCGCGACATCGCTGTTGGAATTCCACCGGTGCCATGAGTGATTCATGCATGGCAACAAAACACGTATTCCCTCCGTCCGTCCACAGAATAGGCGCTCCGGTCGCCATATGCTCCATACTATGTCGGCGGAGCATCACCCCCATGGGCGAGAGACCTCGGCCGATCGACTTTCTGCCTAAGAGCTGTTCCACGACATCAACGATCTTGGTGGGGACGCCAGAGCTGCAGACCTTCGCGGCTTCTTTCTGAATCACCCCACTGACTTCCCAGTAACCGACAACCGAATCTTTACCCGGCGAGGCAAATCCCAGTCGGCCAAAAGATCCGTTCGGCTGGACCATGGTCCGTACGCCCTTGATCGGAGCAATCTGCCCTAGACCCAGCATCTCCAAATTGGGCACACTTAGGCCATCGACCGTCTCAGCGAGATGCATGAGGGTATTCGCATCAGCATCGCCATAGTCGGCCGCATCGGGTAACGCTCCGATTCCCAACCCATCGATGACGAGAAGAATGACTCGTTTGATCATCCGTGCACTATACTCAATTCACCGTAGGCCTGACATAGAGACGTATGGGACCGACAGCCGGGCCCAGAAGGACCTAGACAAGAGATATCCTATTGTTAGGCTGGACAATCCCCCCGGGAGCAGAGGAATCCACCGCCTATCTTTCATGGTGCTATGTGCGTTTGTGGACTGCCGTCCGCCACTCGTCGAGGATTTTGAGACTGGCACTGGTTCCGATTCTATCAGCTCCGGCCTCGAGCATCGCCAGCGTGGTCTTCCAATCACGAATGCCACCCGACGCCTTCACCTTCACCCGTCCTGCGACCGCCTCCTTCAGAAGTCGGACATCGTCGACCGTAGCACCGGCGGCACCAAATCCGGTCGAGGTCTTCACATAATCCGCTCCGGCTTCGATGACTAAATGACACGCCGTCCGTTTCTCCTGCTGCGTCAAATAGCACGTTTCGAGAATGACTTTGTGCTCGACGTTCGGGGTCGCCTTCACGACTTCTGCAATATCCGTCCGCACATAGTCGTGATCGCCTGATTTCAGTCGGCTAACGTTCAGGACCATGTCCAAAACCTGCGCGCCGTGAGCCACTGCGTCAACCGCTTCAGCCACTTTGGTCTTGGTTCTGTGACCCCCTAATGGAAAGCCGATGGGGATGCCGACACGGATGCTGGTGCTAGCCACCGTCGCCACGGCCTCATCGACGTAGCAGGGTGGGACAAAAATCACGGTGAACCCGTTCGCTTTCGCCTCTTCGCACAACCGAAGCACCTCGACTTTCGTCGCGTCCGGCCTCAAGACTGTATGGTCGATCAGCGTAGAGAGATTCCATCCTGACATCGTTTACGAAACTCCTTCTTCGTGGTGTATCAGACTACCATCGGGGGACATCAAGGTCTGCGAACGATTGCCTCGTTGGAACGGGCGCTTCTGATACTTTTCCACCGCTCTGTTATGTTCCACGAGTGTCGCGGAAAATTGATGCGTTCCGTCATTCTTTGAAACGAAATAGAGATACGTGGAAGGCACGGGATACAGGGCGGCACGGATCGACTGTGCCCCAGGATTGGCAATCGGCCCGGGCGGCAAACCGGCCCACCGATACGTATTATACGGACTGGGGTGGGACAAATCTTTTCTGTGAAGGTTTCCATCGAAATTCGGCAAGCCGTAGATGACGGTTGGATCGCTCTGCAGCGGAATGCGTTTCTTCAGCCGGTTATGAAAAACGGACGAGATGTGTGGGCGTTCTTCTCCCGCACCGGTTTCTTTTTCGATCACTGACGCCAAGGTCAACACTTCATGGACCGTCAAGTGAATGTCTTTGGCCCGCGCCTGCCATTCTTGGGTCATCACCTGGCCAAGCTGGTCAACCATGACTCGCATGACTTCTTTGGCGGTTGTCGGACGAGTCAATCGATACGTATCGGGATAGAGATACCCTTCCACCGTTTCAGCTGAGATCCCAAGAGTCTTCAGAAAGGACTTGTCAGTGGCCAATCTGACGAACTCCGCACGATCCGTAATCCGGCGCTCAGCGAGCACATCCGCGACTTGATTGAACGTATAACCCTCGGGAATCGTGACGGGATGAAGGACCACTCGGCCAAGTACCAGCTTCGAAAGAATGTCCGCCGGAGCCATGGCCGCATTGAGCTCATATTCTCCGGGATGAATTTTTCGGTCGGCTTCCTGGGCCTTCCCCAGCAGCAGAAAGGCGGAACGGCTCCTGATCAGCTGCTCCCGCTCGAGCAACGCCGCAGCTTGTTGAAACGTCGCGCCTTCGGGAATGACCACAACTTTCTGTGGAGCGCGATCCGAATCGGACACGACCGGCGCCTCAGCCCATCGAATCATCTGGTACCCGGCCAATCCGGCGAGTACGCCGATCACGAGGACCACGATGAGGATGAGACGAAGCGTCATAGGCTGAACTGTCTTGGAGAGACTCCCCCCACTCTTCTAGTATCTCCTCCGAAGAGGTATGACCGTCGTGAGTCCTCGCTGGAGTTTGAGACTCAAGGTAACTCTGCAGCAAAATCGCGGCGGCCACACGATCGATCACTCCTTTGCGCTTCCTGCGACTGACATCGGCGGCAATCAAGAGGTCCTCCGCTGACCTCGTCGTCATCCGTTCGTCCCACGTCACGATCGAAACCGAAAGGGCCTCTCCTAAATGGGCGATGAACTCGTGAACCGCTTGCACCGCCGGCCCTTCTTCACCATTGAGCCGCAACGGCAGCCCAATCAAGACTTCCTTGACCTCATGTTCCTGCACCAACTGTTCGATGTGGGCGAGATCGCGCACGAGCGTCCGACGCTCAATCGTCTCTAATGGCTGTGCCGTCCAGCCTAATTCGTCACTGAGCGCGACGCCGATTCGTTTGGTACCGTAATCGAGCGCAAGAATTCGGCTAGGCATGATTCTACCGCTGGAGAGTGGTTTCAACCAGGCTAAAAACCTTTTCCAACGCCGCGTCGAGCTTGGCCGGATCCTTTCCCCCGGCCTGAGCCATTTCTGGCCGGCCGCCTCCGGTTCCACCCACCTCAGTGGCCATAGCCTTGATGAGCTCACCAGCTTTGATCGTCCCAATCAAGTCTTTCGTCACCACAACCAGCAACGAGACCTTGTCGCCGCCGGTCGCTGCGCCAAGTGCGATGACACCGCTTTTCATCTTGTCCCGGAGCTGATCCGCCAACGCGCGCATACCGTTCCCATCCAGGCCATCCGTCCGCTGCACGTGCACCGCCACCCCGGCAACTGTCCTGGCAGTCGAGGCGATCGCGGCGCCGCTGGCCATTTTCAATTTCAACTCGTCCAGTTCCCGCTCCTTGTCCTTCAGCTGTGTCATCAGCTTGCGGGTCTTGGCGACCAGCTCGGACTGCCCCGCCTTCAACAGATCTGATAACTCGCGAACATCGGCTTCAAGTTTCTTCATGAGGACATACGCACCCCTGCCCGTCTGCGCTTCGATCCGGCGCACACCGGCCGCCACGCCCCCTTCTGAGACAATGCGAAAGAGTCCGATGTCACCCGTCTGTCGGCAATGGGTACCGCCGCACAGTTCTTTGCTGAACGACTCCACAGTCACCACGCGTACCTGTTCACCGTACTTGTCGCCAAAGAACGCCAGGGCGCCGTTCGCCACAGCCTCCTGAATACTCATCACCTGAGTACGCACCGTCTCGTTCTTGCGAATTTCTTCATTCACCGTCGATTCAATGTCGTCGATGTCGCGAGACGACAGCGGTCGAAAATGAGCAAAATCAAACCGAAGACGGTTGGGTCCGACCAGCGATCCATACTGCTTCACATGCGGTCCCAGTAAATCACGCAGAGCCGCATGGACAAGATGCGTCGCCGTATGATTGCGCGCGGCATCCAGACGCATGGACGCATGCACCGTCATATGCAGGCGCTCACCTTCTCGGATACACCCCTTGCGAACCGTTCCCTTGTGCAAGACGACCGTCGGCGCCGGCCTCGTCGTCTCCTTGATATCAACCACCCCTTCAGGACCCGTCAAGGTTCCCTGATCTCCGACCTGCCCACCGCCTTCGGCATAGAAGGGCGTGAGATCCAGCGCCAGCTCAACCGTCTCCCCTTCGACGGCTTCCTTCACCAGTTGCTCGCCTTTCAGAATCGCTCGCAAGACGCCGTCGCTTTCCAGATGCTCATAGCCAACGAATGTCGTCGCCCCGATCCGCTTGGCCAGCTCCGCGACGGCCGGCCTGGCCGTTTCCTGTTCAAATCCACCGGTCTTGCGCGCGCGAGTCCGCTGCTCGTCGATTGCCGCATTAAAACCAAGTTCATCGACCGTCATGCTCTGTTCCCGGCAGGCCTCGGTGATCAAGTCCATAGGGAACCCGTAAGTGTCATAGAGTTTGAAGACGTCGTCCCCTGCCAAAACTGTTTGTCTCGCCGCCTTCGCCCGCTCGATCATGTCGTTCAAAATCGGCAAGCCCTGGTCGAGCGTCGCGATAAACCGCTCCTCTTCGCCTTTCGTCGCTTCGGCGATCGTGCCGGATGCCGCGCGCACTTCCGAGTAGGTGGCGGCCATCTGGTCCACGACAGTCGCACTGAGTTCGTACAGAAAGGGCTCAACAATGCCGAGCAGTCGGCCATGACGGGCCGCGCGGCGCAGGATCCGACGCAACACATACCCGCGCCCTTCGTTCGACGGCAGGATGCCATCCGTCATCAAAAACGTAATGGCGCGCAAGTGGTCCGCGATCACGCGCATCGACCGGTCCGAGGAATCCTGCTTGCCATACTCGGTACCGGCCCGTCTGGCGATCGTCGTAAGCAGCGGCGCAAAGAGATCGCTGTCGTAATTGCTCGAGACACCCTGGGCCACAGCGACTAACCGCTCAAGCCCCATCCCCGTGTCGATACTTGGTTTCGGCAGCGGGTGGAGCGTTCCAGAGGCATCACGGTTGTACTGCATGAAGACGAGATTCCAGATCTCGATCACCCGGTCGCCCTCGCTGTTCGGACGGTCTTCGCCTGGTACGGATGGGCCCTGGTCGAAGTGAATTTCCGAGCAGGGGCCGCAGGGACCGGTGTCTGCCATTTGCCAGAAGTTGTCTTTTTCGCCACACCGAACGATGCGCGACGGCGAGACGCCGATCTTCTTCCAGAGCTTCTCCGCATCGTCGTCCTCACGAAAGATCGTCACCCACATCCGATCTTTCTGCAGCCCGACCGCCTGCGTCAGAAACTCCCATCCAAATCGGATGGCATCATCTTTGAAGTAATCGCCAAACGAAAAGTTGCCGAGCATCTCGAAGAACGTGTGGTGCCGCCTGGTGTACCCCACGTTTTCAAGATCGTTGTGTTTACCGCCGGCGCGAAGGCACTTTTGCACAGACACAGCTCGTGTATAGGGACGGGGTTCTTCTCCGAGGAAGACCCGTTTGAATTGATTCATCCCGGCGTTGGTAAAGAGCAGCGTCGGGTCCGCCTGGGGAATCAAGGCCGAGCTGGGCACCGCCTGATGGCCATGCTGTTCAAAATACCGGATAAACGATTGCCTAAGTTCCTGCGCACTCTGCGTCATGAGTCTCATCCTTCATCGCTACTGCAAGCGACCATCACAATACGATCAATCGTCTCTTCGTCGAAACCCCGCTGACGTAGGAGACGCACCGATTGCGCCGGTGTCAACCGGCTGCCATGGCGCTGCCTGGCATTCAGCGCTCGACGAGCCATTCGTTCTTCACCCACCTCGCGGAACGCGTCGGCGATCACCCGATCCGCCACCGTCTCAGTAATTCCCTTAGCCTGCAACTCCGCCTTGATCCGCGCTGGTCCCATCGGCCGAGAGACCAGCCTCCGTTCCACCCATCGCTGGGCATAGGCCTGATCGTTGAGATACTGGAGATCGGACAATCGACGAATCGTGTACCTAATCTGACCGGGCAGGGCTCCTTTGGATCGGAGAAATTGTTCGACCTGCGCCACGGTACGATCGCAACGGGCGAGAAACCGAATCGCGAGTGGCATCCATCCATCCGCCGAGGATTTCCCAGTCTGATCAAGCCTGGCCACCCGCGTACCGCTACCGATGGGCCCGTTTGTCCTCGCTGCGGGCCGCAGGCTTCTCTTCTTTGGCCTCAGCTTTAGTCTCAGCTTTTTTCTCGCTCCGAACCGGGACGCCAGCCACTTCTCGGAGTTTCATTTCGACCTCATGTGCCGCCGAAACATTGGCCTTGAGAAAGTCTCGGGCGGCATCGCGACCCTGGCCGACTCGCTCTCCCTTGTAGGAATACCAGGCACCCGATTTCTCGATGATCTTCTTGTCGACGCCCATATCCACCAATTCGCCGACCTTGGAAATACCCTCGGCGAACATGATGTCGAACTCGGCCTGGCGGAACGGTGGCGCCATCTTGTTTTTCACTACCTTGACGCGGACCCGGCTGCCCATAACATCCTGGCCTTCTTTGATCGATTCGATTCGGCGGATATCCAAGCGAACGGACGAATAGAACTTGAGCGCGTTGCCGCCGGTGGTCGTTTCCGGATTCCCGAACATCACGCCGAGCTTCATACGAATTTGATTGATGAAGATCACCGTCGTCAGCGACTTCGCAATCGCCGCGGTGAGCTTTCGTAAGGCCTGTGACATAAGCCTGGCCTGAAGCCCCATGTGGGCATCGCCCATTTCTCCCTCGATTTCCGCACGAGGCGTCAACGCAGCGACCGAATCAACCACGATCAAATCAATCGCACCGCTTCGCACTAAGGTTTCGGCGATCTCCAAGGCCTGCTCACCCGTGTCCGGTTGCGACACCAGCAGATCATCAGCCTGCACGCCCAGCTTCTTGGCATAGGTCACATCCAATGCATGTTCGGCATCGATAAACGCGGCAACCCCTCCCGTTTTCTGCACCTCGGCGATACAGTGCAGCGTCAACGTCGTCTTTCCGGATGCCTCTGGACCAAAGATCTCAATCACCCGTCCTCGTGGAAGCCCACCGACCCCGAGAGCGATGTCGAGTCCGAGCGAGCCGGTGGAAATCGCTGGCACGTCGACTTTCTCCTCGGCCCCCAGCTTCATGATGGCGCCCTTCCCATACTGCTTCTCAATCTGGGACAGAGCTAAGTCGAGCGCGCGCTTCTTGTCGTCTTTTTCAGACATGCGAATCTCCTACAAGATGAGAGGAAAGAATCCGGTCGATTATACCCAAGCTACGTGGCAAAACCTAGCCTCATCTCATCAAAGAGAAGTGAGACACACTGTGCGAAGCAGGCCAAGCCGATACGCAAGAAGAGCGAAATCAATAGCGGGAAACTGCCTGAGGTGATTCATTTATGGGAAGTCGAAATCTTGCGGGGACGCCTTATGCGCGGTGATGATCAAACCGACAAAAGAGAATTGCGAACCTCTCCTCGTATTCCATTGGACTGCCGCCTGTTCTTTTCAAGCACTGAACTGGTAGAGGCTGATGCGACACTCCTCGATCTGTCTAGCACTGGCTGTGCAGCTGAGTCCGAGACCACCGTCCGAACCGACATGAACCTCGACCTGTGGATCTTTTCTCCAAACTATAAATGGCGCATGCACATTAACCATGCTGTCGTCCGGTGGGTCCGAGGACAGGTGTTCGGAGTAGAATTCCTGAATCTGCGACCAGTCCAGCGGAAACGACTTCGTCAGCTGGTCGAGAAGTTCAGAGTGCAGTAACCCCTCATCCCAACTCCCACAACAAGGACATGCCTCGCACGTTCTTTCCCCCCTCATACCGCATCTGCCTTCACAAGGCTCGCGATCCCAGCCCTGCTACCGCTGAGGATGCGCGAGAGGCGCGATCATGAGAGGGTATGATCAGATCATGTTCGATCCCCAGATGCTCAGGGGGTGAGCTTGTATTCGCGGGATGCGGCTAAGCATGTCGTTGCATGTGAATCTGGTGGCCAATGGCATGTCTGTCGAACAGATCGTAAAAGAATTCCCGCTGCTCGACGCGGAGGATATCCGCCAAGCCCTTCAATACGCGGCGGTGCTCATCTATGAAGAACTCCATCCGTTGACCGGCAGCCTGTTGTGAAGTGTTTGGCCGATATGGGTCTGGCACGCGACATCAGCTATAGGTTTGTTCGTCTCGCTCGGCGAGCTTCAAAAGAATGACTTTCTGGCGTGAGTCGTCCACATCGTACAGCAGGCGATAGGGACCGATGCGAAGGCGATATTGTGCGGTGAATTGTGACACGATGAGCTGGCCAGCGAGTTGTTTCGTCCGTTTCCCCTCGGGTCTCGGATTGGCAGTGAGCGACCGAATGGCGGCGACGATAGATGCCCGGTAATCGGTGGGGATCTTCTTCAATGTCTTCTGAAAGGAGCGCTCAATCCGTTCGCTAGGAAACACGACTTCGTAGGGCAACTACAGCCCCATCTTCTTGAAGAGACGTTCGGCAGGAACGGCTTTCCCCTGTGCATACTCTGTGCGGGCTCGCTTGATCTCCCCCAGTAACTTCTTATCTTTCAACTCATCGAGGGCCTCGACCAAATCCAGCATGTCCTCGTAGGGCACGAGGAAGGACACCGGTTTGCCGTGGGAAAGGACCAGGGAAGGAGACTTCGAATGAATCAGTTTCGAGAGCTGTGCTTGCGCCTCTCGCACATTAACTGGCCTGGCGTTCCGAAGCAGGGATGACGAACTCACACTCGCACCTCTTGCTGTATTGCAGTTGTATAGACATTAGCAGGTTCGCCATGGTCACGCAAGGGCATGTTGGATGGATACAGGCGGACGAGCTCGGAACCGTTTTGTGGCGCGTGGTGGTTCTCTACTCCCTGGCCGCATGCTCTCAAGAAGTACATGGGTCCAACAAATAATGAAGCGGTGGTCTTTAGTATTACCGCTGAACCCCTCGAGACCAAACCAATACGGATTCAATGACCAATTGGGGATAGAGTGTAATTTCTGAACGCGGTTTGTGAACAATGGACCATGCCGTTGTCTCAATGAATCGTGAGAACGGGACCATGTCCCACAAGTCCCTGTGCCGACCAGCAAACCAGATTCCCCAAATGGATCCACGCTACCGTCTGCGACGAATCACTGGGGTCCGCCGCCTTCAATCATTCTCGAAATTGCTCTCTAACCCCAATTTCTACCGTTGCGAAGCAGGGCCGTACGTCTTTCTCAAGCCGCATGTTAGGTGATCCTGTGCGCACCGGGTGCTTCCGTTTCGGATACAGAGCCGCGCTCGAACCAACGTACCAGATCACGCACCTCCAACATAGCCTCGACCTTAGCTCCCAGGAGATCGACAAAGAGGGCGCGTGATGCGTCTGTGACTTCGCTACCGACACTGGCGGCGAGCCGATCGCGCTTGTCGCGATCACGATGATACTCGTAGCCATTAAGCCACAAGTCGAGCGCCTCTTCCGAGTTCAGCATCAGGTTGTCAACTTTGGCGGTAAAAAACTCTTGAGAATTATCAGCGCGAAAGGAACGTGCATAGCCTTTGATGAGGCCACGCCACAAGTGATGATCGACGCGCCTGCCAAGAATGCCTACCACTCGGACGTAAGATGTTGGTTCGCTCTGAAGGATGAGCGGTCTGAGCACGTGAAGAAGTTCTCGCAGCCGTGAGGCAGGTGGCAGATCTCTTGTCACGCGGATCGAGCCGTCCACCGTAATCTCGCAGTGGTCGCTAATGCCAGCGCGCAGGAACTCAGTCGTCTCCAGTTGGTCTGCATAGGATGCGAAGTCAAGAAGGAGTTGCCACTCATCGGCGGGTATATCAACGGACACGGATTCGGTTGAACCAGTGGCCTGATTGGAAAACGTCACTCGGAAAGGCTTGGTCATATCGACCATCACTGCCACTAGACTCAGTCACCTAACAATGTTTGGACAGACTGCATAATCCCCTTACGACAGCTTCTCCACCTCTGCCTAAGCTGGCGAATAGAGAGCCAATTGGGGTCAGCAACTGTCTTCTCTGTCAAGCGCCAAAGGGATATTTTTCGGGCCGCCCGTGAAAATTCGTCGCACACCGTTGGCGCAGGAACGACGATCGCCATCGCGTCCAGGCTCTTCTATACCCCGGCACCCGCCGTTTCCACCGCGTGACACCACGGCCTCCGATGTTTGAGCATCGCGTTTAAGATAACCAGCAATTTGCGCATGCATGCCGTCAGCGCCACCTTCTTGGCCTTCCCCGCCTGACAGAGCCGTTGATAGAACGCGCGAATGATGGGATTGAAACGGGTGGCCACGATCGCCCCCATATACAGGACGGCGCGGGCCTGGGCCCGGCCTCCCCAAATCGTGCGTTTTCCACGGAGCATGCCGCTATCGCGACTAAAGGGCGCCACCCCCACCAAGGCTGAAATCTGCTTGTGCGTCAAGGTGCCCAGCTCCGGGACGGTCGCCAGCAACGTGGTGGTGAGGACCGGACCGACGCCCGGCGCGCTCCGGAGCCACTCGTCTTTCTCCCGCCAGATGGGACTCTGCCGAATGGCCTCGGCCAAGTCGGTGTCCGTCTCCTGCACCGCCCGTTCGAGCCAGGTGATATGGGTCTTCAGCCTGGGGCGAATCCGCGTCGACGCCTGGCGGAGACGATTCTTCTCGGCCGTCAGCATGTCCACCAGTTGACGGCGGCGCGTGACCAGGGCGGCCAAGGCCTGGGTGTGCTCGTCGGGCAACGGTCGTCGTGCTGGTTGGATCACCTCCGCAAAGTGCGCCAGCGTCTGGGCATCCAGCGCGTCGGTTTTCGCCAGCGTCCCCGTCGCTTTGGCAAAATCGCGCACTTGGCGTGGGTTGACTACCACGACCGGGAGCTGGGCCGCCGCCAACGCCCCCGTGACCGGGATCTCGTACCCGCCGGTGGCTTCCAGCACGACCAGCGTGGGATGCACGGCCTTCACCTGTTCGAGCAGCTTGGCAATCCCCGTCTCATCATTCGAGACGGAGCATCGCCCTCCTGGTCGAAGGGCCAAGTCCAACTGCGTTTTCGAGACATCAATCCCGACAAAGACCGATGCGTGCGTCATCCGTCCCTCCTTTGTGGCCCGGTCTTGCGATGCGGGCTTCGTGGGCCCACGCAACTGTGCGGGCTCTGTGGATGAGGGGGCGTGTCGACCCGCGCTGACCCTCGGTCTCTGCGGACCATGAGTGTATCGGTCTGACACGCCCGGGTTCGTTCTGCTTCGCATCATGTGCATCTCACCTCGAAGATACAAGAGTGCAATTTCAGAGGGGCAATCAGCCCGTTTGGGCCGCCGCCCCGCATTCCTCCCCATTAGGTGCGCTTTCCGCCCACCACCCTGTTTGGAAATGACACTCCGAGCACCACACAGCCGACATCAGTTTTGAACGGACCATGCCGTTCTCCTGGAGGGCGACTGGCGTAATCTCCCGCTTCAAGCCAGCGATTGAAAGCCTGGTCGTACAGCCGCCCGCTGACAATGAAGACCTCTTCCGGATACGCATGGATTTTTCCTCCGAACGCCGAAGTATCAGCCCCCGGCAGAAAGCGAGTCAGTCTGGTGTATTCGCCCGTATCCGGATCGATACTCAGGATGATCTCCTCGGCCATCCCTTCCAACCCTTTGATGGGAGTCCAGCGGGTTCGTTGGTCGGGAGCCAACGGGTTCCAGTAGATGGTGGTCGATTTCGACATTCCAATCCCACCACAAGGTGTGGTTCATTTATTCGGTCCGCCGTGGAGTTGTTTCCGCTGGGTTTTTCGGAACTCCCATGGGGGAATCGGTTCAGGATCTTCCCACAGCCCCTTCTTTGCCTCTCTTGCTTCCAGCTCAAGTCGTTCCAGTTCAGCATCGCCCGGTGCAGATTTTCGAGACCACCAGCATCGGCCATCCTTCACCAAAACGTGATTCACGTTGGTCCCATCCGCAAGCAGCACATCGGCCATGATTCGCCCGTGCTTGTCCTTCCCATGAGGCTCGACCGTGACTTGCATGGCGAAGACGAGGGCCGAGATCGCTGGTTTCACATCGTCGCCGTAGGGTTGGCCCTTCTCCGGACAATCGAGACCGTGCAAATGGATACGTTGCGTCTTCCCGAGGCGCATGACTTCGATGGTGCTCCCCTCAAGAACTCCGACTACTTCGCCGCTGAAGGGGAATGCTTCGGTTGAGATCCAGAGAAAGAGCAGAACCAGGGGAAGCACACGTAGCCTCATGAGACGTGCCACCCTAATGGCGATAGGTTCATGACGCATCTATAGCCGGCCCCACTTCCACACTCGTTACTACCAGGGATGAGGACCGGAGGACGACAGTGGTGGCTGAGAGGAACGGGCATGGTTGAAAATCCTGAAACAAAATCCAGGAGCATTGTAGGAGGACCACAGCTAGAGGCGCAAGCAGCTTTGAGTAGATTTCTGAGGGGACGACTCGTTCAAACAGCTTCTGGGCCTGCTCGATAACCCGGTTACTCATTTCACACACCATGTCTCGCGTTCACCCCTCAGTTGCATCTAGTGAATTGAAAGCAGCCAGGTCGGCGTAGGTCTCCAATGTCCGGCGAGCTGCTGCTTCATCCAATTTGCTGATGGCAAAGCCGACGTGGACGATCACATAGTCCCCCACCCCCGCTTCCGGTACCAACGCCAATGAGACGGATTTCGTCACGCCGCCGAACGACACCGTCGCGGTGCGCAGAGTGTCATCTTGGACGTTCAGGACTTGTCCTGGCACTGCAAGACACATCGCCTCTCCTCATGTTCGAGTTTCGAGTTTCTGGTTTCGTGTCAGGGAATTTGTCCTTTCGAATCGTCCAACCCGAAACATGAAACTCGAAACCAGAAACCATTCCCGCGCTTCACACTTCACGAGATACACTGCAGGCAGCCACCACCGCCTGTCCCAAGGATAATCCGCCATCGTTGGGCGGAACCAGCGCATGACTATAGACGGTAAATCCTGCGCGCTCCAACAATTGTCTCATGAGTGACTGGAGCAGCCGATTCTGAAAACAGCCACCGGTCAGCACGATACGAGGCAAGCCAGCTGCCTGAGCTACCCGAACAGCTCCCTCCGCAAGGCCAACATGAAATCGCGCAGTAATCAGTTCAGGTCGGTGGCCTCTACGAAGATCATCGAGCACAGTGCTGATCATAGGCCGCCAGTCGACGATCCACCTGGCATCGGAATTCTCACTCCGCACCAGATCGATCGGATAGCCTTTTGCCCTTCCTCCACCTGCCTCCCACTCTCGCTCGGCAGCGAACTGCACCGCCATGGCCGCCTGCCCTTCGAAGGACGCCTGATGACACAAGCCTGTGAGCGATGCCACGGCGTCGAACAGCCGCCCCATGCTCGTCGTCCAAGGTGACGCGACGCCAGATCTGAGTACGCTCGCCAACTGCGCACGCTGATTGTCTGTCACTTTCCAAGAAGAAAGAGAAAGCGTCAGCATCTCTTCTCCCATGAGTTCCCACAGGACAGCAGCGGTGGATCGGCCCGGCTCCTTCATGGCCGCTTCTCCGCCCAACAACCGAAAGGGTTTGAGGGAGGCAAACCGAGTGAACTGCCGGTAACTTGCGATGAAGAATTCTCCGCCCCACACCTGGCCGTCTCCTCCATAGCCAGCTCCATCCCAGGCGACACCAAGAACCTCGCCGTCGAGCTTGTGTTCCGCCATGCAAGAGGCCACGTGAGCATGGTGGTGCTGCACTGGGACTAACGGGACGGACAAGGTCGCGGCCAGTTCTCGCCCGAAGGTGGTCGAACGATAGTCTGGGTGCAAATCGCAGGCAATGGCGTGCGGTTTCACATCGAGCAGCCGCTGGAGATCCTCGACCGCCTGCCGGAAAACCCTGTACGCTTCCAGGGTAGAAAGATCACCGAGATGTTGGCTGAGCACGACACGATTACCTGTCAGAAGAGCGATGGTGTTCTTGAGATGTCCACCGACGGCGAGAATTGGACCTTGCGCTCCTCCATCTGTCGCATTGTCACGCCAGCAGATAGCAAGAGGCGCATAGCCTCGCGCCCGCCGGATGATCATTACATCGGCTCTTGGTTTTTCCTTTTGTTCCCCATCCACCAACTGAACTTTTCCGGGAACCACCAATGCCACCGAGTCATCGACCGGCCTCACGACCGGCCGGTCATGTACGAGCAGTGCATCGGCGATCCCTTGCAGTCGAACCAAGGCTTCTCGCTCATCGGTCACAATCGGTTCTTCGGATCGATTGCCGCTCGTGGCAACCATAGGATGCCCGAGCGACGCCATCAAGAGATGATGGAGCGGCGTTGCAGGCAACATCACACCCAGATAAGGATTGCTTGGCGCCACGGCATCGGCGAGGACTGCATCTCGCCGCTTGCGGGCTAAGACGATCGGTGCTTGCGGCGAGCAGAGGAGCGCTTCTTCGCCTGACGACAACAGGCAATAGTCTCTGATCGCATCAATGGACGGAAACAGCACGGCGAAGGGCTTCTCCAGCCTTCGTTTCCGACCCCGTAAGCGCCGGACAGCCTCCTCTGATTTCGCATCGACCCAGAGTTGAAATCCACCCAGCCCTTTCACCGCGACGACAAGTCCTTGTTCGAGCAAAGTCGCTGCCTGTTGCAAGGCTGCTTCATCATTCGCGGTTTCGCGGCCCTGCTCATCCCACAAACACAGGCGTGGACCACACTTGGGACAGGCGATCGGTTCCGCATGAAACCGGCGATCGGCCTCAACTTCATATTCGGCGCGACAAGCAGAACAGAGCTCAAACCCAGCCATCGTCGTATTGGAGCGTTCATATGGAATCGCCTTGAGCAGGCTATAGCGTGGGCCACATTGTGTGCAGGTGAGGAATGGATACCGGAAGTGACGGTCGTGTGGGTCGGCGAGCTCACGCTGACAGTCGGCGCAAGTCGCGAGATCCGGAGGAATGACGAGGACTCGTTGGCCGGATTTAGCGCTCTGGTTAATCGAAAAGCCGGCGTCGTCGAGTACTGGAACGATCGTCGTGCTCACTGTCTCGACGGAGGCCGAGGATGGGGCATCGGTGCGCAACCGCTGGAGAAATTCTTCGACGACCGGTAAGTTCCCTTCTACTTCGATCAGCACATCGCTTCTTGTGTTCTGAACCCACCCGGTCAGCCCCAACTCACGTGCCAGCCGATAGACGAACGGGCGGAAACCCACACCTTGCACCGTTCCCTCCACCTCAACCCGCACGCGCTGCGCAAGAGCTTCACTCATTCCTGGATTACCAATTCGTGGAGCACGACTTCCGGTTCTGTTGGTCTCGCGATCACCGCATCTCCGCAAACCGGACAGACATGCTCTGATTCCGTAACCATTGTGTCTCGAGTACAGCGGGGACACCAAGCCTCTCCTGGGACAGGGATGATTTCCAATGCCGCACCTTCGGCCTTCGTGCCACGAGCAGCCAGCTCAAACGCCATCTGCAATGCGGAATGATCATGAGTCAGCAAGTGAGACAGTGCGCTGACTTTGAGCCGCACTGTGGATAGTCTGGCAGATCCAGTTCCGTTCAGCTTCTCTCCCACAGCCTTCACGACTTGTGTCATCAGATGAAACTCATGCATGACAGGCTTCACATTCCTGGATGATCTGTTTCACGACTTGATCCAACGCTTCGCCCATAGGGGGCGACAACGGTTGGCCGATTTCCGTATTCCCTACCTCAACTCCGTACACGATGACGGTAGTTGGAAGGACGTCCATTGCTCGGGCCAGCTCGATCGCCTCCGAGACCCCAATGGCATGGCTGGAGCGCGGAAAGACTTGTCCACCGATCGGGCTCACCGAAGCATCGAGTCGATGGACGCTGCCAGGAGCCTTCCCACTGCGCACTGCATCGATCAGGATCGCGACGGACGCACCTTTCATCAGGTCGATAAGGTCAACGCCCGCCATCTCCGCTTCGATCACCTCGACTCTGTCACCGAATTCTTGTCGGATCTGGCGGGCAGCCATGAGTCCGACCGCGTCGTCTCCTCGCATGCCATTACCAAGACCGATGATCCGAATGGTAGATGAATGAGGACTGTCTTTCTTCACGCAGCCCCTTCCCGTGTGATCTCCAGATTCAGAAAATGCGTCGCGCAGGAAATGCAGGGATCGTAGCAACGGATCACCCGTTCACAGGCCAGCGCCACCTCCTGATCGGGAAGATGCAACAGGCGTGGCATGAACAGTCGCAGATCCTGTTCGATACGAGATTGGTTCTGTGAGGTCGGTGGAACGATCTTGGCTTCATGGATCACACCGTCGCCGTCCACCTGGTATCGATGGTAGAGAATTCCCCGTGGCGCTTCCGTACAAGCCATCCCGATGCCCGGCTGCACCGTAATCGGTGCTGCCGGTACGGGTGGAGGTTCGTACCGTTCGATGAGGCGCAGTGATTCTTCCAGCGCGTAGAGGATTTCGACCGAGCGTGCAATGATCCCGTGAAACGGATTCCGCAACGGAAGCGACAGTTCCCTGTCGGCCAGCACCTGCTTGGCCAGCGGCGTGAGATGCTCTTGATTCAAGTTCAGCCGAGCCAGCGGTCCAACCAAATAGGATGACTCGTGTAACGTGCAGTGGAGCGCGGTGGAATAGGCGACCTGGTATTCGGTGAAATGTTGTTCAAACTCGTTTGCCGAGATCTGCAGCCCGCTGGATGCGGCGATCTGCCCTTCATTGAATGGATACTCATCATGGTGACGGAGCGCGACGTACGTGTAGTCGGGGATAAAATCTGGATAGTCGAAATCCGCGACCCAGCGTACCGTCTCGATCGCTGCATCGCGCGCCCACAGAAGTTCATCTTTCAATTCCTTCAGCTCGCTACGCCGGGGCACCCGCGAGAAACCACCCACCTTCACGGAGACCGGATGCACGGAACGGCCGCCCAACAACGTCATGATCGCATTGCCGGCCTTCTTGAGCCGCAAGCCTCGGGTCACCACAGCCGGATGATCTTTCGCCATCGCAATGCCGCTGTCATACCCAAGAAAATCCGGCGCCTGGAGCATGTACACATGCAGCGCATGGCTTTCGATCCACTCGCCGCAATAGATGAGCCGCCGCAGGTCTCGCACCGCCCCTTCGATACGCAGACCAAAAATCTGCTCGATCGCATGGACTGCGCTCATTTGATACGCCACGGGGCAGATGCCGCAGATCCGCGCGACGATGTCTGGCACTTCGCTGTAATGCCGTCCCTGCAAGAAAGCTTCGAAAAACCTGGGTGGCTCGAAGATTCTGAGTTCTACGTCCTGGACGGTGCCGTCTTTCACGGTGACACGGAGCGCGCCTTCACCCTCCACACGTGCCACCAGGTCGACGGCAATGGTTCTCGTGTTCCTCGCCTCTTCTTTCCCCGTCACCCTCTACTCCTCACCTATTACCCCTTGTTCTCCCAGACCGTGCTTTCATTCCGAAAGGGGTCCACAGCGCCGTTGATACCACGAAATCGTCGCAGGACCTCGACCGGAATCAGTTGCAGTCCCTCATGGAAATGCCTCGCGAGGGAGGCCGTGTTGGGTGGAAGACCTGGCCCTTTCCTTGCGCCTTCGCTTGGTCCAAAACAGCCGTAACAGTCCCGCCCCATAGCCGGACAGATCGCCCCGCAACCGATCCTGGTCACCGGCCCAAGACAAGGCATCCCCTTGGCGACCATCACACACACATTTCCTCGCCGCTTGCACTCCAGACAGACACTGTCAGCCGGCAGGTGAAGCTGTACACCTCCCACCAGATCTGTAATGACACGCAGGAGTTGGCCCTTCTCGATCGGACAGCCCCACAGTTCGAAGTCCACGTGGACATGTTCCGAGATGGGAGTGGAGGTGCTAAGACTCTGGATATAGTCCGGCCTGGGATAGACAGCCTGTTTAAACGCCTCGATATCGCCCCAGTTGCGCAACGCCTGAATGCCGCCGGCTGTCGCGCAGGCTCCGATCGTGATCAGGACCTTCGCCTGCTGTCGGACGTTCAGAATGCGATGGGCATCCTCTGCCGTGGTGATGGATCCCTCCACCAGCGCGATGTCGTATGGGCCCGCATTCATCGCGCTTGAGGCTTCTGGGAAATAGGCGATATCCAGCGCCTGGCCCAATGCCAGCAGGTCGTCCTCAAGATTCAAAATGCTGAGCTGGCACCCGTCGCAGGAGGCGAACTTGATCACCGCCAGCCTTGGCCGCTGCCTCAATTCAGGATTGGACATGGCTTCGCCTCACACGCCTGTCTGTCCCAACCACTGCGCCACTCGGTCGTACCGCACGACCGGGCCGTCTTTGCACAGGAAGTACGGACCCATCTGACAATGGCCACAGAGGCCGATGCCACACTCCATGTGCCGCTCTAACGATACGTAGATGGCAGTCGCCGGAATGCCGCGTCTCATTAGGATTGGCACACCTAAACGCATCATGATCTCCGGCCCACACATCAGCGCGATGCTCTTCATGGGATCGATCGCCACTTCCTCAAACAGCTCCGTCACCACACCGATGTGATAACTCCAGGTCTTGTCCGGCTGATCGCTCGTCAACAAGACTTCGGTACCGGGATGCCGCCGCCAGGCATCGAACCGCTCGCGATAGAGCAGGTCGTGCGGTGTCTTGACGCCGTGAAGGATCTTAATAGAGCCATACTGCTCGCGCCGCTTGAAAATATATTCGATGGCTCCCACCACCGGGGCACACCCCAGGCCGCCGGTCACGATCACCACGTTCCGCCCACACGCCTCTTCCAGCGGCCACCCCTGTCCTAAGGGGCCTCTGATGCCCAATACATCGCCGGGCTGCAGATCGGCAATTGCCTTGGTGACTCGCCCCACGGTACGGATCGTATGGTCCAGAAACTCCGGCTCATCCGGGTCCGAGACAATGGAAATCGCCACCTCACCGACGCCGAACAGATAGACCATATTGAACTGCCCGGCCTTGAATCTGAATTGGCGCCGCACCGATTCATCGACGAGCCGCAAGCGATAGGTATTAATGTCTTCGGCTTCCCGAATCTTCTCCACGATGGTCGCCGGATGGATGAGGTAGGGATTAGCCATTAGCTTCCTGCAATGCTATCCGCCCGTCGCCTCTTGCTGACCGCTGGTGGCTGACGGCTGTTCGCTCGGCCTCAGCAACGCCGGCAACTCCTCGGTTAGATCGATCCCGACCGGGCACCAAGTGATACATCGACCACAGCCGACGCAACCGGACGCGCCGAATTGATCGATCCAGGATGCGAGCTTATGCGTCAGCCACATGCGGTACCGATCTTTGATCGTCGGGCGAATATTCTTGCCGTGGATATACCCGTGCTCCTGAGTGAAACAGGAATCCCACAATCTGGTGTGCGCGGTGTGTTGATGCGACAGGTCCGGTGTCTCCTCGACCGTATGACAAAAGCAGGTCGGACAGACCATCGTGCAATTCGCACAGGCAAGACAGCGACTCGCCACCTCGTCCCAACGCGGATGTTCATGGACCTCATAAAGGGCTTGTGGTAGGCGTGAGTGATCAAGCCGTCTGACTTGGCTCTGGGCACAGGCGTCGACACGCGTATTAGCCTCGGCAATCTGCTCTTTCGAGGCGCGAGTGAACGGAAGGTTTGCGAGAATTTCATGACCGGCCGTGCTACCCGCTTCGATCAACAGCTGGTTGTCCACTTCAGTCAGAACGAGATCGAAGCCATGTTTGGCACGTGGGCCGGTCTCCATGGATGCGCAAAAACAGGTGCTCAGCGCTCTGGTGCAATTCACAGCGACTAGGAACAGTCCTTCACGGCGTGCTGCGTAATAGGGATCTCGGTAAGCGCCGTTCAGAAAAATCTGGTCTTGCGTAGCAAGCCCGGCCAGATCGCACGCCCGAGCGCCGATGACTGCTACCTTCTCCGGTTGGGGAAGCGTCGGATGAGCGGAGAATCCGTCCTTGCTCCGCTCAATCTGTAAGAGCGGCTCGCGCGGCGCAAAGACGAACTGTTTGAGTGATTGCGGTCCATGAACGACACCGAACACTTCATGTGAGCCGGTCTGTTCAAGCCGATAGCGTCCCGGTTCTTGGTGATCACGCCAGCCAACCGGCAGATCAGACACAGACCGGACGGTCTCCCACACGACCGCCCCATCCCGCACCGTGGGTCCGACAATTCGATATCCCTTTGCACTGAGGGCATCGAGCAATCGTTGGAGGCTGGCTCTTGGCAGGACGCCTATTTCGCGGGCCATCGCCATGGTGCAAACCCCAGCTCATTCTCCGACAGACAAGATAATCGTTTCCGCTGCCATCGTAAGGACTCTCCTCTTCTCGTGCAAGGCAGAAGACGCAGATCTGCCTGACAGCCGCCGCTTACGTCTATTGAGCCGGCGCAGCAGGAGATGCACGACGACCATTCTATATCGATCATCGCAACTTCTGCATCCAGGTTCGTCGAGGTTCCACATGCCCGGCACGTTACGTGAATGGTTCGTGCGAGGAACTTCCGCTCCCGTTCATTTGCCGAACGAACCCCAAGATCCTCATACAAGTCGGATTGAGTCGAATGCACCCGATGCGGCCTCCCTCCGTTGCCAACACGAACAGGACGAGAGATTAAGCCCAGAAAAGATTCCCGGAATATTTGCTATCTCGCAGGCTAGATCAGCACCGTTCATGTGTGTTACGCCTTCTAACGCGATTCACCTGCAGGAACATTTGTTGGTCGTTCCTCAATAAGTCTGGCGGCGCGTCGCAGTTGCCACGCGAGACTGGTACGGTTGATGGCCCAGGAAGGCGAGATCGGCAAGCCGGCTTCGCGCAGGGCATGAGCCGCATATTGGTGGCAGGTGTGGAACAGGTGGTAGGAACGTACTGCGGGATAGAAGATAGACTGGCCGACCGAGGTAACAGGTGCATCACCCGAGATGGTCCCGCGCAGGTATCGACGCAATCGCCGGTGGCCCTCTTCGCTTAGGCGAAAGACAAGGAGCTCGGAAGGCGGCTGGGGCGTGCGCTCCGCCCATACTCGATCATAGTACCCAACTTCCACGACGCCTTCAGTCGGCCAGAAAAGAGCCCGCACGATCCCGGTCAAGCCGGTCTTTCCATCCAGATACCAGGCGCGCTCGGCGTACCCCCACTCTTCATATAAGGGCTGAGAACCGAGTGCTGAGGACTGATGCCCCGAATCAGAAGAGTTTCTCTCAGTCGTCAGTTCAGAGTCCTCCGTTCCGTCTTCTCGCGGAAACGTGATCATCGCATGCCATGTATCGAGCGACACAAAAATGGTCCGAGCAGGGGAGTCCGGAGACGGGGGCCACAAGCCCTCGACAGGCGAGACACAGGCTGGAAGCAGCGCGAGCAAGATTGCCGCTCCACTTAAAAAGATCGTCCACGTTTTATCACTCATCTCCGGTCCAGAAGAGGAGACAGACCTTGCCGATTTACGCCAATATTCCGCACCGAAGGAGCTGAACGAGGACGGCGAGATTCATGACGTCATCGGATCACATCTCTACCCCTTTACGCACACACGTGGCTCCAGCCTAGCCACCTTCCGCAGCTATCTCAATATCGTCGAATGAAATCCTAGAACGGCAGCACTTTTTTCACGTCCTGTTGCAACCTGACCAGGTCATACTTCAACAGGAAATTGATTCTGAAGCCGTCTCCCGATACATCGTTCTTGTTGACTCGTTGCCCCCACAGAAATCCTCCGCCGATCGTGATTCCCTCCGCTGGGCTATACATGAGGTTGCAATCGAGATACTGCGTTCTCTTGTAGGTATCGGCGGGAGAACTCTCCGTTGTATTGACTTGAAGAAAGCCATAGGTCACGGTTGAGCGCCAGTATTCATTCCAGAAATGTTGAATCGCGGCATAGCCTCCGTATGCCGGCTGGGCGTTGAGGAGTCCCGACGAGTCATAGCCTGCATCGAGATTGAGATTCTTAGGATCGATAAAGTACCGAGAGATCCCCTCACCGTAGACCGCCTGAAATACGATATTGTCTCTCCCCCATAATCTCAACAAGCCCGATGCCATCACCCCGTATCCGAACACATGGTCCGACTGTCCAGAACTCCTGACACCACCGACCGAACGAAACAGTCCCGCGGTGTTGAAGTGATAGTCATCGGTTTCATACCGATACCGGACCACAAAATCAGGAAGAGGGCTGGTCGAAGACACGGGCTGGGCAGTCACGGGGTTAATCGGCGGGATGCCTGAAGAAGGCTGCTCGGCCGAAATAGAGACGGTCTGTCCTTTTGCCAGACGGTGCGTATACCGCACCTGCGGATTGAACTGGAAGATCCAGGAGTTCGGGCCGTTGAAATCCGCAGTTTCAGGGATCACATCCGAATCGTGGAATGTCGTCCAAGATTGTCCGACCAGAATGTTTCTTAACTGCGCGTAGAAGTGGCGCAGACGAAGCTCGGTAGTATTTCCTGGGCCGACAAAGTCAATCTCGATATAGGTACGCAAGACATCCCATTTGGTATCTGTCCTTGATTCCAGGGTGAGACGAGAGGCTCTTGCGGCCATATTGTAATTTGATACGTCTAGGTTCGGAGTCGGTATCGACTCGGGCCGAAACTGGTTAATATTACCGAGTTGACTAAAATCGTAAATCGCATCAGTCCGGATGTAGCCTCCCACCCGCAGCATAGTGTGAGAACCAGGAACGCGGAAAAATCCGCGGAGGGCTGGATCAAATGGAGCATTGTCCAGTCGAGCGTCCGCGTCCGCATCTTCAGTTACCAGATGCCGTTCCCGATTGATGGCAGGAACGACCGTGTTGGTTCCCGATGAGAGCGGCTCAGCAGGCGACGGCTCTTTTCTCTTGATGTCCTCGACTGATTGCTCAAGTTGTTTGACCTTGGCTTTCAACGCCTCCATCTCCGACTGTTGAGTCGATGGTTCCGGACCTTGAACCTCAGCGCCAGGCACCTGCCCCAATGCAGAAGCCAAAACATACGTCGTGGTTATGACGATGATCATCGTCTGTACGATCATCAATTTCCATGGAGAGAGGCTCTCCACTCTGGCACAGTAGTTCTGCTTCATGACCACTTCTTGCCTCTCCCTGCTCATTGGACTCCTCTTACGAACAGAAAAGGTCTCGCCCATCTCGAAGGCCCCGGTCACGCGTCACAGCCCCATATCCGCCCGATACTCTCCTCATAAGCGGCAGGTGGAATGCCGATTCTGCTTTACTCCCTCCACTCTCGCGTGACCACATCACACCCCGGCTGTCTTCGTCAGTCGTGTCGGTTCCATATTGAGCCGCACCAGTCACCCATGAGGATCAAGGCAGGGAGGGATCTCCCATGATGAGCCACTCCGGCCCTTGGCACCTCGTGCTCCAGACAACCGTCGGGACCCGGCCTTGTCCACCGCATCCAGGCACAGGTTGTATGGCTACTAGTGGCCATACAACAGCTCCGGCCCCACCACTCCGCAGAAAAGACAACGGCTGGGCTCTTCGAACGGCGGTTTCTCCTCTCGTCTCCCTTCTGCATTCTGTTCCGTTTGCTCCGACCTCACCATCGTACCCTCCGTGTATCTCAGACGATCGTCGTGTGAAACCCTGGCCCCTCTTCTCCTATCCCTTCACACACATCATCGGTTCCAGCCAGGCCACCTTCCTCGCCAGCCTCGCATCATCCGCCCTATCGACCACTTCGCTGACGTCCTTGTAGGCCTCGGGCACTCCCTCTCGGCCATTTCCTCGACGGCAAGCGGCAGATAGAACTCCGCAGCGCTGAAGGCGCCTTTCACGAAATGGAATGGAAAGAGGCCGGGCAAAGAACCAGATGTAGGTCACCAGATCTTGCCGCGCCAGGCCTGCAAGGGCAGAAAAAAACACCTTAAAATCGCGATGGTCCATGCAACGTCGTTCTTCATGCGTGATGGGTCGAATGGAAATCGGTCGATTTCACCATCAAGTTTTGTGCGTCAGGCCCATCGGTGTTCCCCAGCGTTCTCGATACAGCGCCTGGCCCTTGTCAGGATCCCCTGCGGTGCGCGATCAGGGCATCGACCACGGAGGGATCGGCGAGTGTCGAGGTATCCCCCAGGTCATCCAATTCGTTCACCGCAATTTTTCGTAAGATGCGGCGCATGACCTTTCCCGAGCGTGTCTTCGGAAGGGCCTCGGCCCATTGAATGTAATCGGGGGTGGCAATCGGACCAATTTCTCGGCGTACCTGTTCAATGAGCTCGGCACGCAATCTCTCCGATGGCGCAATACCTAGCTTAGGCACGAGATAGGCATAGATCCCCTGTCCCTTGATCTCGTGGGGGAACCCCACGACGGAGGCTTCGGCCACGTCCTGATGCTTAGCCAACGCACTCTCCAACTCGGCCGTCCCCATGCGGTGGCCGGACACGTTCAAGACATCGTCGATTCGGCCTGTGATCCAGTAATACCCGTCGGCATCACGTTTTGCGCCGTCTTCAGTGTCATAGAGACCAGGAAATCGACTGAAATAGGTTTTGAGGTATCGTTCATGGCTTCCATAAATCGTCCGAGCCAGTGCAGGCCATGGTCGTGTGATCACCAAGCGGCCCTCGGCCGCTCCTTCGAGGATGTGACCTTGCTCATCCACGATAGCGGGGACCACGCCGAAAAACGGCTTGGCGACGGACCCCGGCTTCAACTCCATCGCGCCGGGCAGTGGAGTCAAGAGCAGCCCGCCCGTTTCTGTCTGCCACCAGGTATCGGCAATGGGACAACGCTCCTCCCCGACGACGCGATGGAACCATTCCCATGACTTGGGATCGATGGGCTCCCCGACGCTACCCAGCATGCGCAGGCTCCGACGGCTGGTTGTCTTCACCGGTTCATCGCCTTGCGCCATCAGGGCCCGGATCGCCGTCGGTGCTGTGTAGAAAATATTGACCTGGTGTTTATCCACAAGCTGCCACAAGCGAGAGTAATCGGGATAATTGGGCACGCCCTCGAACAGCAGCGTGGTTGCGCCGTTGGCCAACGGGCCATACACCGTATAGGTGTGGCCCGTAATCCAACCAATGTCGGCCGTACACCAGTACACCTCACCCTCATGATAATCGAACGCGTATTTGTGCGTGATGGCGGCGAACAGCAAGTAGCCGCCCGTCGTGTGCACGACACCCTTCGGTTTACCCGTCGAACCGGAGGTATAGAGAATAAACAACGGATCTTCGGCGTCCATCTCCACCACCGGACATTCGGACGAACTGTCGGCCACGGCCTCGTGATACCAGACGTCCCGTGCACCATCCCACGGAATGTCCAGACCGAGTCGTTTGACAACGAGCACCGTCTTGACGCTGGGACAGTCCTGCAAGGCCTGATCTGTCTTCTCCTTGTGATCAATGGTCTTGTTGCCGTGTCGATAGCTATCAACGGTGATCACCAGCCGGCAATCACTGTCCCGGACACGATGCTTGAAGGCCTCTGAAGAAAACCCGGCGAACACAACCGAATGGATCGCGCCGATGCGGGCACATGCGAGCATGGCAAAGACGGCTTCGGGAATCATCGGCATGTAGAGGCACACCCGGTCACCCTTGCCGATGCCTCGATCCTTGAGTGCGTTCGCCAAGCGACAGACCTGTTCGTGCAGTTCTCGATAAGTGATCGTGCGACTGTGGTCCGGCTCGTTTCCTTCCCAGATGATCGCCGTCTGCTCTCCGCGTGTCGCCAAATGTCGATCAACACAGTTGAAGCAAGCGTTCAGCCGCCCACCCTCAAACCAACGGACGTGCCCTTTTTGGAAATCCCATTCCAGTACCTTCTTCCAACGTCCAGACCAACTCACAAACCGGTCGGCCTGCTCACTCCAGAAGCCTTCGGGATCATCAATCGAACGTCGATAGAGATCGCGATACCGTTGTTCGGTGATATGGGCGCGCTTCCGAAACTCATCAGAAATAGGATAGGATTTTTGGTTCATAACCCCTCACAATTAAGCATCCGCTGTCCAAAGACCAACAACTCGATGATGACTTCTCTTGGCACATGCCGCGCCACTTTTCTGTCGCTTTACCGCTATCCCTTGACGCACACGAGCGGTTCCAGCCTCGCCACCTTCCTCGCCAGCTTCGCGTCATCCGCCGCGTCGACCACTTCGCTGACATCTTTATAGGCACCGGGCGCTTCTTCAGCGATGCCTCGCATCGACGGGCTGCGGATCAAAATCCCGCGAGCGGCCAATTCCTTCACCACATCGCGGCCATGCCATTGGCGAAGCGCGTGGTGCCGACTCATGCTGCGACCGGCTCCATGGCAGGCAGATCCATAGGCCAGCGACATGCTCTCCTT
>Ga0224495_10000351_pt1 | contig 37450 bp, 30 predicted proteins | sample SF_Jul11_sed_USG_FD_168128 | JGI IMG/M metagenome (GOLD analysis project Ga0224495, IMG submission 168128) | Sediment microbial communities from San Francisco Bay, California, United States - SF_Jul11_sed_USGS_4_1 | ecosystem: Environmental > Aquatic > Marine > Sediment | place: USA: California... | reverse complement strand
AAACATGGAGGAGGACAGAGGAACAGGGCGTTGAGAGACTCCTTTTCGACAAGCACCAAGCAAGAGATTTTATTTGTCGAAGACTGAGCCCACGGCACAAACGGGCCTACGACAAGTGCTATCACCCGGCAATGCAGTCAGACTACTTTCGACTCTGCTATATCCTCGTGGAGGGTGGCTGCTACATAGATGCTGATGATGTGTACGATGGGTCTCAAATCCAACACCTCTTCTGTGATAGTCGGTTAAAAATTCAACCTCTATGCTATGATATGGCGACGAATATGATGGTGCCTCCATCGCTCTTCGCTAAGCCAGGAGCAAACGCCCCGAGCTGGATCTTCTACTTTAACAACAATCCGCTAATTGCTTGCAGCGGCCATCCCCTCATAGAGCGCGCACTCGATCAAGCCACCCGATCTCTTGAAAAAGATGTGACGAACGGCTTGCCTGAAATCCAATCGACGACTGGCCCCGGGAATCTCACCAAATCGATATATGACGCTGCAACTGAGAGCGACGAAATCGAACAGTCCCTGCTCGTGCTGTGTGAATGGGAAAATATTGCCAAAAGCAGATGGCAGCTCAGTTATAGGAATGACCCCAGGAACTGGAGGCTTTCGAATTGCCGAGGCTATCGAGAATGATAAACCACGAACATATCGAGGGGGATGAATGAACCTCGCCTCTCCCTGGCGCGCACCTTCGAAGTTCTTGTTTCGCATCGCGATGAAATGTCGGAGGTTGCTTCCGAAGAAAAGATGTCAAGCATTCGGCCACTTGAATACAAAGGAACGGCCGCGGATAGAGCGCATTTACGCCATCAATCTTAATCGCGAACCAACTCGTTGGGCCGAGTTGGAGCAGGAGCTAAGACACGTGTTAGATTGGTCGGGGGCTGAACTCTGGTATCTTGCTGAGCGGTCTGCCGCCGTTGATGCTAAGGACTTCACGCAGGAGCCTCTTAAAGATGCCGACATTGATCCAATCTATACACTTGGAGAGCAGCTCTTCGTGGAGCCCCAACCGCTAACTCTCCCCACACGGCTTGAACTGAATTCTCCGATTCGAATGAGTCGACCTGAGGTTGCGATCGCTCGCTCACACATCAACGTATGGAGACAGATCGCGGCTGGTAAACATGAGCATGTGCTCATCCTTGAGGACGACGTGTGGTTCCAATCCAATTTTTCTTCACATCTGGATCAAGCGTGGGGCGAAATCAAGACCAATGGAGACAGGCTTGGCAATTTCGACATCCTCTACGTGTCATATGTAGAAGTGAAGCACGGTGCCCCGAAGACCTTTCTTTCAGATAACGTTTACCGTCCTGTGCGTGGACTCTGGCACTTGTCTGGATACGTTCTTTCCCGCGAAGGCGCTAAAAAGCTACTCCGACTCCTCCCCTGTCGTGGGCCAGTGGACCTCTGGATAAACCACCAGTTCGATGTGTTGGATGTATTCGCGACAAGACGGTCTATTATTAGTCAGCGACGCGATGCTAGCTCCACCAACTCGTATTCAATACTCCCCGCTCTTACCAAAATTGGCGCTATCACCAGTGAAGCGGCATCTCTGTTCCACGGTCGTCCAACTGAGGGGCCTGTGTTTGCTTTTGGACCCGAAGGTTCTGGTCTTACATCACTCGCAATGGCCCTTTCCATGCTTGGATACAGATGCTGTAGTGACCTCCAGGCGCTTCCCGGTCCTGAGCTTGAGCAGCTTTTGGCAGGGCACGGTGATCGGGTGTTTGACGCATATGTAAACATCAGATTGCTGGCAGGCAAAGTCCGAGAGCTCAGGGAGCGTTACCCCCAAGCTAAGTTTATAATCACCACTGGCAAGGCTAGAATTGAAGACTTCTCTGACTTAAATATTGCCGGTGATCTCAAAGGCGCCGATATTGCCGTTCTTCATTCAGAAGCATCCAATAAATGGCATGTCGTTTGTGAACACCTTAGCTGCGCGCCGCCAGCCTGTTCCTTTCCTAATCTCACTGACCTTGGCCAGAGACAGCTCATCGGAGGACCCATCGAAGCGTGTCCAATCCTAAGCTGCAAGACGACGAAACGCGATAAGTCTCCATGGGTTGTTGAGCCCCGTCAGTGGTGGCAAGGCATTCGATCCGTCCCGACAAATGGGACAGCATCGAGCGCTGCAACTCCCGTTAGAATTAACGACTCCTTAGAACTTCTCGACACAAGTCGTTGGCTTCTGCGAGACGATACCTTCACAGACAACCTGGCGTTGTTTCGTCCCTCAAACGTCGAGTTTCGTTCTGGGATCGGGGCTGCGCTCAGTATAAGGAGAGAATCCCTAGGTGTTCGAGAATATAGCGCTGCATCGTTAACAAGTCGCGACCGATACTTATTCGGAAGCTTTGAGGCAATCCTTAAGGCGTCAAACGTACCCGGTGTGGTTACCGGGTTCTTTCTCCATCGCGATTCACCGAGGCAGGAAATTGATATCGAAATTGCGGGAAATCGAACAGATCGTCTCTTGGTCAATGTCTTTTACAATCCTGGTGGCGAGGGAGCGAAGTTTGACTACGGATATAGAGGTGCAGCAAGCTATATCGACCTTGGTTTTGACGCATCAGAATCTGACCATCGGTTCGCGATAGAATGGGGGCCGAGCGAGATTCGCTGGTTTGTTGACAATCGTCTAGTTCATAGGCGTGCTGATTGGGAACCTACACCGATTCCCCATCTTCCGATGGCCCTCCATGTAAACGCTTGGCCATCACGCTCCAAAGAGCTTGCCGGTCGGCTGACCAGCCGACGACTCCCAACAACCACTTTCATAAGATCGATTGCGCTGGAAGCGAATCGGCAACGGAGCTAGCATTATGAATATTCTCTCGTATAACCCCGGCCATGACGGGGGCATCGCCTATCTAAAGGATGCTCGTTTACGATTTTCGATAGAGTCGGAGAAGAACTCACATTATCGACACTCACCTATATCCAGCCATGATGTCGTCGACATTCTTGGCGAACTCGAAGAAGTGCCCGATGTTCTCTGTACGGGCGGTTGGTGGCCGTGCGACGACAGCGTCACCGGCTCGCGCATTGTTGCCGGGTACCGTGGCGTGTTGAAGAACGACATTGTCACTGGCCAACGGCGCCTTCTGGGAAAACCAATAGTGTACTTCTCGTCTTCGCACGAACGATCACACCTTCTTTGCGCTTTCGGTATGTCAAACCTGCCTAAGGGCACACCATGCTATGGGTTGACATGGGAGGGGGGGATTGGCGCCTTTTACGAAATCGATTCTGAGCTGAACATCACATTACTTGCAGATGTCATGCATGAGCCTGGGCATCGGTATGCCCTGCTCTACGGCTTGGCCGATCCAGCATTTCCTAAGAATTCACCCTTTTCTCGGTTTGCCGACGCTGGGAAGCTCATGGCTTTAGCCTCATTTTCCGTTCGCAGCACTCCCTCAGCTGACGAGAAACAGTTGATCGACTTTCTGCTGCAAGACTGCCCGCACCTCGAACTGACCGCGCACGGAGACACGAGCCATTTGCCGTACCATAATGTGGGCGTAGATGATCCAGAATTTCGCAACTTCGCAGGTATTTTTAGCAACAAGATCTTTGATATATTTTATCAATTCGCGAAAGCGAACATGAAGAAAAGAATGCCGCTGATTATTGCAGGTGGATGTGGCCTGAATTGCGACTGGAATACCAAGTGGAAGGAATCAGGCCTTTTTCCCGAGGTCTTCGTGCCGCCTGTTGCAAACGATTCAGGTTCTGCGATCGGGACAGCGATCGACGCCCAGTTCCATTTTACGGGGAACCCAAAAATTGATTGGAACGTCTATTCAGGCCTTAGCTTCGACACGACTTGGTCTTTCGATATGTCGCAGTATGATCTTTACGAGGCTGATGATGAAATGATTGCAGACATGTTGGCCAATGACCTCATTCTGGCATGGGTGAGCGGCAAATATGAAATCGGTCCTCGGGCCTTGGGCAACCGTTCAATTCTTGCGGCACCATTCCGTGATAACACCAGAGCGAGGTTAAATGAGATCAAGCAGCGTGAGCAATTCCGTCCGATTGCTCCTGTTTGCTTGGAAGAAGATGCTGTGCGGTGGTTTGGCTGCGACCACGCGAGTCCGCATATGCTTTATACGTATAGTGTAAGAACGAATGCGCTGGCGGCTGTTACTCACGTGAATAGGACTGCCCGTATTCAGACAGTGTCGTCTGCGACCAACCGAAGCTTGTACAATTTGCTCATCGCATTCAAGGCGCGTACTGGTTACGGTGTCTTGTGCAACACCTCGTTGAACTTCAATGGTAGAGGATTTATAAACAAGATAGATGATCTATCATCATATGTCGTAAAGCAGAAATTAGATGGCTTTGTGATTGAAGGGCGAAGCTATCTTTTAAGGTCGTCGAGCAGTTATCAGGCATACTTAAGCACGCCAAAGCCTATAGCTAGCGTGAATGTGACGCCCCTTCGCGTAATGAGGGAAGTCTAACGACTGGATAGAGAGGCCTGCGGCCTCCTGACGGGCTGGATGGTAGTGGCCGCTGCCCACCCCAATATTCATGTATAATAAACAAACAGTCTATTGTAATGCCGCTGACAATTCGTCCCGTGAAGTAAATAGGTGAAGTCGAGCAAGTGGAACCTGCCGACCTGAGTAGAAATATCTATTTCAGATGTTCGCTGCGCCTATCTCCGATCGAAGCCCTTCAATCCCGTGCAACCACCGTATCGTAAAGCCCGTAGTGGGTGAGGCCGTCGTGGCTCTCAATGCCTGTATAGCGGAGCGAGGCATCTTCGTAGCGGCGGAAGGCAAAAACAGCCTGATTCATCTGCTCGGTATTGAACACCTTCAGCTGTACGAGTAAGTGAAAGTCCTTTACCGTCAGGCCGGTGACAGCCAGAAACAATTCTGGCTCAAGCTTAGTGATGACATCCTGCAGCGTGTTCTCGCGGAAGTCGGTCAGGTACATGAACGCGGGAATGCGTGTGGCGAACTTGATCAGCTTCTCCTGGACGAGCTTGCGCTTGGATTTGTACTCTTTTTCCTCATCTGTCAGTTCCTTCTTCTGCTTCGCAGTCAGGTCGCCCTTCTTGGCTTTGTTCTTGAGCTTCTTAACCTTTTCGCTCTTATTAATAATAGTCTCGATAATGTTATCGCCAAGCGCGCGCCACCCTTCGATGCGCCCCACGGCGGCCATCGCTTCGGGATTGTCCATGATGCGGCGCAGGGTGTCGTTGTCCACGTTCACCAGCAGCGCAGACTCCCACTTACGGGCCAGAAGCGTGGCTGAGGTGCCAGCCATTGCGATATCGAGAATGCCGCCCGCGTCAATCTGGGTCATGTTGGCGCCGTCATAGGCCAGCACGGGCAGGAACGACACAAGATCCTTGACGGCATTCTCAGGGTTTCGCTCGTTTGGCGAAAGTCCGATCCCATACTCAGAAAGCTGCCGCAGCGCACGGGTGGGCGCGAAATCGAACACGAAGCAGACGGGTTTGAGGATCTCCTCTTCGTTTGGGTTGTCACCATTAGGGTTCTTGATAGACCACGGCGACTGCACCCGGAACGCGGACTGAAAGTAGGTCTCAGGCGACGTGAGATTACGCAGCATCAAGATGGACGACCACTGCGGCACGGTGACGCCGGTGGTTAGCTTCCCGCACGTGAGCGTGATCGTTTTCGTCTCAAAGCCGCTCCCGATGGCCGCGCGCACAGGTGGCAAGGCATCCAGCCCGATGCCTGCCGACGGTCCGGCGGCGACTACGATCTTGTAATCGCGCCAAAAGGTGTTGTGCTTCTCGGTCAGCAGGTTTGCCATCGCCTGACAGGCCGCGACGTTAGGCAAGAACCAGAAGGAGTGTTGGAGGTACGGCAGCAAGCGAACATCCGAGTACGGGAACGGCGGCCGGGTGCCGGTCTTGAGGTTCTCCACCACTTGCGGCGAGTAGGAACCTCGGATGATGTCAAGCCACTTCTGCACATCGCTCTTGTGCTTGAACTGTGCGCCTTTGCCGTTGCCGGAGGCAGCGAAGAACTCATTAAGATCGAACTCATCAAACTCCCCACCGCTCGCGATCGCTAGCAACTCATCCGGCATTTGATAGGTCAGCAGGCGCATCTGCGGCAGTGCGCCATAGGGGTTCCACTTGCTGGGGTTTTTGGCGGCGAATTCCTCCTTGGCGCGTTGCTCATCGGTATAGGTCCAGTTGAAGATCTGCTCCTCGATGAACTCACCCGTGGCCAGCGCCTTGAATGGCGTGCCGGAAAGGTAGAGATAGGCTTTGGTCGTGATCGGCAGGAACTCCGTTTCCTTATCCGAGAGCACGGTAAGGTCTTCGTTCATCTCGTCCAGGCCCGCTGCGTACTCGATCCGTGTCTCCTTCACGGCGACCGCCTTGTCTTCACCCTCAAAGAGTTCTTTCGCGGTTTCTCGCCACGCGCCGAAGTGGTACTCGTCGAAAACCACGAGGTCCCACTTCACCTTGTGGAGCCATTCGTTCTTGGGTTTGATGTTCCCTACCTCATCGCGGCCAAGGAGGTCCTGGAATGAGCCGAAATAGACAACCGGCTTCTTGCGGTCGATCTTGGTGGGGTCTTTGTCCGAATTGCGGGAGAGGTACTGCCACCCATCGAAGTCTACGTGACACTCGAGGTCTGTCTGCCACGCATCCTCAACAGCGGGCTTGAAGGTCACCACGAGCACCCGCCTGGCGCCAAGCTTTTTGGCAAGCTGATAGGTAGTGAACGTCTTGCCGAAGCGCATCTTCGCGTTCCAGAGAAAGCGTGGAACCGCATTCATATCCTCATTCCAGATCGAGTGGAAGTAGGCGTGCGTCTTGTTCACGGCCGCGGCTTGCTCCCGGCGCATCGGGAATGTCTCGTGATGGGTGCCGGTGAACGTCTTGCCGGTGCGGAGTTCGGTGATCACCGTCCTCACATCGGCGACCGAGCACCGCATCCATTCCAACTCAATTTTGGCGAAGCCTTTTTTTACAAGTGCGGCGCGCACGTAGTGATCGGTGAAGATAGTGCCATCATCACACTCGGCAGATTCGTTTAGCTCGACCTTGTAGTTCTTGATGGCAGCCGTCTTGACCTGCTCGGCGACACGCTGTTTCACATCGCGCGTCGTTTGCCCCACCTTGAGCAGGCCCTTGTGCGCCTTGTCGTCAATGGAATAGGCGTAGATGCGCGGTCGAGCCTCTGGCTTCGGCGCAAGAATATCATCGATGGGTTTACTCATCGCCACCTTCGTCGGCAATGCCTTCCTCAAACAGCTCGCTGTCGTGCTCAGCGACTTGCGACTCAATAAAGGCGATCTCTTCCTTGGTCAGGCCGTAACGCTTGTAGAGCTTAGCGTCGGTCCACTCTTTGTCCAACGGCAAGTCAGGGACAAAGGCATATACGTCGCGAGTGGCGTGCTGAGTAGCTTTGCGTAGGGAGACCAGGAAACGAAGAAACCGGGTGCGCAGATACTTTGCGTAGTTGGTTGCTGTCGTCTCATTGTCGAAGTGGCCAGCAACAAGGTAGGTCTCAGTACAGGCCGTGCCCGGTTCAGCGATGATGGGCTTGCTGAGGAACTTGGTTTCAACCGCCGCACTCGTTCCCTGCACAGCCGTCATAAGTACTTTCCACTCGTCTATCCACGTGGGATTCACGGTGATTGCAGACCGCTCCACCCAGCTGATCTTCTGTGACCCGAAGAGCTTCACCGGTTTCTTGAGACCTTTTGCGGCTGGCTTGCCATGAAAGAATGTGCGTAATCCGAACGGTTTTCCGCTTGAAACACGTGTGTCGAGTGTCTGCTCGCTCTTCGCTCTGACCTTCTCCAGGATCGGGACCGCCTCGTTGCGCCGCACCAAGATGTCATACGCATCGAGATAGCGTGCAACTGCTGGTCCCGTCGGCTGACCGTCCCAAATCGTCTGAACTTCGCACGGGCCTTTGTGCTCCCGCTCCCACAAAAAATAAGAGATGCCCCCGCGAATCTTCACCCCCGGGAAGCCTTCGTAAAGCTTCGGATAGTCTACGATATTTCGAAGACGCTTGTCGGAGAGCATACGCTCACGATACTTGTCGAGCCCCTTTCCCCCAGCCATCCATCTTGAAGGCGTCACGAACACGGCGTAGCGTGGATCGAGCTCAAGGGCTTTTTCGACAAACAGCTGATAGATCGGAGCTGCGCTCGTGCCATAACCGCCATCATCCAACTGATACGGGGGATTACCAATGACTACGTCAAATTGCATAGTGCCTCCAAACAACTCGGTAAATCGGGCCTTGATATTGTCGGCGTGGATGAACGCATATGCGTGAGTTTCAAGACCCTCACCACGGTCAAGGGCCTTTTTACTTGCGCCACAGTACTCGCACTTGTCATCAACCCAAGTGTGTTCGGTTCGTTTGAACCAGATATTGCCTTCGTCGCTACGGAAGGACTTCGTGATGGAGTGTTTGCCTTTTGCGTGCTTCGAGCAATACACACTCCGGCGTGCAAGCAGGCTCGTAAGATGCGTGATTCCGATGCCGAACACCTGTTTCGTTAGGATGTGATTGACGCGGTCCTCGAGGTTTGGGATCTCGTCTGCCAGGCCTTTATTGAGTCGGCTGGTGATCTCACGGAGGAAAACGCCGGACTTCGTGCACGGGTCAAGGAACTTCACCGAACTATCCGCCCAGATGTTCGCGCCCTTGCTGTTGGCCGCCCACGCCTCGGCAAGGGTATCCAGCATCCTGTTCGCGAATTCAGGAGGCGTGAACACCTCATCGTTCGAGAGGTTCGCAATGCAGGTCAGCACATCCGGATTCCTGCCACGAAGCGCAAAGAGGGCCTGGCCTGTCATACTGACTCCTTCGGTGCACCGCCGTTAGCGGCAAGCTCGCTCACCGTCATCGGCGGGTAGGTCTTGGTCGGCGTGAAGATCTCGTGTTTACCCAGGTTGGCAAAGAGATCGCCCTCCCTGCTATAAGCTGACGCCCCCGTCAGCACGTCCAAACGGAAATCGCGGCGCTGGAACTTCCCCTTCCCGAGGTATCCCCATTCCGCAAAAGTGATCGGTTGGTCATCGCTGGCCCGCATCTTCAGGGCGTCGCCGTGGACGAGGTTCTGCGATAGCACATAGAAGGCGGCTCGATACAGGTCATCCGACTCGTCGAGATTCAGGTAGTCGGCAAGGATTTCGAGCATGTTTGCGCGGCACTCGGCGATGTTATCCGGCAGAAGCTCAATCCCGTAAGTGCACATCACAGCGAGAAGTGCGTAGTGTCGCTTTTCAAAGTCGGACTTCGCGTATTTGAGTTCGACGGCAGTGAGTTTGCGCTGTAGAATGCGTACGAGGAAGTTCCCACTCCCGCACGCCGGCTCCAGGAAACGGGCGTCAATGCGCTCGGTCTCGCCCTTAACGAGGTCGAGCATTGCATCGACCATCCACGCGGGGGTAAATACCTCCCCGTGATCCGCGATACGTTGTTTTGACTTGATCAGGTTCATGGGCAAGTCCGAAAACTAGCGTCGACTTCTTATCTTCGTATGCGCTAGATATTGGCCCTGGAAATACTTTGCATCGGGAAATAGCTGCACAATATCGTTTCTTGAAACAGATCCATCTTCGATTTGTTTGTGAAGTTCATCTGAAATCATTCTGGTCGACTCCAATATATACGTACCTGGCAAGCTGTGTAGCATTACGCGAAAGGAATCAACCCGCGCAAATGAACGGATTTCTATTTCCTTATTGTCATTGCGAGGTTTGTTTGCTATTGCCAGGCGCCTAGTCCGTATTTTTCTCCTAAAGAGAAATACCGTGTCTCTATCGTCTCTTATGGCGAAATAGATAACTGGGTAACCACTTAGCGTTGGCGCAACACGAATTAAGGATGGGCGAATGAGAAGAAAGACGATGTCTATAAATTCAGACGGCGAGCATACATACTCTGAAATATTCTTGTAAAGTTCAAATATCTCCTTATCAGTTAAACAGAAGGTGTAAAAGTCGGAGAGAAACGGATACTCAATGTATTCTCCGGATGAGCCTAGAAAGGATTCTTTGATGTTAAGGATTCCTGCGAGCTTGCTGATGATCGGATTTGACTTCGATAGCCCGTTTTCAATCTGCGTATAATATTTCTGACTGGTTCCAATCTTTTCTGCGAGTTCTTCCTGTGTGTATCCGAAGAATTTCCTGGCGATTCTCAGCATTTTCAACTTTAACATAAGTTCCTTCCTTTGTAAATAATATTTGGATTAGCATGTATTTACTTCCAATAAAAGGGAGCTAGTACAATATATTCCCATCATTAAGTGCCATTTATACCCAGTAACTGACATTGAAATTGGAATAAAAAGCTTTCTTTTTAACAAGTTAAAGAGTAGATGCTATTTTGTTTGACAATAACTAGTATTTATTATATATTTCTGCTAGCTATTACTAGCCACAATGACATGTTAACTATCTCTAAAGTGGCTCGTTGGCGATATGGTTGGACTGTGGCGCGAATTAGCTGATGTATCTGAGGGGAGCCTGGGGTAACTGGGAGTGGTCCGAATTAAGAACCTTGCCCCCGGTTTTTGAGATAAGACGTAGAAATATATGCCTGATCTGCCAGAACTGAAAAGGACCGGAAAATGATGACCATTACTGATCTTAATTTGTTATTTGATAGACTTGGCACTCCTCCCGAAGGTAGACGTCTCGTTGAAAAGGCAAGAAGAGAATCTCCTGTCAGAGATATAAAATCTAATTCCGGCAATGTGATCACATTGTACGCAAGCAAGAAAATGGGTCGGGATATGCACATCGGCACGGAAAGCAGGACCGTGGAGTTTCCTGCAGTAATCCAATATGAACATGATTCGCATGTAATCGAATACTATCCCCAACCTTGTTACCTTGATCTTATCCTTCCTATTAACGGCGGAGCCCAAAAAACAAGAATACAACACGCACCGGATTTTCTTATTATTCGTGATGACCAGATACTTATCGAAGAGTGGCGGCAAGAAAAGAGACTCGAGAAACTCGCTTCAAAGTACCCGGGAAGATTCGTAAAGGAAAATGGAGAGTGGCGTTTTCCGGCAGTTGAAGAATTTCTTTCCGATAGAGGCATAACCTATCGCCTTCGTTCATCGGATGAGCATCCGCGACAGTATGTCAGCAACCTTGAGTTTCTATCCGATTACTATTCCCCATCCTGCATTCCCGTTGATCAAAAGAAAATAGATCTTATCCATGACATTCTTGCCGAAAATGCAGTGGCCACGATAGGGGAACTGTTGAAATACTCGGCATGTGGTAAAGATGCGATAGCCGCGGAAGACGAGCATGACGTAGATCCCTCTGCGCGTGTGTCTGCCGATGATATATACAAGGCGATAGTCGATGGGCACATAGCCTTTGACATAATGAATGATGATATCTCCGAAACGGATAGCGCCCGCGTTTATCGAGATAAAACTACACTCGCTTTCTATCAGCGAATTGAAGATTCAAGGGATGATGATGAGACGTCTAGATTAGATGTCTCATTTACCGTTGGGACTGAAGTAAATTACGACGGCAAAACTTATACGATCGCTCTTGTTGGACAGAAATCAGTAATGTTATCGGCCGACGATGGTACTACCGAGCTTTCACTTGAAGTTTTGGAAAAGCAATACGCGGCAGGAAAGCTGTCCATAATATCTCCTAATCGTGAAATAACAACTGAGTCGCCAGCTTCATTGTCGCCTAAAGAAATGGACTGGGCACTCCGTAGAGCACAACAACTGGAATATTCTGACACTGCACCAGAGCTCGTAACAGTATCAAAACGTACTTTGCAGAGATATAGACAAGCCATTAGGGAAGCGGGCGAAAATGTACTGGACCAAAATATGGCCCTTGTTCCAAATTACGAGAATTGCGGGAACCGCGAGAGGAAAATTCCTCAAATTCTAATCGATATCATAAAATCAATTGTCGTGAACAAATTCAACACCGCTACAAACATAAACAAGAAGATGGCATACACGCTGGTGCTCGAAGCTTGTCAATCTGCGGGTGTCAAAGTCTGTTCGCAAAAAACATGTAATAAAGAGATCGATAGACTTACGTCGGTTCGTAAGCGGAAAGGCAAACGGTCACATTATCAGCTTCAACCCATTGTTTGGTACCTGAAACTGGATGAGCATATTCATGGTGTTCGTCCTTTTCAGTATGTACATTTTGATCACACACCGCTGGAAATATTGCTGTGCTCGCCGAACTTGAAGAGATCCAAATGGACGGTCTGGCTTTCACTGGCAATCGATGCCGAATCACGTAACGTAGTAGGTTTCTATCTATCCTTTGAACAGGCCAGTTATAAGTCATGCATGATGTTACTTCGGGATATTGTTCGTAGACACGGTCGGATGCCGGATATGATAGTTGTCGACAATGGGAAAGAATTCAAATCGAGAGCGTTCAAACGTGTTTGTCGTTTATACGGCTGTAGTATCAGATATCGCCCGGCAGGTGAACCACGCCATGGTGCTGTGATTGAACGTCTCTTCGGAATAACCCAGTCACAGTTAATTCATAATCTTAGTGGAAATACTCAACTGCGGAAACACCTCCGGATGATCACAAAGTCCGTCAATCCCAAGAACTTTGTCGAATGGACATTGCCTGCGTTGCATGGAGCGCTAGATTTCTATTTTGAAAAACTCTATGGAACGGAAAATCATCCGGCACACGGAGAAGAACCAGTAAAGCATTTTCTTAGAAGAATGGCTGAAACCGGAATGCGCCTTCACCGTATCGTTCGCTTCGACCGAACGTTTCGGATCGAAACATGCCCTGCTCCCGATGCCACGGGAAGCCGCGTCGTTGATGGTCAGCGCGGTGTCAAGATAAACAACATTTGGTATTGGAATAATACCTTGTCGACGGCAGGCTTACATAAGAAGCCAGTCGAAATCAGAATTGATCCATGGGATGTGAGGTACGTTTATGCACTTGTGAACAATGAGTGGCAACAGTGCGAGTCCAAGTTGGTATGGCGTCTTCGTCGTCTTAGCAGGATAGAGTTGCGCTACGCATTTGACGAGCTTGCAAAAAAGCACAACGTAAAGAAGAAAGAACTGTCTCCCGAGCGCGTTGCGGACTGGCTCAGGGTCATGGATGCCAAGAATTTTGACGAACGGCTGAGAGAGCAGCATAGAGAAGCTTTGATAGTCTATGGGCATCTGGGAATGATGGCAATTGAGAATATTGAAACCCAAGATCAGAAAAATTCGGCCAATTCCTCCGGCATACAGCTACCATCGTTATCGAAACCTGCCTTATCTTTGGCGCAATCTTGCTCCGCAAATACACCCGAGGAGGAAGAATCTGAATATGGATTATTCTAAGATAGATCCTAACATTAACCCAAAGATCATGACCCCTGAGCAGGCAATGTTGCTCTCTGATGATGAGAAACTAGCCTATTTCTATCGAGTCCGGGTGAAGCACCCCAGAGTAACAACCGTTCGTGATGATTTAGAAACCATGATGTTGCCAGGATCCGGAACAGATATAGCTTTATTGATTGGTCCTACAGGTGCGGGGAAGACAACGCTTGGCGAATCACTTGTGGAAGAGATAATCAAAGCACATAAGTCTGAATTGGTGAATGATTTAAGCTTTATTCCGGCAATATACATTTCAGCTCCCGCATCCGGTGAGAAAAGATTCTCCTGGCGAATTTTCTATATCGAGTTAGGGCGGCTACTTAAAGAGCCTCTTATGGATAAGAAGCAGGAGACCCGACTTCAGGACGGTCGTATGTCTGTAAAATCCGTTACAGCGGGGAGCACTGTGGCTGGACTTCGTATGGCCATTGAAGATGCACTTCGGTTTAGGCGCACGCTTCTGGTTGTTGTTGATGAGGTTGTTCACCTCATAAGAGGTGCCAATGAGAATGACCGACTTGTTCATATGGATGCTTTAAAAGCGCTGACAGAACTCAAGGGAGTAAATTTGACCCTGGCTCTAATAGGTTCCTATGATCTCTATGAGCTAATGACGTTGAGTGGGCAGTTCGCGAGACGATGCGCTATCGTACACTTTCAGAGATACTTAAGCGGTACTGGTAATGATGCGGACAAGAAGGCATTCAGAAATAGTCTGGGCACGCTTCAGGAGTACTTTCCGCTTAAAGGAATCCCGGATTTGACAGAAATGTCCGATGAACTTCAGTATGCATGCGTTGGATGTGTGGGTATTCTTAAAGACACTCTTCAAAGAATGCTAACGTTTGCAGTCCGGAATAAGGGGAGATGGACTGATAAGTGTCTATTCAAGGCCCTTCTTACCGAAGGACAGATTGCGCGCATCCTTGAAGAAACGCTGAAGGGAGAACAGAATATAGCAAAGGCAATTTTTGGTTCCGGAAGTCTTAATGCTGAATCTCGCACTAGCGAAAAGGTAGCGTGCCGATAATGGGTTGCCAAGAAATTTACGAACTAGTGGGAACAGATCCGTCTGCAGTGATACCTCAGAGGTCAGTTTTAGCGTCATTAAAACCCCTTGGGGCAGGGACACCACATTGCGAAAGTCTCAGAAGCTACTACCTCACACTTGCCCATATGCACCATGTTTCTCCAAGGATCATGGCAAAGGACATAATTATTCCGCGATTAGGATTAGAACGCTTTGGGCATAACTTCCAGGAGTGGAATCTTCCGCTGTTCAACGGAATTGGCGCTGTCCCTGAGAAGTGGGCTGAACTCTTAAGTAGCCTCACAGGGCAAGCGGGTCTTGACGATTTAACGCTCACTGCTTTAAGGCCATATACCAGTACGAAGCGACTAATGATCGACATGAAGAGATGGTGTCCCCTGTGTTTTTCAGAAGCGGCACGTGATGGTCGGGTATACGGACATCTTTTATGGGAAATAGCCGCTGTGAGTGTATGTCCAAAACATGGAGTTAATTTAGTCAGTAATTGCATTTGTAATAATGAAGACTCACAGTCAAACTTCAGTAAGGTAAAACCAGCCAAAATATACTTGCCCGGGATATGTAGCTCTTGCGGTCGGCCGCTTGTCGAAACCAGCATGAACATGACAACAGCTGCTTCGCAGAGGGAAATTAAGCGCGCGCAAATTGTTGGGGATATGTTGACTGATATAGAAAGATTGAAAGAAGGAACCAATGGAATTGACGTATTTCTCAATAATGCTGTACGATATTTTGCTAAAGGGAATGCGACGGCATTCGCAAAAATGCTACACATCGATAAAGTATCGCTACATAATTGGATCCATCGGACTCACCTCCCTTCTTTATATCAAATTGTTGAAATTGCATTGACATTCCAATGTTCCATGGTTGATGTGATGCTGGGTGATCGAGTCGCGTTTGGAGAGATTACACTAGACATCCAAGACAGAACACAAAAGCCATTTCGAACGAATAAACGACGAAAGCTTAGTAAGAACGTTGTAAAAAGACGATTGGAAGCTCTACTTACCGACATTCATCCAATAAGCTTAACTTCTGCAGTGGCGAAAATAGGTATGGGTCGACGCAGACTTAGGCGGGATTATCCAGATATTGAAAGAAGAATTCTTCAACGCAACCAAGCCTACAGAACCTCTAAACAAAAGAGTATGGTCGAACAGAGGTATGACTTGTTTCGTCAATGCGCTGCGAAGTTAATGTCAGAAGGGATAGAGCCGACAACAAGATTGGTCGGAGAGAGACTAGGAGGTAATCTACTAATAATCAAAGGTAAAAACAAATTAGCGTGTCACGCGATCTGCGAAGAAGTAATTCGGAGTAGTCAAGAAGATAGAGGGCGACAGCGATAATCGCTGATTTCATTGCAGATCCCGGACAATACCTGTTGGATGGGTCACACCGATTCCTTCCAGTTAAACTGATTATATCTGCTACTCATTCCAATTAGCGCTGATTCGTAGCCGGTGAGAGCACAGGGCCGAGCACCCGGCCGATATCGTTTTGGTAACAGATCAGGCCAAGCCACCTCCTAGCACGAGTCGCACAAACATAGTAAAGACGACGCAATTCATCAATGGGCGTCTTCGAGCTCTCGCTCCGAGGATCGACCAACATCAATACGAAATCAAATTCGCGGCCTTTAGCGCGATGGTAAGTGATTATTTCCGTTTTTGCCGCCCCTATCTCATACCCTTCCAGCCCTCTTACCGTTCTTGATTGACGCATGAGATCGAATAGTTCGAGCTGTTGGCCGGTATCTACATGTGGAAGCGGCAATTTCCCATGCGATGCAATTCGGCGGCAGGCAACCTCGCATTCCTGGACCCCACCGATAGCAGCCACAAACGCTGGTACAATCTCGCGGACATCTGCAATCGAAAGCAGTCTTGCCGCCAGCGCCGAAAGGCTGGAACTGCCATCCGACAATATCTTGGCCAATGACTTCTCCAACTGATTGACGCTCTTCAGGGTCATTTTTTTCCTGCGGTTCCAATGTATGTCCATCGCATGTAGCGCCATCGCGAATTTGCGAAGAGACGCTTGTGAGCGCGTATGCGAATAGTCCCGAAGTGCCAATACTGCCAGGATGACCGCGTCATAAGCAGCGCCATCGGCTATCTGCTTCGCGAACACTTTGATCTTCACCTGCGCTTCTGCAGGCGGGTTCCGCAATGCCACAGCAATCTCGTCCGCTATCGCGTTTGAAGGCACTATGATCCCGACGGTGGGGGCGGTCCCTCCTTGTTCCTGAATGGCTTTCCAAATGAGTGCCAGGGCGGAACGCAGTTGAGGGCGGTATTGGAGTCTGAAGATCTGCATCGATGACTTTTCCGGAGGAGTGAACGGCGAAGCTGACAGCAGCGCTTCGGCAAAACCCAGGATGTCTGTCTGCTCACAGCGATAATTATGGCGGGAAAATCCGTGCGGCTCGATCATCTTCCAGGACTGGAACTGCTCGAAGCGTTTAACTGTTGCGCCATGCAACGACGAGTAGATGATCTGATTCGGATCTCCGAAGGCGAGAACCTGGGTGTCCGCTCCGATCAATTGCAGGAGGCGCCATTGATGTTCGCTCGTGTCCTGGAATTCATCGACGATCACGAGCGGGTAGCAGCGAGTGGCGATACGTCTCAGCGTCGGAGCGCTTTCGAGCAGCCTTATGGTCAACGGGATGAGAACATCGAATCCCAGCCGGCCTTGCCTCGCGAGCGACCTCAGCACTTCATCCCTCGTATCGGCCGTGAAATCTATCGACATCTCAAGCAGAGTCAACGCCTGCTCGATCGTGTCCATTATCTGGATCTTTGGCGGCAATCCGACAAATCGCCCGTAATGCCTCAGTAATTCCGCCGCGTACGAATGATACGTGGCAAAACGGAGATGGCGGCGATCCCGGGCGGAAAAATTGACCGCGGCCGCCTCTGACAAACGGCGGACGGCCGAATTGGAGAATGATAAGAAAAGGACTTTCTGCCTTTTCTGGGCATCCAGGCGGCTGCAATACAGTTTCGCTTTTTCAATCGCAGTCCGCGTCTTCCCGGTGCCAGGGCCGGCAATGACCATGGCCGAATTGGCAGTATCGATGACGGTGCGCTGCTCAGGGGTCGGGGTGAACATAACGGATCAGCATAATAATGTGCAAGTGTAAACGTCTTCATGGCGTGCCGCGTATGCAGCAGCCAGATCGCATACGGCGCAAAGAGCATCCGGGAACCCAGTGGCCTCGACCTGTTCGATCAGCCAAAAATGCAAAGGGCCTGATCCCTTATTCGTCTTCAGGAACTCCTTGCTCTGATTCCTAACCTCGGCTTCAGGAAGACCACTGGCCGCAGCCTCATCCAGCAATGCCGCCCGCGAGTGAGGCGCCTTGGAAAGCATTTGCCGGAGCAAGTCGACATGAAGACGTTCGGAGAGCACCTCTTCAAGGCCACTGGCTTGGAGGAAGATACTCGGATATGGCGCCGTATTGGCTTCGTCCAGAAAAGCAGGGTCGCTTGTATTGTCGAAAAGCGCTATAGTCCGCAAGCCTGAATCGTAGAAGAACTGGCAGAGCTTGTGGATGTCGCCGTTCGTATCGGCGCTAACTATCGAGATGCCTTGGAGCTCCAACGCCTCTAGCTTCCGACCCTTCCAGGCCTGGCTATTCATGGCGTTGCTGACTCCCATCAGCCACCATCGGTCGGAATCGCCCTCCACGACGATCACGCCCCGTCCCATCAAGGCCTCGCAATGAACCTGCCTCAGCCGTTTTGAGTACAGGTTGATTTGCTTCACCTTCGATGTCGTCAGGGGTCGCCATTTGACCTGACCGGCCTGGTTTTCCACTCGCCCCACGCCTTCGACTGGCGTCCGTTCGAGGACGAAAGGCGAATGTGTAGTGATGAGCGTCTGTGACGCAAGCGACAAGCATTCATCAATGACGCGTCGCTGGGCGTGAGGGTAAAGGAATGTTTCCGGCTCTTCGAGGGCTAAGATGCCTCCCTGTCTCCGGCGCATGATGAGCGTGAGTATGGCCAGCACAGAAAGGCTCCGCGATCCGGCCCCCATCTTTTGTATCGGTTTGCCGCACCCGGACGAAACGTAAAGCTGGGATGCCGACTTGACCTGGTCCCGGGTTGAATCGGTAAGCTCGAAGCGCAAGCTAGGATGCTCATCGCCGGCCAGCGGCAGGAAACGCTCCACTTCCGCTTTGTAAGAAGCGAGCAACGCGGAGAAATCCGATTCTTGCACCATCGGATCAAGGGCGTTCCGAACGCCTTCTAATGCCTCCTCGAAATGCTTCGGCCGAACTTCCTGGCTGAGCAGCAGGGTACTAAAAAGATTGCCGGCCTCTAGCGTGATTGGCCGAGTGAGCGCTCTAAAATCTCTATAGATAAGGAAGCCGATGTGGCGCTTTTGCTGCTTGGTGAAGGCTGGGCATTCTTCCCGCTTGAGATCCTTGGCGCGCAGGAAGAAGGTCCCCGATTTGAACTCATCCTCTTCCGCATCATACCAACCGTCGAAGAACACCCGGATAGCGGAAACCGCATCAGCGAACGGGTCAACGCCTTCTTCCGTCGTCTCGATCACTTCCTGCTGCTCGGGTTTCCATGGCACTAGGTTTTCGCGGAATACATCCTCATCCGTGGCATTCATTCCTGCAATTACCAGTTCGACTCGTATATGCGGAGCTTCGCCGCCATCGTCCGGTAGATACTTGCGTTCATAGAAATCATTTTCATCAATGGTTTTCCAGCGCGCTCCGGCCTCGGGATTCAAGGCGAGGTTTATGGCTTCCAGGATAGCCGTTTTCCCGATATTGTTCGGGCCGAGCAGGACACTGTTTTTCACCGGGTGGATGACGGCATGCTGAATACATCTGAAGTTGCGGATTTCGATCTTTACGATTTGCATGGAAGCGTCGAAGTTTGAATGTCGGTATGTCCGGGATTAATTTCCGTTGCCGCCATTATACGGCTAATTATCGAGAGATGTCAACGAAACCTAAGTTAACTAGCGGCAGGAATCAATCGGTAGAGCTGATGGATTAAGCGGATTAGGGCGAAGGGATCGCCCATTATTGATCGTACATTGCCCTGGAATCTGCAGTTTATTCAGATCATCGTACGACAAACTATGATTCCTCAATAACACGCCGCGCCAATTTATGCATCTTAGTGATCTCAATAATTGTGTATTTATTGATAAAATATATGGCCACTCGGACAAATTATTATTCCATAGGTCGACAATATATCTGTTCAGGCACAAAGCCATTGTTGATCTCTTAATGCTGCCGCGTCTTTTCCCACATCCCGTCTGTTACGACCTTAGAGAACCTGCTATACATTTCCGCCATTGACAGTCCCATAAAATCATACTATGATAGCAATTGATGCATCAAAGTTGTTGCTGCTACATTTTGTTGCGGTCAATTTACAAACTACTTTTCACAATACATCTGAGGAGGTTTTGATATGGCTGAGATCTATCCGATAACTAACACCGAGAGACTGCTATTGACCACCGATGGTTCCGAGTTCAGCGAGGGTGCTGTTCGTGAAGCGATCAGCCTTGCCAAGCAGTGTTCGAGCAAACTAACCGCCCTATCGGTCGTGGAAGTGAACGCCGAGTTCGAGGCTCTTGCGCCCCAGTTCATTGAGAAGCAGGAGAAGGAAGCACGCCAGAATCTCGAGAAGGTTGCGGCGCAAGCAAAGAAGGAGGGCGTTGCCTGCGAATACACGGTCTTTGATGGCGAGGACGCATACAAGGTAATAACCGATGAGGCAGCCAAGACCAAGGCCTCCATGATCATCATGGGCCGGCGCGGCAGAAAAGGTCTGAAGCGGCTGGTCATGGGCAGCAACACGGCCAGGGTCATCGGTCACGCATCCTGCAATGTCCTGGTCGTCCCCCGGGCCGCCCAGGTGGATTTCAAGAGCGTTGTTGTGGCGACCGACGGTTCCCCGTTCTCTGTCGCGGCAGCGTCAGAGGCGCTGGGCATTGCCAAGCGGAACAAATGCAGGCTGACGGTTGTTTCGGTCGTTCCGGCCGAGCTTGCCGCGCCAACGGATATCGATTTTGCCAGCGTTTCGCGCGAAAAGCTCGCCGACGCGGAGATGCAGGCGGCCGAGAAGAACGCGAAGGCGGTGAAGGACGCCGCGCAGAAGGAAGGTATTGACGTCAAGGCCTTTGTGATGACCGGCAAGCCGGCAGACGCCATTATCGAGACCGCAAAGGACGCAAAAGCGGACCTCATCGTGGTCGGCAGCCACGGGCGCACAGGTCTGGACCGCCTGCTCATGGGAAGCGTTGCGGAGCGGGTGATCGTGCTCGCGAACTGCGCCGTACTGGTGGTGAAGGGGGAGTAGTTGCGAGAGAAGAGATACCAGAGAAGTGGGACGAGGGATGAAAGACGGGAAAAAAGAGACCAGGTAAGCTCGCTTCAGGTCTACTTCCTGTCACTTGTCGCTCGTCGCTGACGTAATCATGTTGAACATCCTGATCATATCCGATGAGGCGAAGCAGATCGCCACGCTTTTCAAGTCCTCCGGCTTTGCACCGGAGGTCGAGGACCGCGGGAAGATCATTGAGCCGGGGCTTCCGGAGATTTCCGGGAACCACGATGCGGCATTCCTTGACCTGGATACCGACGGCTGGCAGGAGCGGCTTCTTGATGCCCGTCACGCCATGCCGGTAATCGCATTCTCCCGTCCTGATCTGGGCAGGGCCGTAGAGGCGCTCAAGCTCGGGGCAAGCGATTACCTTGAAAAGCCGCTCACCACGGACTCGGTCGCCCTGGCGATCGGCAAGCACAAACGCAGGCTCCTGTCGCACAAGTACGGCTTTGACGAGATCATCGGGAACAGCACGGCAATGCAGGAGGTCTTCGGGCTGATCAAGAAGGCCGCTGCCAGCGAGTCGAATGTGCTGATCACCGGCGAGAGCGGCACCGGCAAGGAATTGATCGCCCGCGCGATCCACCGGTGGAGCCCGCGGAACGAAAAGTCCTTCATGACCATCAACTGCACGGCCATTCCAGACACCCTGCTGGAATCGGAACTTTTCGGTTTCGAAAAGGGTTCCTTTACCGGAGCCCAGTACACGAAAAAAGGACTGCTTGAGCAGGCAGACGGCGGCACGGTGTTCTTTGACGAGATCGGCGACGTATCGCCGCTGTTCCAGACCAAGGTGCTCCGGGTGCTGCAGGAAGGCGAGATCATGCGCATCGGCGGCATGCGTCAGATCCGCGTGGACCTCCGGTTCATCACTGCCACGAACAAGGACCTGAAGACCGCATGCCATCGAAATGTCTTCCGGGAGGATCTGTACTACCGCTTGAACGTGATCAATATCCATCTGCCTCCCCTGCGCGACAGGATCGAGGATGTGGCCCTGCTGGCCCGGCATTTTGTGCAGAAGCACGCTCCGAAGCGCAAGGATATCATGATCAAATGCATCAGCGGCGAGGCGCTGAGCATCCTCCTGGAACACAACTATCCGGGCAATGTTCGGGAGCTTGAGAACATCATCGAACGGGCGATCTCATTTGCGAACACCTCGGAGGTCCTTCCGTCCGATCTGCCGCCGGCGCTTCGTGCAGTCCAGCCCAGCCGCGAGACCAAGGGCAGGTCCACTGCCATTGCCCAGCGGCTCAAGGACGCTATTTCCCATATCGAGCGTGAAACGATCTCCGCAGCTCTCCGGGAATCAGGCGGCAATATATCACGCGCCGCAACCATCCTCGGTATCTACCGCCAGCAACTTCAGCGCAAGATCAAGCAATACCATATCACAGCATAGACCCTAGCAACAATTTACTGCGCCCGCCTCAATTACATCCAATTCTTTCAACAACAACCGCAACATATAACTGCACCATCATAAACATAATTCAAATTATATATTATTAATCAGCATGTTGATACTTGGCACGCATGTTGTAATAGTAATGGCACCAGCATTTATAAAAAGGGAGGTCGCCATGCAGAAACTTATCAAGGTGCTCGAAGACATGATGATTGCCATTACTTTTGCAGAAGCTGGCGAATACGATGCAGCAAAGAAGATCTCCATGCAGGACAGCGCAGAGCAGGAGCTGGCAAACCAGCTCAAGACCAACGAAGCATAGTTCCCTGTGCCGCGTGATCGGTCCGCAGAGATAGTGACCGATCAACTGCACGACCCTGCGGGATATCTTGATGTGCATAAGCAGAAGATGTCCCGGGGTTTTTTTGACCGGAATTATTCATTATAACGACCTGAAGAAATATTCTTATGCTAACCCTAAAGACCGTAAACAGAGATAGTCAACAGAAGCTCTACGTCCAGATGGAACGGATCATCAAGGACAAGATCGAGAGCAAGGAGTGGCCAGCAGGTTCGCAGATCCCGACAGAAGACGAGCTGTGCCGCGCTTATAACGTCAGCAAGGCAACGGTCCGCATGGCGATCACGGAACTGGTGCGCAGCGGATATTTGAAAAAACAACAGGGCAAGGGGACATTTGTCACCAGCACAACACCGGACCTCGGCATCACCATGAAGACAAGGCTGACCGAGGACATTTTTGGAGAGGGGGTGGTCGCGAAAAAAGAGCTGCTGGTCCGTGGGGTGAAGGAGCCGCCCGAGGATGTACGAACGCACCTGCGGACCGATGAACCGGTCTACTATATCCTGTGCAAGCGGGTGGTGGACGGGGAGCCGGCCTATCTCGAGGAATCATTCATCCCGATGAACTCCGCGCCGGGGATCGATGAGGCTGAGGTCTGCCAGACACCGTTCTATGAACTGATGCAGCAGCAGGCGGACCGGAAGATCTTTAAGGTCGTGCAGATGATAGAGATCTCGGAAATGACCGGAGATGCCGCGGCCATACTGCGGGACGGGAACGGCTCGTCCATGCTGATGCTCCATCGTCTCCTGGTGGGCGTCGACGGTATGCCGATCGCCTACACGAGGATCATGGGCGGCGGCCGGAAATACAAGCTGCAGACCGAGCTGGAACAGCTCGGCTCATAAGATTTGCACAACTAACAAGGAGGTAGGAACATGGGTGTATTGCGAAACACATATGAGTTCATGAAGTCGGCGTCCATGGCGCACGCCAAATGGGATTATGAAGTGTCAATGAGCATTATCAGGAACAAGAAGCGGCTTTGGGTATTGTTTTTCATGCTGCTGCCCATCCTGCTGGTATCGTTCGCAGATGCGGGCAACATGCTCGGCGGAAAAACGGCTTACGCTCCGGCGTTCTATTCCACCAATATTTTCATGGTATCGATCGCTATCGGGCTGGCTGCCGGCCTGATCACCGGCTGCATCGGCGCGGGCGGCGGATTCATCATCACTCCGGCGCTGATGGCCGCGGGCGTCAAGGGAATCCTGGCAGTGGGCACCGACGTGTTCCATATCTTTGCCAAAGCTATCATGGGCACCACGGTACACAAGAAGCTTGGCAATGTGTCCACCAAGCTTGCGATGGCCTTCCTCGTCGGCTCGGCCGGCGGCACCTTCATCGGCGGGGCCATCAACCGGCTGCTCTATGACAAGGACCCGATCCTGTCCGAAGCCTTCATCAGCCTGGTCTATGCGATACTGCTCGGCTTCCTGGGCGTCTATGCCTTGATGGATTTCTGGAAGTCACGCCATGGCTCGGCCGGCGGCGATGCCCACGGCGGACCTGCAGGCACCACGGACTTTGCTCTGAAGCTCCAGAAGATGAACATTCCTCCGATGATCAAGTTCGACGAAGATTATGTCGAAGGCGGCAAGAAGATTTCCGGCGTGTTCGTCGCAATGGGCGGTGTTATCGTCGGCATCCTGGCGGCGATCATGGGTGTGGGCGGCGGCTTTATCACCTTCCCCATGTTCGTGTACACCTTCGGCGTGTCCACTGCCACCACGGTCGGTACGGACATCCTGCAGATCATCTTCACCGCCGGCCTCGCATCCATCGCCCAGTACGCGATCTACGGCTATGTGTTCTACACCCTTGCCATGGGCATGCTGATCGGCTCGCTCATCGGTATCCAGGTCGGCGCGCTCACGACCAAGGTGGTAAAGGGCATTCACATCCGCGGATTCTATGCGGTCTCGATCATCGCCGGTTTTATCAACCGGGCTGCCACGCTGCCCAAGAAGATGGTCGAGCTTGAATACATTTCCCTGTCCAAGTCAACGATCAACGGCATCGAAATGGTCGGGAACGTGGTGTTCTGGATCGTGGTGGCGATCTTCGGGCTCTGGATCTTCAGCAAATTCTTTTCGAACGTGAAAGCTCTCAGGGAGGAGGCATAAATCATGGCCGCGAAAAATACAAAAGCATTGGGTATCGGTGCGTTTCTCGCTGTTACGTTCTTCGGCGTGCTGGCCCTCATCTTCTCGCCGGTCTTCGGCGAAGGCAAGAACGGTCTGGTGTTCGCCGATGACATGTTCAACAGGCTGTCAAAAGGCTCTTCCTACTTCATTCCTGCGGTGGCAAAGAACAACGAGAAGTTCAAGACCACTGATGTAGCGGTCGTGATCACGCTGGACAAGCCGGATCAGATGAATCCGCTGGCTCTCAAGCTCCTGGCCACGGCAGGCGCCAAGGCCGAGACAGCGAGCCCGGAGATCAAGATCAACGGGAGCCTGGGAACGGTACTCTCCCAGGTGCTGGCCGATTCCGACGACATGTTCAAGAACGAAGGAGCCAAGGTGTCCGGCCGCTATGCCACTGACGAGAAAGAGGTCATGACATCGTGGTGGAACATCCTGAAGGGGATGGACAAGGAGCTTAAGAAACAGGGCAAGATCGCCGAGGCGAAGATCGTCTCCGATGTGATGAAAAAAGCTGTCGAACCTGCGTACAACTTCTACCAGATCGAAGGCCAGCAGGTGTCGGAAAAGGCGGGAATGATGATCGGCCTCCTCCTCTTCTATGTGGCCTACACCATGTGGTGGGGCTTCGCGATCTTCTATCTCTTTGAAGGCATCGGTCTCACCATGAAGAAGGCAAAGGTCAAGAAGGAGGTCTAGCGTGAAGATTCTGGTGCCCATTGACGGGTCCCGACACTCGCTGGAAAGCCTCAAGATCGCGGCGCACTTCGCAAAGACCGCGAATGCCAAGACCTATATCATCCATGTCACCCCGTCGGTCGCGGACATTGATCTTGAGCTGTCCGCGTCGGACCGTGACCGGCTGCTGGAAAGCATGAAGAAACGCGGAGAGGATATTCTCCGCAAGGGTTCGGACTCGCTGCGGTCCGCCGGTGCAAGGGATGTGAGTTCGGTGCTGACGACCGCGGAGTCGACAGCTTATGAGATCGTGAACTACGCAGAACGGGAGAAGATCGACCTCATTATCATCGGCAGCAAGGGGACGGCCGCTTCTCCGCGGTTCCTGCTGGGCGGAACGGCCAGCCGTGTCGTGCGCCATAGTCCATGCTGTGTACACGTCGTGAAGGAGCCTTGCTGGATCTGAACGGGCGGCATCCAGGAGGGGTTCGACATCTGTCGGACCCCTCTTTCTATTTAAGGGAAGAAACGCTATAATAGCCTCCAATGAAGATCCGCGACAAGCTATTCCTCGGCTTCGGGCTCTATCTCTTCTTTGCCATTGCGTTCGGGGCCCTTGCCTACAAGGACCTGAACACCATCAGCACCCATCTGTTGCACCTCGAAGCCGCCGACGATATCACCAACACCCTGCTCGAGGTCCGGCGCTATGAAAAGAACTATCTGCTCTACGGCGATCCCGGCAGTCTTGAAGAGATAAGGAAGTATCTCACGGTGATGAAGGACGCCATAAGCAAGATCAGCCGCGAGGTGGGGCGGAACATCGGTGATGATCACGCGGCACAGATGATGCGGCTGATCGAGGACTATGAACTTCGAATCGGAAAGCTCGGCGAGGTCCGCACCCGGTTCGGGGCGCTGCAACACGGACGGTCCTTGTCGGGAGGAGAGGCGGTGCCGAAACAGAACGTGGAGCCTGCCGCTATGGAACAGCTTCGCATGGTGGCCCGGGAGGTCCAGGTCTATGTCGAAGAAAATGCCCGCGCCGAGCGTGGCGACATTGCCCGCATCCTGCAGTTTTCCTCAATGCTCCTGGTCATCACTCTGGGCCTGATCGTGGTCCTGGGAACGATCATCAACGTTAAATTGGCCCACAGCATCGTAACGCCGATCCAGGATCTGGAGCGGATCACCAAGAAGATCAGCCGCGGAGATTTCTCGGAAAGCATCGAGGTCAAAGGGGAGGATGAGATCGCCTCCCTTGCCGAGTCCTTCAATCAGATGGAGGACAAACTGGACCAGGCCATGACCGCTCTGGACGAGATCATCAAACAATTGCGGGAAAAACAGGCCCAGCTCGTGGACGCGGAAAAGCTCGCGCTGATCGGAAAACTGGCCGCGGGTATTGCCCACGAGATCAACAATCCGCTGACCTCGGTCCTCACTTTCTCGAACCTCATGCTCGAGCAGTGCCCGCCCGAAGATCCGCGCCATGGACGGCTCAAGCTCATGGTAAAGGAGACCGACCGGGCCCGGACCATCGTCCGTCAGCTGCTGAACTTCGGCCGTGAGAGCGTGATCAAGCCGGTGAAGATCAATATCAACCAGCCGGTGACCGAGATCGCGGAATCGCTCGTTGCCCAGGAGGCTTTCAAGGGTATCGATCTGTTAATGAACCTTGCTCCGGACCTGCCCGAGGTCTACGCAGATCCCGCACAGCTCGGCCAGGTCGTCCTGAACATCCTCCTGAACGCCATTCATGCGATCACTCCGCCCGGAGTCATCGAGGTGAAGACCCGCCCCGCGGGGAAGCATGTGGAGATTCTTTTTCGCGACACCGGGAAAGGGATCCCGGCGGACAATCTGCACAAGATCTTCGATCCCTTTTTCACGACCAAGTCGGCATCAAAGGGTACGGGTTTGGGCCTTGCGGTGAGTTATGGTATCATAAAAAAGCACGGCGGTGAGATCGAGGTGGAAAGTACCGAGGGAAAGGGAACGATATTTACCGTGAGGCTGCCGATCTATGGATAAGATACGTGCGCTCGTTGTGGACGATGAGGAGAGCGTCTGTGAAGCCGTGAAGGCCATCCTGGAGATCGAGGGGCTGGAGGTGATCTCGACGACCAGCAGTCCGGACGCGGTCGAACTTGTCAGGAACAACGGGTATGATCTGATCATCTCCGACCTGAAGATGCCGGTGATGGACGGAATCCAGTTCTACGACCGTGTGCGGGAGATCGAGTCGGACAGCATCTTTATCATTATTACGGCCTTCGGGACCATCCCGTCCGCTGTGGACGCTATCAAGAAGGGCGTCTACGATTACATTCCGAAGCCCTTCACGCCCGATGAGGTCCGCATTCCTCTCCGGCGCGCGCTGGAACGCAAACGGCTGGAGCGCGAGAACAGCGCGCTCCGCACGCAGATCGAAACCCGATACTCCTTCCAAAGCATCATCGGGAGCAGCCTGGAGATCCGCGAGATCTTCCGCATCATGCGACACGCCGCATCGAGCGATTCCAGCGTGCTCATCACCGGCGAGAGCGGCACCGGCAAGGAGCTTGCCGCCCGCGCGATCCATTCGAACAGCGTCCGCGCCCGTCGTTCCTTCGTGACCGTGAACTGCGGAGCGATCCCTGAAGGCCTGATCGAGTCCGAGCTCTTCGGACATGTCAAAGGATCATTCACCGGGGCCATCGCCGACAAGAAGGGCCTCGTGGAGGAGGCGGACAAGGGGACCCTGTTCCTTGACGAGATCGGCGAACTCGCGCCGCAGCTTCAGGTAAAGCTGCTCCGGGTCCTGCAGGAAGGCGAGTTCCTGCGGATCGGGGACACGCAGACGCGAAAGGTCAATGTGCGCGTGATCGCGGCGACGAACCGGGACCTGAAAAAATCCATACTGGACAAACTATTCCGCGAAGACCTCTATTATCGTTTGAACGTGATCCCCATTGAGCTGCCGCCGCTGAGGCGGCGGTCTGATGACATCCCTCTGCTGGTGACCCACTTCCTGGAAAAACATCGGATCAAGGTGCCTGAGAAGAACATTTCCGGCATCGCACGGGATGCTGTCGAAGCGCTCCTCAGTTACCACTATCCCGGGAACATACGCGAGCTTGAGAACTCCCTCGAATACGCCATCGCGTTCACGTCCGGTCCTGAAGTGAAAAAGGAGGACCTGCCCAAGTATATTCTCGAGGAAAAGAAAACCGGCGAGGAAGCGCGATCTATCCCGCTGATGCCGCTCAAAGACGCCAAAAGCCAGTTCGAGCGCAACATCATCACTGCGGCGCTGATAGAGTCGGGCGGGAACATTTCCGAAGCGGCACGCATTCTGCACATCCACCGCCAGAACCTCCAGCAAAAGATCCGGTTGCTCGATATCGATCTCACAGCGATCGCCCGGTAGGATCGGCCCGCCGGGATCGAATCCGGTTGAGGACCTGCGTTGCCGCAGAACCGGACGGCCCCCCGCGCAAAGCACCTTCCCAACAGGCAACGGTTCCGGCCGCGTGCGCCAATCATCCTGAATTACTGCGCTCCTCCCGGAGTCCGGCCCTGATAAGCTCGTCCAGCACTGATTTAGGGTTAACCGCCGGGAAAGTTGTAACCATGACTTTTCACGTTTTCCTGCCATAGCCAGCACCGGGGGATATTGCTTAATTGTTATATAACAAGTAATTAGACGCCGCTTCGTCTTCGTAGCGGTATTTCACCAGAACCACCATTTGACAAACGCTTCTTGACAGTCGGAAATTGAGAGTCAGAAAGGCTTGCTATTTCCTAAAGAATCAGTATAATGTTCATTCTATAATTAATATGCGCTCATGGCACGGGCGATCCCCTGCCAGCAACTGCCGAACCGTCACTATTCGCTCATCTGCGACTTGTCCCTCTGTAATTCGTTCTTTCAGCAATTGATGAGTTTGCCTCTGGTGTTGGAGGGCAGGGTTGCCCGAATCGGCGTCATATGCCACCTGCTTTAAGGATGGCAGGTTGTCATTTCAAGCGCGACACTGCGGAACGAGGTCCTACTGAGATCTGCGGTACCGCAGCAATCCAGCAGACGTTGCAGGAGATCAGGATGTTGAAAACCAATCAGGAGGGAACGCTTCCTCCTCTCACGATCAAAGGGAAAAAACTTCGCTATCCCATCATTCAAGGCGGCATGGGTGTCGGGGTTTCCCTCTATCCTCTCGCTCAGGCCGTGGCTCGCGAGGGCGGCATGGGCATCGTTTCAAGCGCTTGTCTTGACCGGCTGGTCATAAAGCGGACCGGGAAAAAAGTGAATGCCTATGAGGCTGCCTATACGGAGGTCGCTCAGGCCAAGGCTTCGGGAGGATATGCGGGCATCAATATTATGTGCGCCCTTGCCCGTGATTATGAGGATTCGGTGAGGGGCGCGCTTGATGCAGGCGCAGATGCTATCATATCCGGCGCTGGGCTGCCTCTGGGGCTTCCTGCGATCCAGCCCGCAAAGGACACGGCCCTTATCCCGATCGTATCTTCCGGTCGGGCCCTTGAGCTCATCTGTAAGAAGTGGGAGCGTTTGGGCGCTCGGCCCGATGCGGTGGTGCTCGAAGGCCCTCTTGCCGGCGGCCATCTCGGCTTCAGGATGGATCAGGCCGATCTTGCGGAGAACCGGCTTGAGAACCTTCTGCCCGAGGTCAAGGACGCGGCAAAGAAATTCGGCGACTTTCCTATCATCGTCGCCGGAGGGATCTATACGCATGAAGATATCCTCCGTTTTCTCGCCATGGGCGCCGATGGCGTTCAGATGGGAACGCGATTCCTGGCCACGGAGGAAAGTTCCGCTACTGAGGCATACAAGGATGCCGTTGTCCGGGCCACGTCCGAGGATATCGTACTAGCTCACGACCCCGGATCTCCCTGTGGTCTTCCCTTCCGCGTTATCAGGCAGTCGCCGATGTACGTTTCTGCCATGCAGCACAAGCGCAAACCGAAGTGCGACAAGGGATATGTCCTGCTCAAGGATGCCGAAGGCAAGTTCACCCGGTGTCCGGCCAAAGAAAGCAATGAACATCACTTCTGCATCTGCAACGGCCTGCTCAGCTCCGCAGGCTACAATTCCGACGTGGAAGAGCCTCTCTACACAGTGGGGACCAATGCGTCGCGGATCCAGGAGATCGTCACGGTCAAGACCCTTATGCAGGAGCTGACCGGAGCGAAGACCTTGTCGAGTACCGCGAAGTAGGTCCAGCACACAACTCCTCAAGAATCTCAGAACGCAGTACCCACAGTACCGTCCCTCCTGGCACGTATGCCTCTTTGCGACCTATATCAGTGTTGCTTTAGCCTCCACCGCAGTATTTTCTTGCAGGGAATGTCGCAGTAGAAGAACTGCACCTGAACACTCAATACATTGATTTAATGACGTTTTATTTTTGGCACAGTAGCTGCAATGTATCCTGACAAGAATGTACAACTACTTTAAATCTTGCTCAAGGAGGCATCACAATGAAGATCATGGTTGCTTATGACGGTACTGTGCAGGCAAAGGAAGCTCTGGTGTATGGCATGAAGAAGGCTGTTGAGAAGGGCGGAGAAGTGGTCGCTCTCCATGTGTTCAATGCGCCGCAGTTCATTGATTACGACGTAACACCCAACGCGATCAGCGCGGCCCGTGCGGAAGCAGCGCGCTTTGTCGCGGAAGCAAAGACGATCATCGCTGAAAAAGGCAACGGCGCCACGGCAAGCCTGTTCAGCACAGACGGGAATCCGAACGAAGCGGTCATCGATTTCGCGCGCGCCGAGAAGGTGGATGTTCTGCTCTGCCCGCCGGCCTTCCGCTCGATCGTGAACAAGTACCGCAAGGCGCTGGGTGATTCCGAGTTCGCCAAAGAGGCCGGTACCCTGGATCTGGCAGCGGTTACCGTGACAAAGTAGCTGATCTTCCGGGCGATCAGCGCGGCCACGATGAGCTTGCGGTCGCCTGATCGCCTGCTGCAGAATTTCTTGAGGTTCAATTATCCAGGTAAGAAGGAGTGAAGGACATGGAACTGGAACATCTTTTTCAGCAGACAACCTATTTTATGGTGCTTCAAATGATATTCTCGGGAACGCTCTATGTTGCCGAGCTCATGGGAAGGGGCGAGCTGGTGCGGTCGTTCGTGAGGCAGGCCGCAAGTATGGTTGTTACCTACGGACCGATGTCGCTGCTGCTGTATATTCTGGTGGAAGTTTCCCGGCTGTCGTGAGCGGATGTTTTCAGGGTTCAAACTTGGTCATATCGATTTCCCAGAAGTCCGAAGTTCTTCTTTTACGCATCCGGTCCTTAAGTGCCTGCGAGCAGGTTTGAAAAAGATGCAGTAATTTTCGAAGAGGTAGAACAGCAAGCTCAGACAACTCCTGGACAAAGGAAACAGAAGAAACGATGGCACCACAGAGGATCATATTTCTGAGAACCATTGCCAGTTCAGAGTCCATGTGTCAGTACCTCGCAATTTAAGTATTGGTATCGACATATGAATAGCAATGGCTGTGCCAGTTATAACTAGTTGATTTACAAGAATAATTTGTGCCACAATCACGTTGATGCACTTTAAACATGCGGTAAATTTAGCAAGAATTGGCAGTAAACAATTAAATTATTAATATTCAATAAGTTATAAGCGCATCATTACGTGGCATTCTAAACTTATTGATAATGTTACCTGTTTTATTAGGAGGTGCCTATCATGAAGATCCTTGTTGCTTACGACGGAACAGTGCATGCCAAGAAGGCGCTTACCTATGGGCTCAAAAAAGTCAATGGCCAGGGTGGAGAACTATTTGTAGTCCAGGTGTTCGATCCCGGTCTTTTTGTAGACTATGAAGGGGGGCCCAGGGCAGAAGAGCTTGCTCGCAGGGAGGCTGCCCTGCAGTTAAACGAGGCAAAGCAGATGGTCGATGCGCTTGGCGGCGCCGCAGCTACACGGATCATCACAGAAGAGGGAAATGCCGCGACCAGGATCGACCAAATTGTCAGGGACGAGAACATTGACCTTGCCCTTGCGCCCCCCCGGTATAAGAAGCTCTTTGGCAATCTGGCCTGTCCGGTGATGATGATCCCGGGTGTCATGGTCGTGCCGGTCGATAACACAAACGCTGCCCTGGAAAATATCGATATGATCGCGTCGGAGGCATTAGCAACAAATTCGCAGGTAATTCTTGTCGGGATCGTTCCTGAGCATCTTTACAGCAAGGAAGAGAAGGATGAACTGAAAAAAGTGAAAAGTGAGACCGCAGCGTCAGTCGAGTTTCTCAAAAAAGGGTTGACGGAAAAAAGGATCGCGACTTCCGAGGAGATCCGCTCCGGATATCCCGATATTGAGATCCTTCGGTCCGCTGAGAAGCATGGCGCATCGCTTATTATCTTGCCCTCGGGCGGCGCCACGCCCTCGGAGCTTTCCAAGGCGGCTTCCATTCTTCTTGAAGAGCCGCGCCAGAGGGCACAGCCCTTTGTTTTGATCCACCAGACCGGAAACGCATGACCCTTCCGATTAATATTCTTGAATGACCGCGCGCTTTTGACCGCTTGCCTGCCAGGCCTTCGCTAGAGAGGTAGGAACTCTGCGAAGCGAACGCATTGACCTCTCCGGTCCGGCCGCAGTGCAGCGCAGACTGCACGAAAAACCGACTCATATTTCACACCGCCAAGTTACCCAGAATTACAGCCAGCCCGTTCTGCAAGCCGCCCGATATTCCTGTTACATTTCAAGAGATTTATAAACATGGAATCGCAGAAAAATAATACATTCAGAGCATATTTTGCTATAATACATAGGTGGCAGCGATATTCTGATGTTGCATCGGTGCACACTTTTTTCAAATCCGCTCCGGCTGTTCCGGCCCAGCTCTCCGCGTAAGGATGACTGGCCATATTACCAACGGTATTTCCGTATTATGCAGCGATTGAATGATGCACCGCACTCCATATGGATGAAGATTGCACTGCTTTCAACGATCGCGGCGGTACCGTTGATCGGAGAATCGCTCCTCCTGCGCATGCTGCTGTTCATCCCTTGCTGGATCACCGTTGGCGTTCTTGTGAGGAAATGGCTCAGAGCCTGGCCTGTCGTCGAGAGCGGCCATAACAGTCCGACGCAAATGGCCGCTATTCCTATTCGTGAAAAGGACAGAAGCCTGCAGCAGATGATCGATCAGCTGAAACAGGTCATACAGCAGACCGAGCAGGCTTCGCTGGCGATCAATGAACGTTTCATGAACATTGCGGGCCGTGCCAGGCGGCAGCTGCAGACCACCCGAGAGATCATCGATAAGCAGGAGCGCAACGCAAGAACCGCGGCGGGAGCGAACGCCCACGTGACGACCTTGCTGGATGCCGTTACCCTCGAAACGAACATGCTGGCGGGCGATATCAACGCGATCATCGAGTCCCTTCAGTTCCAGGACATCACGCGGCAGCATATCGAACAGGTCATTGGACAGATCGAGGACCTGCTGCGCGAGATAGATACCATCAAGCAGCGCAGCAGGGAACCAGGGTTCGGCCCTCAGCGGCCGGGAGAGGCGGAACGAAACGATGCAGCGAACAACGGATGAGGGGAGGGGGAATGGCAAAAACCTTTCTGATTGTTGATGATTCTGCTTCCATGCGTCAGCTGATCTCGTTCACCTTGAAGGACGCCGGTTTCGAGGTTGTCACTGCGGAGAACGGCAAGGATGCCCTTGTCAAGCTGGAAGGGGCGAAGGTCGACATGGTGATCACCGACCTGAACATGCCGGAAATGGATGGAATCTCCCTTATCCGCGAATTGCGGAACAAGGCGTCGTACAAGTTCATGCCGATCGTTATGCTGACGACCGAGGCACAAGAGGCCAAAAAGCAGGAGGGACGGGCTGCCGGCGCAAGCGGATGGATCGTGAAGCCTTTCTCACCGGAGAAGCTGCTTGAGGTCGTGCGGAAGTTTGTAAAGTAGGGGGAGACAATGGCCGATATCCGGGAAGAAACCACAAACGACGGGAAAACGATCATAATGAGCGGGGAGCTGACCGTCTCCGCAGTGAACAGCATCAAAATAACGCTGCTTAACGCTCTGCGGGTCGCACCGGCTCTGCAGGTACGACTCGAGAGCGTCAGCCGCATGGACATCGCGTTTCTCCAGCTGCTTTGCTCGGCACATCGGACCGCGGCGGACAGCGGCAAGCAGTTCACGGTCAGCGGTGATCCGGACCGGTTTCTCGAATTACTGAAGAAGTCGGGCTTTCAGCGCCACATCGGGTGCAGGGAGAGCGGAAAGTATACCTGTCTATGGCTCGTGCAAGCGGAGACACGATAAGATCGGGGATCAAGGGAGCAGGCCTATGAGCGACCAGAACCAAGACCAGAATGAGAGTTTTGACCTGAACGTGCTGCGGGAGATGTTCAAAAGCGAAGCCTATGATCTGCTGGCGGAGCTCGAGAACGCCTTGCTGGCGCTCGAAGAATCGCCGCGCGATAAGGACGTTATCAGCCGTGTGTTCCGCGCCCTCCATACCATCAAGGGTTCCGGCGGCGCCTGCGGATTCGATGACGTCTCGCATTTTGCCCATCAGGTCGAAGCGCTTTACGACGCGATCAGGAACGATAAGACCGCTGTCACCAAGGAGATCATCAATCTGACGCTCGCGGCCAGGGACCAGATCGCCGCATTGTTCGATGGATACTACCGGAACATTCCGGCGGAACAAGAGATCACCGATCAGATCGTTTCGCAGGTCCAGCGGTTTCTTCCGGAAGGCCTAGCAAAAACAGCGAAGAAAGCCGCCGCTGCTCCGCCGCTGCCGGCAGATGTTTCGGAAAAGTCTTCTGTCCGACAGGTCACCTACCGCATCCGGTTCCGGCCTTCACCGACGATCTTCCAGACCGGCACAGATCCCCAGAACCTGATCGATGAGCTGAAAACGCTCGGCCCCTGCCGGGTTGTGGCGCAGCTCTCGGAGATCCCGGACCTCGAAAAGCTGAACGCCGAAGAGTGCCATCTCTACTGGGATGTTATTCTGACCACGGACCGCGGCATCGATGCGATCAAGGATGTGTTCATCTTTGTTCAGGACGTAAGCGAGCTGACTATCGAGCCGCTTGATGAAGCTGGTCAAGTGCCGGGAGAAATGGAGTACAAAAAGCTTGGCGAGCTGCTGGTCGAACGCGGCGACCTGAATCACGACGATATTCACGATGTCATGCAGGACCAGCGCCGTCTCGGCGAGATCCTTGTGGAGCGGGGCCTGGTGAACATCGACAAGGTTGAGGCGGCCCTGACCGAACAACAGCATGTGCGCGAGCTGCAGCGGGAGCGGCAGAAAACGGAAGAAATGACCAGCATCCGCGTCCGTTCCGACAAGCTTGACAAATTGGTGGACCTGGTCGGCGAGCTCGTCACTGTTCAGGCGCGGTTGTCCCAGATCGCGGCCGAAGGGACCAGCGCACTGCTGCTGTCTATCGCCGAGGAGGTCGAACGGCTGACCGCGGAGCTCCGGGACAACAGCATGAGCATCCGCATGATGCCGATCGGAACGATCTTTAACAAATACCGGCGGGTGGTGCGCGATCTTTCACAGAGTCTCGGCAAGTCCGTGGATCTGTTCCTGGAAGGCACGGAAACCGAATTGGACAAGACCGTGATCGAAAAACTGCATGATCCGCTCGTGCATCTCATCAGGAACTGCATTGATCACGGGATCGAGATGCCCGATACCCGGGCGGCTGCAGGAAAGCCGCGCCAAGGCACTATCCGGCTGACCGCGGAGCATTCCGGCGCACATGTGCTGATCCGCATCGAAGATGATGGCGGTGGCATGAATGCCGAAGCAATCAGAAGGAAGGCGATCGAGAAGGGACTGATCGCCGCTGACGCGGCACTGCCGCAAAAGGACCTGTTCTCGCTGGTGCTGCTGCCGGGTTTCTCCACTGCCAAGCAGGTCACCGACGTGTCGGGCCGCGGCGTGGGTATGGATGTGGTGAAGCAGGCGATCGACGCTTTGCGGGGCACGATAGACATTGTGAGCGTGCCTGGACAGGGGACGACCATTACGCTTTCGCTGCCGCTGACCCTGGCGATCATCGATGGATTCCTTACGCGTATTGGCAGCGACTATTATGTGCTTCCGCTTTCGCTGGTTGATGAATGCGTCGAACTGAAGGCCGGCGATGCGGTGTCGGCCAGCGGCCGGACGCTTTTGAATGTCCGGGGTGAGCTGGTGCCGTACATCAAGCTGCGAAAGCGATTCGCCATACCCGGCGACGCTCCGAAGATCGAACAGGTAGTCATAGCCAAGGTGGAGCACATGCGCGTGGGTTTCGTGGTCGACCACATCGTAGGTGGCCATCAGACGGTCATCAAGAACCTAGGCAAGATGTATAAGAAAGTCGAGGGGATCTCGGGCGCCACGATCCTCGGAGACGGCAGCGTTGCGCTGATACTTGACGTGCTGAAGCTCGTGCAGGGTGTGGAGCGGGAAGAGGTTCAGGCCACGTCTTCCAAGTAAAGGAGTATCTGAACACCAACGGAAACCAAGCAGGCGTCAGGTAAGAAGGCTTTTATGAAGCCCGGAGAAGTTGGTATCGGACCACAGCTTGATTTCGGGTTCAGTGTCGTTATCAAGACTTTTTCCTTGCGGTTCTCGCAGTTCAGGCAGATGGTTCACTTGAGGAAGTTGCAGGGACGAGGAATAGAAACGGGCAGACAACCTTGTTGATGTGCAGAATGCCCAAAGGGGTCAAGAGGAGCGCTCGGGCATGGTTGCGGATATGATTTCAACCGTCCCAGATCGCCCAAGTGGCTGCCAGGACCGCGAAGCCCGCGGGTGCATCTGGACATGACCAAACCCGGCGGCGGCAAGACCGACGCCAAGGACCATGAGTTCGAGAAGTTTTAAGAGCAGAGACAAGCGACGAGAGACAAGAGACGAGAAATAAATGTAGTTCAGGAGCGAGAATGGCCACTCGTCACTTTTCGCTCGTCTCTCGTCACTGATCCACTCACAG
>Ga0224495_10000350_pt1 | contig 37467 bp, 35 predicted proteins | sample SF_Jul11_sed_USG_FD_168128 | JGI IMG/M metagenome (GOLD analysis project Ga0224495, IMG submission 168128) | Sediment microbial communities from San Francisco Bay, California, United States - SF_Jul11_sed_USGS_4_1 | ecosystem: Environmental > Aquatic > Marine > Sediment | place: USA: California... | reverse complement strand
CGGGACACCAGCTTCACGGCGAGCCACATCGTGGCGTTCTACGGGACGTTCCCGCTGTACATCACGTGCGGCGTGTCGAGCTACCTGTATGCGCAGACGCGGTTGCCGCTGTACAACCAGGCGACATCGTTTCCGTTGGTGGCGGCGGTGGTGGGGCCGATGTTCATTCTGCCGAACGTGGGGCTCAACGAGTGGGGCCATGCGTTCTGGTTTGTGGATGAGCTGTTTGCGGCGCCGTTGCACTGGGGCTTTGTGACGTTGGGCTGGTGCGGGTTGTTCGGGGCAGCTGGGGGTGTGGCGGCACAGATCGTGAGCCGCATGTCGAACCTGGCGGACGTGGTCTGGAACAATGCGCCGAAGAGCATCCTGGATCCGTTCCCCAGCCAGGTGAATCCCAACGCGAAGCCTGGCTACTGAATAGTCGCCAGACTGCGTGAGCGGTGAGAAAGGGCCCGGGACTCCACGTCAGGAGGGGTTCCGGGTCGCTGTCCCTCTCATCTCAGCCTCTCGTTCTCGTCGCAATTCCCCGCAGTAGTCTCCCCAGGAGATCGCTCCCGGTAATCAGCCGCGGAGCATCGGTCCACAACAAGACTGTGTCATAGGTAATGATATGATCCTCCGGAGACGCCATATCGAATCTGAGTTGCGCAATGACGCTGCCGAGAGGCGCCTTGCGGTCCCGAATGATCACCGGCCGGTGACAATAGGCTGCAGGGTCCGTCTCCTGATCGGTGAAGAGGGCATGCCGCAGAAACCCATCCGCATCCATCATCAGGTGGGGTTGATTGTATTCATCGGCGATCACGACCCAGGCTTTGCCGGCAGCATTGATCTGTTTCAGAAATGGGTCGTCGGCCGACTTTCGGAAGGAGGGGAAATGAGGGAGGCCGTTTCGTAGCGGAACCCGAACGATACTCTCGGGGTCGATCGGAACTCCCTCCTTTTCGATGGGAAGATCGTCAATGGAGAGAAAGTTCAGAGCTCCGATCGCCTCGATTCGGTCCACCTCCGATTCTTCGGCAAGCATATGTCGCCGAATAATCTCCTTGAGCTCCGTTTCACGAAAATAGCGGATGGCTTCCTTGCCGAACAGGGCATCCATCATCATCGCCGAGGGTTTCACAACCGGGTACAGCAGCAGACGGTACCCCCGCAGCAGCGGCGACCATACCGATGCCATTCTCAGGGCATGACCGGAGAAATATCCCTGAGGAAAGATTTCACCGAAAAAGGTAATAAACCCAGTCGAAAATAAAAATGCTCCAACCCCTGTCAGTACGGAGTTGGATAACAGCGTGAGCAGCACGTTGACGCTCACATTGCCCCAGATGATCGTGGCCAGTGCCCCGTTGGCATCCTGTCGCAACGCCAACACCCTGACGGCGTCCCGGTTTCCGTCTGCCGCCTCTGCCTCCAATCGAAGGCGGCTCGGTTTGAACACAGCCAGGTTCAATCCTGCAAAGATGGCTGACTGGCTCAGGCACAGTGCGATCCCGACCCAGACCAAGGTATCATTGCCCATAGCTCTACCACCTTGCTTGCCGCAGCCAGACGACAAGGACGGCTCCTCAAACCTCAGCTTTTGAGCTTGCTCTGTTGCCAAGGCCAGCGCCCTTCGATTTCAAGCTCCAGCGTCATCGTCAAAAACGATCGGATGAGGACGATGACCACCAGCACGCCTACGCTTTCCAGCGTTTGAGTGACCGTCACCGTGCGGATGATGTCCCCGGCGATCAAGAACTCCAGACCCAGTATGATCGAACGTCCGACGTCGGAGCGGAATTCACGATAGGCGTCGAGCTTCGGCATGCTCGTCAGGCGGGTGAGAAACCACCACGTCGCAATGAGTACACCGGCGATGATCGTGAGCACGCCGGCCGCCTCCACCACGTATCCGGCGCTGTCGAACCAGTCTTTGACGATGATCATGCTGTGCCTCGCGTCATCTAACGGAAAGCCAGAGCCCTCCAGTTCCCAGACAGCTACCCGTTCGCGCTCTCCCCACAACACCTTCAGGAACGCCTCCACAGTTTAACCGCTTCCATGACGGCAAACGGGAGAATACCGGTGGCCCCCATCAGCACCCAATCTTCGATCGGCAGCGCGGCAACCTTAAAAATCGAAGCCACCGGTGGAACGGTCAACACGGCTACTTGGATGCCAAGCGAGAACGCAAAAGCCAGCAGCAACGGGCGATTCGTTCCTACGCCGACCTGAAACAGCGACCAGCGGTCGCTTCGGCAGTTGAACGCGTGCACCAACTGGTTGATCACCAACACGGTAAACGCAACGGTCCTCGCTTGTTCAACATCTTGATGAAGACCGTACAGACTATAGGAGAAGGCCCCCAAGGCAATGGCGCTCAACATCAGTCCCTCGAGACCTATCGCAGCCAATCTCCCTCTGTCCAACAACCGTGCCTCTGGCCTTCTCGGTCGGCGTTTCATCAAGTCCGGGGCCTTTGGATCGACCGCCAAGGCCAGGGCAGGAAACCCATCGGTTACCAGGTTCATCCAGAGAATCTGAATCGGGAGCAGTGGAAGCGGTAAACCCAACAGCGTCGCGAAGAGCATGACCAGCACCTCGCTCACGTTGCACGAAAGTAAGAAATGTACCGCTTTCCGGATATTGTCGAAGATCCCCCGGCCCTCCTCCACAGCCGCCGCGATCGAGGCAAAATTATCGTCCGTCACCACCATGTCGGCGGCTTCTTTCGTGACGTCGGTTCCTGTGATCCCCATCGCGACACCGATGTCGGCTGCCTTCACTGCTGGAGCATCGTTCACGCCGTCACCCGTCATGGCCACAACCGCGCCGGTAGACTTCCAAGCCTTGACGATGCGCAGCTTGTGTTCCGCCGTGACTCTCGCATAGACCGCCACCTGCTCCACAGTCCGGACCAATTCGTCATCGGACAAGCGATCTAGTTCCGACCCGGACAACGACTGTATCGGCTCCTTCACCCCTCTCAGTTCTTCTGAGATCGCCGTCGCCGTATCCTTGTGATCTCCCGTAATCATGACCGTCCTAATGCCGGCAGCATGGCAAGCTTGCACTGCGATTTTCGCCTCCGGTCTCAACGGATCCTTCATGGCTGCAAGGCCCAGAAAGACCAGTTGTTGCTCGAGTTCCGACGAATGATACGAATCAGGTTCGCGCGCCAACCGGCGCTGTCCAAGGCTCAGGACACGGAGCGCGTGATGCGCAAATTGCGCATTGGCAGCAAGGATCGAGGTACGGGTTGACTCCGATAGAGGTTCGATCGTCCCGTTCGGCCCCAGGCGATGGGTGCATCGGCCCAGGAGGACATCCGGCGCGCCCTTCACATAGGCAACGGGACCGTCCGACGACTGCCGCACAATCGTCATCATCTTACGCTCAGAATCGAACGGGACCTCTCCAAGAAACTGGTGGGTCGGCTCAAGTTCTTCCATGCGAAGGCCGGCCTTCGCAGCCGCAACCAGGAGGGCCCCCTCCGTCGGATCACCAAGAATCTTCCAGCTCCCCTCCTCCTGCTTTAGCGTCGCACCGTTGCACAACACCGATGCCGTCAACAGTTGGCGAAGCTCTTCGGGCAGATACGATGAATCACGGGTGATGAGTGAAGGATCAGATGCAGAGGACGGTCTCTCACGCTCCACGCCTAACGCTTCACAAATTTCACCCACCGGCTCATACCCTTCACCGGTCACATCAAATACTTTTTCTCCCACGAAAAGCTTGGTCACTGTCATTTCGTTCTTCGTGAGTGTGCCGGTTTTATCGGAGCAGATGACGGTGGCGGAACCGAGCGTTTCAACCGCCGGCAATTTGCGAATGAGCGCGTTCCGTCGGACCATTCGCGTGACACCCAGGGCGAGGGTGATCGTTACCACAGCCGGGAGCCCCTCCGGAACGGCGGCCACAGCAAGACTGACTGATGTGAGGAACATGGTCATCGCCGGTTCGCCGCGCACGTAGCCCAAGACAAAGACGGCACTGACGACCCCCAGCGCCAACCACAATAAGGTGTAGCCGAATTGCGCGAGGCGCTGCTGAAGTGGCGTTTCGGTCCGCTCCGCTTCGGCGGCCTTTTGAATCATGGTGGCGATGTGTCCCAGTTCTGTTGTGAGCCCCGTGGCCGTCACGAGCGCACGGGCCTTGCCCGACACAGCAACGGTGCCCATGAAGACCATGTTGGATCGGTCGGCCAGCGGCACATCCGGTCGATCGATTGCGTCCGCGCTCTTTTCAACCGGTGACGATTCTCCGGTGAGGGAAGCTTCCTGTGTGTGAAAATTTGTCGTGTACACCAGCCTGGCATCTGCCGGAATTCGATCTCCGGCCTCGAGGAGCACGACATCGCCGGAGGCGACCTCACGCGCAGGAATCACTTGCAACGTGCCGTCTCGGACCACCCGAGCCGTCGCGACCGACATTTTTCGCAGCGCGGCCAACGACCGCTCGGCCCGGAACTCCTGAACAAACCCAAGAACTCCGTTGAGGAGCACAATCGTTAAGATGGCCGCCGCATCAAGCCAATCCTCTAAAAGACCGGAGATGATCGCCGCCCCGATCAGCACCCACACGATGACGCTGGTGAACTGAGACAGGAACAATGAGAGAAGGGAAGGAGGCGGGCTTTCAGGCAGTTCGTTGGCACCTTGGCTATCCAGGCGACGCCGGGCTTCCTCGGCGGCGAGACCATGCTCCGCATCCGCCTCCACATGCCGAACCAAGTCTTCGATCGAAAGCCGCCACATCCTGGTGCTCTGCCGCTCTTCTTTCGGGACGGTGGTAATTGATGCGTTCATTCAAATAACAACCAGAGCCCGAGACAGTAGCCCAAGATAATCGCCAAACTGTCCGGTTCGATCAGGATATACCGTTTCTCCACCCGATAAATGATGCCCATCAGGGCCAGACTCGTCAGCAGAATGCTCCATAAGGCTGTCAGCGCGTGGGCGTCGGAGACGGCGCTGAACAACGCCCCGCTGCGATAGGCCACGTCGACAAAAAAGAACGCCGCCATATTGAAGGCATTGCTCCCGAAGAGATTGCCGACGGCCAAATCGAAGGCCCCCAGCCGAACGGCAGCGAACGCTGTCACAAGCTCCGGAAGCGACGTCGTAATCGCCACGATCGACGTCCCGATAAAGGTGGCGCTCACACCGCTCAATTCGGCGATCTGGTTCGCGGAACTAGCAAGGAACGGTGCGGCCACGAGCAACCCGACTGCTGCCAGGCCGAACCCGATGGATGCCCGCCGGAGCCCCTCCTGCCTGCCCGCCCGTTTGGCTTCCTCCTCCGCTTGCGCCTCTACGACGACTTCATGTTCCCGCTGCCGTCGTTTGACACTTTCCTGCCTGAAGATCATGCGCATGCCGAGGATGTAAAACACCAGCAGGAGTGCGCTGCCCGATCCAATGCCGATATGTTTGACATCCTGTCCTAGGAGGATGAAAAATGCGGCCAGACCTGTTAAAAACATCGCCAATCCGGCGCTGAGCGCATGATCGAGCGCGGCCTGTTGCCACACTTTTTTTTGCCGATGAAACAGATCAATCAGCGCCAGCGTGAGCATGTTGGTCATCCCGGCGCCGAACAGGTCGCCGGCCGCTAGGTCCGGCGCATCGAGCAGGCTCGCGCTGACGGTCGTGAATACTTCTGGTAGCGACGTGGCTCCGGCCATCAGCACAACGCCGATCCAGAGCCCACCCAAACCGGTCAGATCCGCGATTTGGTCCCCATAACGGGACAGTTTCGTACCGGCATAAACGATGACCGCCGCGCTCGCCAGGAAGATCGCCCAGGCAATGAACATCGAGCCTCCCATGCCCTCTCTCGCCTCTCGTCACGCTGTTCCGCCCCGGTTTCATCACGCGGACTCATCGCGAGAGCTGTTGCTCCTGCTCCAGCACGGCCATCGTCGTTCTGATGACCGCGTCCGGATTCAGGGACATGCTTTCGACCCCCTGCTCGACGAGAAAGCCTGCAAACTCGGGATAATCGCTCGGCGCCTGCCCACAAATGCCAATCTTCCGCCCCTTCGCCTTGGCTACTTTGATCACAGCTGCCACCATCTTCTTGACCGCCTCGTTCCGCTCGTCGAACAGATGGGCTACGATTTCGGAATCGCGATCGACACCGAGCACCAGCTGCGTGAGATCATTGGATCCGATCGAAAAGCCATCGAAGAGTTCGGCAAATTCTTCCGCCAAAATCACGTTGCTCGGAATTTCGCACATGACGTAGACTTCGAGTCCCTTCTCTCCCCGCTTTAACCCATGCCGCTCCATTTCTGCCAGAACGAGTCTCCCTTCTTCAACTGTACGGCAGAACGGGACCATGAGTTTCACGTTCGTCAGACCCATCACATCCCGCACCTGTTTCATCGCTCGGCATTCTAATGCGAAGCCCTCGCGGTAGCGCGGATCGTAATAACGTGATGCGCCTCGGAACCCCAACATCGGGTTCTCTTCATGCGGCTCGTAGCGCCGGCCTCCGATCAGATCGGCGTACTCGTTGCTCTTAAAGTCACTGAGCCGGACGATCACGTCCTTGGGATAGAACGCCGCCCCGATCATCGCGACGCCCTGCGCCAACTTGTCGACGAAGAACTCGGCCTTGTCCGAATACCCCTCCGTGACTCGGTTGATCTCAGCCCTCAGGGCCTGATCTTCCAGTCGGTCGAACTCGAGGAGCGCCAGCGGATGCACTTTGATATAGGTACTGATAATGAATTCTTCCCTCGCCAAACCGACGCCGTCATTCGGGATGGAGGAGAGCCCGAAGGCTTCTTGCGGATTGCCGACATTCATCATGATCTTGGTCTTGGGCCTGCGGATCTCTTTCACGTCCAGCTTCTCGACGTGAAACGGAATCTGCCCCTCGTACACGAAACCCTTATCGCCTTCCGCACAGGACACGGTGACGAGTTGTCCATCGTGGAGCACGTCGGTCGCATGTTCCGTCCCGACGATGGCCGGTAATCCTAATTCGCGGCTGACGATGGCGGCATGGCAGGTCCGTCCCCCCCGATTGGTCACGATCGCCTGCGCTTTCTTCATGACCGGTTCCCAGTCCGGATCCGTCTTATCCGTGACCAAGACTTCGCCACCGCGAAATTCGTGAATCTGCTGAACGGACTTGATGACCCGCACCGGTCCCTGCGCGATCTTGGCCCCGATACTCCGCCCCTCGACCAAGACCCGCCCTCGTTGTTTGAGTCGATAGGTTTCCAGCACCTGTCCCTTTTTCAGCGATTGAACTGTTTCGGGACGAGCCTGCACGATGAAGAGTTCCCCCGTCAGGCCGTCCTTGGCCCATTCCATGTCCATCGGGCTTGGAGCTCCGCGCTTCGCGCTGTAATGGTCTTCAATGGTGCAGGCCCATCGGGCAAGCGTCAGAATGTCCTCGTCCGTCACGGCGAACTTTGCCCTCTCGCCCGGAGGGACCGGTAGATTCTTGACCATCTTGCCGCCGCCGATGTCATACACCAGTTTGAATTCTTTGGTGCCGAGTATTTTCTGCAGAATGGGGCGATGGCCCTGCTTCAACGTCGGCTTGAAGACATAGTACTCGTCCGGATTCACCGACCCCTGCACGACGTTTTCACCGAGACCATAGGCCGCATTGATCAGCACCGCGTCACGAAAGCCGGTTTCCGTATCGATCGAAAACATCACGCCGGACGTCGCCAGGTCGGAGCGCACCATCCGTTGGACGCCGATGGAGAGCGCGATCTTGAAATGATCGAACCCTTTGTCGGCCCGGTACGAAATAGCCCGGTCGGTGAACAAGGACGCAAAGCAGCGCTTGCAGTATTCCAGTAACGCGAGATGGCCCTGAACATTCAGATACGTTTCCTGTTGGCCGGCGAAACTGGCGTCGGGGAGATCCTCAGCCGTCGCACTACTCCGAACAGCAACATCGAGGGGCTCTGCATGGCTGCCGCTCAACCGATCGTACGCGTCGGTGATCGCTTCGGACAACTCCAGCGGCAAAACGGCGCCTAGAATCGCCTGCCGTACTTGCCTGCCGCGCTGACGCAGATTCTCCAGATTGTGGGTATCGAGGTCTTTGAGAATGGTCCTGATCGTGCCGTCGAGTTTTGCTTCTTTCAAGAAGGCGCGGTACGCGTCCGCGGTGACGGCGAACCCGTTCGGCACCTTGACGCCTTTGGCGGCCAGCTCACGATACATTTCGCCCAGCGACGCGTTCTTCCCTCCGACGGACGGCACGTCTTCAATGCCCAGCTCTTCAAACCATTTCACCAGTTCAATACTCTGTGTGACTCTGCCCATAGGTGCTCCTTCCTTGGATTCTTTGATTGATCATGCAGGCAGCCCACCCCCTTATGCAACGGCTGTGAAGACCATCATCGGACATCAGCCGACAAGTTGCTTGATCAAGCGAAGCTCATCGCGAACCAATCGCGGCAGGAGGAAGTTCTTCCGCACGTGTTCGCGGCCGGCCCGTCCAAACGAGCCCCGCTCACCGGGATGGCGCAACAGATGGACGATGCGTTCCGCACAGGCGTCGACGTTGTGAACCAGGTTGGCCTCGAACCCTTCCGGATACTGCATCGGAATTCCTCCGGCCTGTCCTGCCACGACGGCCTTCTCCTTCCAGAATGCTTCCGACACGACGAGCCCGAATCCCTCCCGAAGCGATTTCTGAATGACGACGTCGCAGCCGCGCTGAAACACATTGACTTCCATGCTGCCGACACCGGCCAGGTTCGTAAACACGAACATGTTCGAGTCTCCGGACGCTTCCTCTTCCACCCGATCGAGCAATTCCCACCCCTCTGGATCGTCCCCGGCCATCGCGCCGATCAAGGCGAGCTGTACGTCAGGGATTTCCTTCTTGACCAAACGGTAGGCTTCAATGACACCCAAAGGATCTTTCCAGGGATCGAACCGCGACACTTGCACGAGCACGGGTTTACTCGGATCGACGCCGGAATCCGCGATGGCGCGGCGGCATAAATCCTGGGAGAGTTCCATGTTCTTGGTCGCCAATGGATCGATAGCCGGCGCAATGAAGGCCGCGCGTTGGGCCCTGAGACCCGGCAAGAGGAACTCGGACATCGTGAAGACCACGGCATCATACTCCTCAAGGTACGGCAGAAGAAATCCGCTCACCTGCTTGTCCGGCGCCGAACTATCGATGTGACAACGCCAGATCCATTTCGCATGGCGGGGACCGGTAAAATGTCGCAATGCCGCCGGTTGAGGATCGTGCACGATGTAAACGTCGTAGTCGTCGCCCAACGCTTCTGCGCTTCGCTCGTTCACCTCCAGATACAGTTTCTGTTCCATCTCGCCCAAGGCGTAATGTCCTCCCTGCAGCGCGTTGTGAAAGGCCTTCGTGACGGTGAAAAATTCAGGTTGGCCGTGGATCAAGCGCCAGTCGGCTGAAATGCCCAAGGCCTGCAGCATCGGCAGGTATCGAGAGAGCAGTTCGGCGACGCCGCCGCCGAAGGCGGTCGAGTTCAGATGGCAAATCCGTACATCTTTCAGTTCGTGCGCGAGCTGCAACAGCTCCTCATTCAATTCATCGCTGATCAGCATGCGGTAGCGCTGAACATTAGCCAGCATGGCCCCGCACCGTCGACTTACGGAGATTTTCGGAAGCATCGTTGCTCCTTTCATCAGCCGAATCCTTTTCCAGCTGTCACCTGCTCATATTCTCTGATCACGGCTGCCGAATCCTCAGGACGCATGGTCGACACGTAAATGCCGGATCCAAGTTCAAATCCGGCGATCGTCGTCAGCCGAGGAAGGATTTGAATGTGCCAGAGGTAGTAGTCCTTGTTTTCATCTTCCGCCGGCGCGCTGTGGATGATGTAATTGAAGTCAGGATCGCCTAGCTGGTCGTACAAGGCGCGCAACGTTCGCCGCAGCACCGGCGCCAATTCACGAAGATCCTCCTCGCTCACCTGCCCGAACGACGGTTGATGCCGCTTGGGTGTAATCCACGTCTCGAACGACACTCGCGAGGCGAACGGATGGAAGACGAGGAACCGGTCGGTTTCTAAAACGACCCGGCTCTTCGCCCGGCGTTCTTCCTCCGCGATATCGCAATACAAGCACCGGCCCGTGTCGTCGTAATGTGCGACGGCGACTTCGTACTTTCTGCGGAGCAACATGGGTGGGACCGGCGTCGCGACCAATTGGGAATGGGGGTGTGCCAGCGACGTCCCCGCCGCTTCGCCATGGTTCTTGAAAATGATGATGTATTTGAGACGCGGGTCTTCCCGCAACGACCGATATCGTGACTGATAGGCGAGCAGAACATCAGCCACCTCACGGTCCGTCATGAGAGGCAAACTTCTTTCGTGAGAAGGCGTCTCAATGATCACCTCATGCGTCCCCACACCGTCCATTTCACGGAACAGGGGCCCTGCTTCTCGTCGTTCCAGCACACCCGTTGCGCCGAGTGCCGGATATTTGTTCGATGTCACCCTCACGGCCCAGCCAACTCCACTCGAATCCGGTACTCGAAAGACCTCATCCGGTGTCTTCGCCTCATGACCAGGACAAAATGGACAGGGACCGGTCTCAGCTGGTTGCGGGTGAGCACGGGGGTGACGATGATATTCGTGCGGGCGCCTTTTTCGCTCCGCGGCAATGATGACCCATTCCTTCGTCGTGGGATCTTGACGGATGATGGACATGGCCGATCACTTGTCCGAATGAATCTTCCGGCCAAGAAGGTCGGTCTCTTTCGGGATGTACCGGCCGGGGTCTTTCTCAAACGCTTCCTGGCAGCCTAGAGCGCAAAAATAATAGGTCTTCCCCTGATAGGTGCTGTGTGCCGCTGCCGATTGCTCATCCACATCCATCTGACAGACAGGATCTTTCATTGTAGGTTCCTCCTCTTCGTTATCCCGTTATCCAGGACAGGTCATGATTGGTTCCGCTGCCTACATGCTTGTTCAACTCAATGATCCGAGCAGACAAAAATCATCCGTCCGCTTCGACCCTAATGCTGGGTCTCGTTCCAGATCGACTCGCACGACGCAAGGTCCGGTCCCGAGTGATCCGTCAGCCTTTTGGCGATCTTGCGCACCGCCGACTCCATCCCCTCTTCCACCGTGGGATGATAAAAAGGCAGCCTCAGAAATTCTTGCGCCGTCATTCGCTCGTGGATCGCACAGGCCAGTAGGTGCGCCAGGTGCTCGCCGCGCGGCGCGCACAGCTCGGCGCCCACCAACCGCCCGTCACTCCGGTCTGCATACACCCGCAACGGTCCGTGATTTTCAGCCGCCATCAGTGCGCGGCCCTGGTCCGAGAAATCGAACTCACCGATGACCATCTCGCCGACATTCAGCTCGCCGAACACCTGTCCGACGGCGGCGATGTTGGGGTCCGTGAATACGATGGACAGCGGCGTGCGGCGCTGGAAACATTCTGGCCGCTCACGCGATGCGTTGTAGCCGGCGATGTGCCCCTCGTCGACAGCCTCATGGAGCAGCGGCAGATGGCCGTTGGAATCACCCGCGATATAGACAGGCAAGTCGCCTACTTGCATCGTCCGTGGATCGTAACGGGGTATGCCGTCCCCATCCAACTCGGCACCGATCTGATCGAGGCTGAGACCGTCCACGTTGGGGCGCCGGCCGAGGGCGACGAGCACCTTGTCCACGGTCACCGCGTTGGCGCCCCCGCTCACCCGTACACCCGCACCGTCCACGTGAAGCTCCGCGTTGCTTCCAAGGTACAAAGGAAACTCCTCCTTCAGCATCGCGACCACGGCTCGGTTGACGACCGGATCGGTCACACCGGCCACCTGTTCGACGCGATCGAAGCCGGTCACCTCGATGCCAAGACGACTGAGCGCCTGCGCCATTTCCGCCCCGACACTGCCAAGCCCCACCACCGCCATGCGCGGCGGAAGCAGCTCCATCTCGAAAAGGTCGTCGCTCGTGATCAGGTACTCGCGAAACGCCTTCCAGGCCGGTGGAACAATCGGTCGTGATCCGGTCGCGATGATCACGCGCCCGGCCTTCAATCGCGCGCCGTTCACCTCGAGCACATGCGGTGCGACGAACCTGGCGTGACCCGCGATGTTGCGCTCGCCGAGATCCTGCGTTCGCTCCAGCACGTACGAGACAAATGCATCGCGCAACGTCCGCACGCGATGCAACACGCCTGCACGGTCCACGGTCAACCGGTCTCCGCCCGAGATGCCCATTTCAGGAAGCCGATGCCGATGGTGGAAGGCGTTGGCGGCTTCGATCAAGGCCTTCGACGGCATGCAGCCGACGCGCGCGCAGGTCGTGCCGTAGGCCCCGTGGTTGATGAGTACGAAGTTCTCCGTATGCCGTCGGATCTCGCGCAGCGCGGAGAGACCTGCGCTGCCGGCTCCGATGATGGCGACGTCAACGTCGTGCTTCATTGTTCTTGTTTACCGATCGCCATGTTGGTTTCTCTCTGTTCGCACCATTACCGCCGATGAATCGTAGCCAGACTGCTCAACATCAGCACCTCGATTTCTTCGGTGATCTCCTCTTGCCGGAGAGCGTTGCGTCGCTGCAGATCTCCCACTCCGTCACGAGTGGACACCGAAACACACGCCCGCGTGCACGACCATGCCCTGTGGATGAAACAACTCTTTCATGACTGAGCCCTCAGGAGGCTGGGCTGCGTCCCTTGTGTGACAGAGCCTCGAAGCCGGATGTGACATCAAACAGTTCCTCATCGATACCGCTCTGCCGCAAACGATGGAATGTCCCGTTGAGGTGTTCCAGCAATTCGTCGATATTTTTGTCGGCGCGCTGCATCGCCGCCAGGCGGCTCGCGTTCTCGCTCGCGAGGGATTCGGCGCAGGCTCGGAAGAGCGAGACAAAAAGATATTCGCGGATGAGCACCCGCAAGGTCGCGGTGCCGCGACCTATGACCTCGGGCAAGTTTCCGGTCGGCCAAGGACGTTCCGCCGACTTGCGTCGCCAGGACTCGTCCAACGGTAGCAGTCGCTGACTAACTGGGGCATATACCGCCCCGGCGGTGGGGCGGTTGTAGAAGAGGTGAAGTTCGGTGAGGTCACCCTGGCTGTGGTAGGTCTCGCTCTCGACGAGAATCTGCCCGACGAGCGGGGTGATGGCCTTGATGGAGTTCGGCACAGCGAAGAGTCCAACCGGCGGCAGCCCCGCGTCCGACAGGCGGTCATGCACACGTTCGCCGACCGCCCAGATCTGCGGTTTACCGGGAAGAGCGGCCAGGGTTTTCACCGCAAAATCACCTACCACATCATTGAACTGCCCCACCAGCCCCTGATCGGAACCGAATACAACCGCACCGACGGAGGCCTCATCGGTGCGTCCTGTACACGTGGTCAACAGCCCTTCCGGCCTGCTTTCCCGGAAACACACGCTCAACCCCAGCTCCACAGTGCGATAGTAGTCGGCCAACGCGCGCACTGATTGCTCGTATTGGCCGATACTCGATCCGGCCAGGGCTTTCATTGTGCGGACCACGGACTGGAGATCTCTAGCACCGTTGATCTTACGGCGCAGGCTCGCCGTCGTCTCGCTCATGACTTCTCCTCGGCCTCTGCCTTTGGCTTCGGTGTAGTCGCCGGCTCGGGCTTCGGTTTGGCGTGTACATCAGATGTGGGTTTGTCTTTGGAGTCAGGATTTGATCCCGGCTTAGCCTGGAAACGGACGAGTGAACGGCGGGCGATCTTGATGATCGTGTCGCGATCCTCATCGCTCAACGTCTCGGCGGTTTCGAATCGCGTACATACTTCCGCCGGGATGTGCGCCGCCGCCTCGTGCAAGGCGTGCTCGGCGTCCGTCATCTGGTCGATCGGCACCGGATCGAAGAGTTTCGCGGTCAACGCCAGCAACACAGCGATTTGTGCGGCCACGGATTCCGGGGAGAATTCCGGCTGTTTGAGACAGGCACGAATACGCCGCCCATGCTCGATGATCTTGCGGGTGTCCTCATCCAGCCTGGCGCCGAACCTGGCAAAAGTCTCGAGCTCCTCGAACTGCGCGTAGGCGAGCTTGAGATCGCCTGCCACGGCACGGTAGGCTGCGCGTTGCGCCTTGCCGCCGACGCGCGAGACAGATTTACCGACATCGACCGCGGGCAGTACGCCTAATTCGAACAACGACGGTGAGAGGTAAATCTGCCCGTCCGTGATGGAAATGAGGTTGGTCGGAATGTAGGCGGAAATGTCCTGCGCTTCAGTTTCGATAATAGGCAGCGCGGTCAGTGATCCGCCACCGAGTTCCGGGCGCAAGTGCGTGGCCCGTTCCAGCAGCCGCGCGTGGAGGTAGAAGATGTCGCCGGGAAACGCCTCGCGGCCGGGCGGGCGACGCAGCAATAGAGATAGTTCGCGATAGGCGCGCGCATGATGGGTGAGGTCGTCGTACACGATCAGCACATCCCGGCCTTGCGCCATGAAATGCTCCGCAATGCTGGTCGCGGCGTACGGAGCGATGTAGGCGAGGCCGGGTGGATCGTTGCCTTCGGTTACGACCACAATGGTGTAATCCATCGCGCCTTGCTCTCGCAGGGCGGCGACCACTTTGGCCACGCCGGATGCACGCTGGCCAATGGCGCAATATACGCAGAGCACATTTTGGTCGCGTTGATTGAGAATCGTATCGAGCGCGATCGTGGTCTTGCCTGTCTGCCGGTCGCCGACGATCAATTCGCGCTGGCCGCGCCCGATGGGGATAAGCGCATCGATGACCTTGATACCGGTTTGCAACGGTACGGTGACGGGCGCGCGGTCCATGATGTGCGGTGCAGTGCGCTCGATGGGTAGACGCCCGCTGGTCACCACCGGGCCCTTCCCGTCCAGAGGCCGGCCCAAGGGATTAAGAATGCGTCCGATCAATGCGTTTCCCACCGGCACGTCCATCACGTGTCCCCTGCGTTCGACTTCATCGCCCGTATGCAGCTGCCAGTAGTCGCCCAACAGAACCACGCCGATTTCGTCTTCATCGACGTTGAATGCGATGCCATATACATCTCCGGCAAACCTCAGCACCTCCTCAAAACCCACGCCGGAGAGGCCTGAGACCTTTGCGATGCCCGTGGCGATACTCGTAATCGTGCCGATTTCCCGCGGCCTCAGTTGGTGCACGAATGCATCCCGCACCTGGCTTATTCCGGTAAACGCGCGGTCGAACACGTTCTGGAGGCTCTCAGGTTCCATGTTCAGTGGCTCTGTGTTTGTGGCTGAGGTTCTTCGGATTGAGGTTCGGCCTTGGCCTGAGACGTATCTTTCTTTGTCAGTAATTCGCCGACGCCTTTTTCCAGCGACAGGAGATAATCCGCGATGCTCCAGGCCACTTTGTGTCCATTCGTAGTGAATTCGATTCCGCTGATCAAATCCGGCGCGGTCTCAAACCGGACGGCGATTTCAGCCGAGAAGGTTTCATTGAGTGCCTGTTGTATCGCCGCCCGTTCCTCCGCCGGTAAGTCAAACGCGCTGCGCACGCGCGCGGGGCTCGATGATGTCTTGAGGGCCGCGGCGAGGCCTGCTTTTGCCTCCCCGTCCATCCCTTGCAAGCGGCGAATGAACACCTCTCCTATGCGCTCTTCCAGACTGGTCGTGGCGAGATCCCTCAGTGCCTTTCGCGCAATGGCAAACACTTCCTGCTGGGTCCGGCGACTGATGGCTTGATTGAGGTGATGAGCATCGTTTCTCAGCGTTTCCTGTCGCTTGGCACTCAAGGCGTCGGCCGCCTGCCGTGCTTCGTCGAGGAGCCGCTGACGTTCAGCTTTCGCCTCGTCTGTCGCCTGGCTCAAGAGTGCGGCAAGCTGCCGGTCGAACTCCTTGTTTTTGCGCTGGAACTCGTCACGCTCCTCTTGAGCTTCAGTTTGTTTCGCGGCGGCATCGGCGAGTTCACCGACGATACGCTTCTCCCGCTCATCGATGGCATGGAGAATGGGTTTGTATAGAAAACGCCTCATCAACCACACCAAGATGAGAAAGTTGAGCGCCTGCGCAATGACGGTGAACCAATCGATCAGCATCGGTTACTTTCCCGTGGCTAGCGCGATGGCGTGGTTCCAAAAGGGATTGGCGAACAGGAGAATCATCGACACCACGAAACAGTAGATCGCCGTGGACTCGATCATCGCCAGGCCCACGAATAAGGTCCGGGTGATGGTCGCGGAGGCATCTGGTTGCTGGGCCAGTGACGTCAGCGCGCTCGAGACCGCCTTCCCCTCGCCCAATGCAGGCCCGATAGCCCCGAAGCTAGTGGTAATGCCTGCAGTAACAATTGATGCCACCGCAATAATCGTCAAACTATCCATCCGTATCTCCTTTGGTTGTCGTAGTTCATCATTCAATGTTTTGCCTCTGGTTCAGGCTTGGGCCTACGGACTCGCGTGGCAGCCGCGATGTACACCGCCGCCAGGATGCTGAAAATGTAGGCCTGCACCATGCCGGTGAGCAGACCGAGCGCCGTCATGGCGATCGGAAAGATAAAGGGCGTAATAGTCAGCAGGATGCCGATAATCATGGCTCCGCTCATCATGTTGCCGAATAGACGGACGGCCAGGGCCAGCGTGCGGGACATTTCGCTGATGATATTAAACGGCAACATGATGGCCGTTGGCTGTGCGTAGGACTTGAGGTATCCGCCCACGCCTTGCTCTTCAATGCCGAACAACGGGACGGCCACGAACACACACAACGCCAGCGCCGTGGTGGTCGAGAGCGAACCGGTCGGCGGTTCATAGCCGGGGATAACGGTGCCAAGGCTGGCGGCGGCGACAAATAGGAAGAGCGTACCCAAAAATGGGAGATATTTCTTCGGGTGGCGGAGGCCAACTTCTTCGATTTGTTTCTCAATAGCAGTAACGATGATCTCCACAAAGTTCTGCCAGCGGGAACGTCGCAGGCCCGTGGACAGTTTGCGCGTGATGAGTAGCGATCCGACCGCCAGCACGAACATCAGCCCCCACGTCAACACAATCGTGGCGTTGAGTTTGAAAAACCCATATTGCCAGAAGATGATCTCGTCGGGACTAAGACGCATGACCGGCCTCCTTTGCCGGGGAATTGTGGTGCCCGACCGGCGGGCCGGTCAACCGCGTCACAGTGAAATGCGCGATGACAAATCCAAGGAGACACAGCAGCAACCGCTCCCAGTGACCGCCCGCTACAAAGTAAAATCCGGCAAGGACGATACCAGTCCGCAACAGCAAGCTTCCCAGAAACCACAGCGCTGGACGTTTCGCAGAAACACCCTGCCGTACCGTCCACCAAAGGCCGCCAAAGAACATCGTCCCCAGCAAAACGCCTGCTATCAATGCATCCATCAGGCTCACTGATTCATTCATGGTTATTCTCCTCTTGCTCGCGTATTTCTCTGCCTTCCTTAGCAACCCAATGCCACGCAATGAAACAGCCGATCGCGAGGCCGGCGACCAGCAGGGCCACCGTCCAAGAACGGCCACCTGGATAGTGCCGGTCCAGCCAGAGCCCGATGGCTGCGCCCAGCAGTGTCGGCACCGCCACCGACCAACCCACCATGCCCATCATGCCCAAGCCGGACCAGACGGTCTGCGTGACATGACGTTGCGCCTTGAGCTTGCGAGCCGCCTTCACGCTTACCTGGTGGCTGAATTCCGTCTCGCCCTCCGCAGGCTTTTCTTCCGGCTCTTCACTCATGATGAAATGCTGCGAAACGACGAATAAATCCGCTCTCTAATTTCGCCAGCACCGAACGCACACTCATTTCTTGCTCGTCCAGATTCAGAAATTCCCGCTCTACCGCCTCGTGCAGTGTATCGAGGTCCGTTCCGCCAATTGCGTTGCGAACGGAGACGAGCACATCCAGGCCGGTCTTGACCAGCACCCCTTCATCCACGGCCACGTAAACCTCGCCCTCCTCTTCGTTTTCGTAGACCAGAATCCCGGGTGCGAGCGCCGCGACGCAATCGAGACGGTGCGGCAAGAGTCCGAACGAGCCCTCGCTCGTCTCCGCGACGATGCGTGACACGCCGGTTTTCTCGACGAAGATTTGGAAGGGCAGCAGAACCTTAAGATTCATAAGTGTCGGCTGCATGTTGGACCTTCGATTGAGGTTTCTCACCGGGTTTCGTATGCGGTTCGGACTTGGCGTTGGGCTTGGAATCGGCGCCAGGCTTCGGGTCGGCCTTGGCTTCGTCAATTACCCCGATCATGTACAGCGCACTCTCCGGGATATCTTTGAACTCGTCACGCAAAATGCGCTCACAGCCGTCCAGTGAATCCTTGAGGCTCACGAGCTTTCCTTTGATCCCGCTAAACTGCTCGGTGGCGAAAAAGGGTTGGGTAAGAAACCGCTCCAGGCGTCGGGCTCGCGCGACTACGTTACGGTCCTCCGGCGAAAGTTGCTCCAGGCCGAGCATGGCAATGATGTCCTTGAGTGCGGCGTATTGCGCGAGCGTCCGCCGGATGTCCTGCGCGACGGCATAATGCCGCTCCCCGATGATGCCGGGCGTGGCCATTTTGGAACTGGACTGTAACGGGTCGATGGCCGGGTACAGCCCCTCGCTCGCCCGTTTGCGCGACAGCACGATGGACGCAGAAAGATGTGAGAAAGTATGCACCGCTGCCGGATCGGTGAAATCGTCGGCCGGCACATACACCGCCTGGATTGAGGTAATCGCGCCGGTATCGGTATTGGCGATGCGCTCTTCCAATTGCGACAACTCAGTGCCCATCGTCGGCTGATAACCCAATCGGGAAGGCATCTGCCCCATCATGCCGGATATCTCCATGCCGGCCTGGATGAACCGAAAAATATTATCGATGAGCAGCAGCACATCGCGATGCTCATCGTCGCGAAAATACTCGGCCATCGTCAACGCTGTATGGCCCACTCGGAATCGGGCGCCAGGCGGTTCGTTCATTTGCCCGAATAGCATCACCATATTCCGCAGCACGCCAGCCGCCTTCATGTCGCGGTAGAGCTCCTCCCCTTCGCGACAGCGTTCGCCGATGCCGCAAAAAATACTCACGCCTGCGTGTTGCCCGACCATGTTGTGAATCATCTCGGTAAGCAACACCGTCTTGCCCACGCCCGCTCCGCCAAACAAGCCCGCTTTGCCGCCGCGCTCCAGTGGCATGAGCACGTCGATGACCTTGATCCCCGTCTCGAAGATCTCTGATTTGGTGGAACGCCGTGCTAACGCCGGCGGGGCTCGATGGACGGAGCGCCATTGCACATCTGGCGGTGGCGCTTGGCGGTCAATGGTGTTCCCGAACACGTCGAACATTCGCGAGAGAATGCCCTCACCAACCGGCGCCTTCAACGGTCCACCCGTATCTTCCACCTCCATGCCGCGTGAGAGACCTTGGGTCGTGGTCAACGCGATTCCACGTACGCGATGCGCGTCGAGCTGCGCTAACACCTCAATGGCAATTTCCCCATCCTTCGCGTGCAGCAACGAATAGATAGAAGGCAAATGTGCGTCAAACCGTACATCTACGACACTGCCGCGCACCGAGAGCACGGTGCCAAGACGAGACGACAAATCCTCCGACCTCCGGCTATCTTCCCACCTCATACGTCTTTCCAATCCAGCAACAGCTTACAGCAGACCGGCCTTATTCGCACAGGTCTTGGCCTTCCGGTCGAGCGAGTGTTCATATAATATTTCAACAAATCCACAACATACTCCGGCGTGATCAGCTTGTCCGAATTGACTCAGGCGCCAGCTGGATGCTGTCCTGCATGACAGCGATTACCCCCGACTGGTCCCGCCCTCTGCTGCGGTCGCCACACGCCGGCACGGCGAACACCTTCTGCTACTCCCGCTAGTGTTGCGGTTCGAACTCTCGATGTCTCACAGCTCCTCATTCCGGAATGCTGAAGGAGTCGGCCTGCGGCACTTGCAACTCTCGTGAAGCGAATCTCGCGAGAACTCTGCCTCTGAGTCTGCAACGGGAGACAGCCGGAGAAGAAGGCCTTTTCGAGCACCCTGCGCAGCACCGTCCTGCTTGCCTCAGACATGCGAACCAGTGAGGCCCTCGTACGTCACCACAAAAGTGGCAACGCACTAGTAAATGATCGGCAGTCGCGTGTTATTGACTATCAGCATCAGCCGTCGATGTTTCAGCGGCCGCTCCGGATCCCGGGTGTAGTGCGATACGTCCTCTGACACTTCGGTGTGACTTAGCGGAACCGAAATTGTTTGTTTCATATGAGTCATATGCGTCTCGCATGGAGAGATCAACAAGTTCGGCATTGCATCCTGTCACCACCGCATTCAAACCCTCTTCGTCACGGAAATCGACGGCAATCCGTTCCTCAGGATCAATCCACGGCGCGATCTTTTTCACTTTCTCCTGTTTGGTCACACAGTTCTCCTCTCCTTCTTTCTTCAGTTTCTGTGTGCAACAGAATGATACGCGTGCGACGCACAAACCCGCTGAACATTGCTGCTCTCAAACCAACAGCATGACATTACGCGTAGATAACAGTTAATAAGAGCAGAGTGTGTGCCAGGAAGTTCCGGAAGAACAGCATCTGCCGATCGCATACGCACAGAGATTTCTGTGAGTGTAGAAGAAGGTACGATAGAAATGGGAAGACTCCTATGGGGCATTTCAGATCACACTACCACAAGTCCTGTCGCAAAAAGCGACAGGGGAACTATGGAGCCGTGCCCTCAAGCCTCATCCCTGATGTGAATTTTTCGAGGGTCTACTATTTACAAAATGGACGCAAGGGGTTCCCCCGCGCCTTCATACCAACGCAGAATCCCTTCCCAAATATCCTGTGCCGTCTCGGCGAACCAAAACAATTCCCGGTCCTCGAGATCGATAACGCCCTCGTCCACCAGAAAATCCACGTTGAAGGCCTGCCGCCAATAGTGCTCGCCAACCAAGACCACCGGCACCGGCTTGATCGTGCGTGTTTGCACCAGAGCGAGAGTTTCGAAGATTTCGTCGAGCGTCCCGTAGCCACCAGGAAAGGCAACAAGGGCTTTGGCCCGCAAGAGAAAATGCAATTTGCGGATCGCAAAGTAATGAAATTGAAAGCAGAGGTCGGGCGTGATATAGGGATTCGGATACTGCTCATGGGCGAGATGAATATTCAAACCAACCGTCTTGGCACCGACATCATAGGCTCCACGGTTCGCAGCTTCCATAATGCCGGGGCCGCCACCGGTCACCACCACAAGCCGATTATTTCCCGTAGCTTCACTGCTTCGTGCCACGAGCCGACCAAACTCGCGGGCCACGTCGTAATAGCCGCTTTTGGCAAGCAGACGTTCTGCGACACTGAGGCGGCTGGCCAGTTCGCGATTAGTTGGGTCCGCTGATTGGGCCTTGCGCAATACCGTTACTTTCTGCTTCGCGGCAACAGGCTCCGGGATACGAGTGCCACCGAAGACGACGATGGTCCGCCGGACATCGTGTCGGTTCAACAGGATCTGGGGTTTCAGGTAGTCCAATTGAAGACGCATCCCCCTCGCCTCACCGCTCTGGAGGAACTCCATGTCTTCATCGGCTTCCCGATAGGTGGGACTATCGAGAATCGCCTGGATGCGCTGCTGCGCCTCCGGGTCTTCCTCGACCGGCTTGGGCCGTTGCCACGGCAGTGGCTCACGCCGTTGTGAGGGATGCGGCGGCGCGGGAATCATGGTTTTCTTCAACATGTCAGACATAGAATGCCCTTCTTCCTCATTCGTGCGGCTATAGTCGATGAATTCAGTGCGGCTAGAGCATGTCAGTTATTCAAACTAGGCACACTTATAAATCAGCCGGCTCTCGATCACCAGCCCTCTTCTGCTTATCTCTGTCCACACCGACTAGAAGCGAGGCCCCGCCCCTTTGTGAGTATGATGATCCCACCCGTTGTTCAGCCGAACCCCGCCGATATCCAGAACCAACGTCGTGACCTGGATCTCCCTTTTCATGTGGCCGCCTCAACACCCTCAACCACCTTGCATAGCTTGTTCATCGAGCCAACCGTATGATACGCGACTTGGGAATCAGGTGGTACATGTGAGAATCTCCCCCAACCGGTTCCTCGCCCGGCGCAAACAGATCGTCTGGCACGTCACGAGAGGTGTTCACGTACTTGTAAATGATCGGTGGTCTCGTGCTATCGATCACTAACATCAATCGGCGCTGTTTGAGCGGCCGCTCCGGATCGCGCTTGTAATGTGAAGGATCTTCCGACACGATCACCCGGCTCAGCGGAACGGCAATCCGCTGTTTCATATGAGTCACACGCGTCTCGATGGAGAGATCAACCGACTGGTCGCTACAGCCCATCACTTCGGCGTTCAGGTCCTGGGCGTCCAGGAAATTCACCGTGATCCGTTCTTCCGGATTAATCCACGGAATAATCTTCTTCGGCTTTTCTTGATTGGTCATCATGCGTCCTCATAATTTGTCATGCAGTGCTGTTCTGAATGATCGGTGCACCCGTTGACGTCCGGTTACGATCACAGACCAATACCAAGGACGAACCGCTACGGCTAACAGCCGGTCGACAACCTATTCTTGGGCCAAGCAAAAAGAGCACCTCCAATCAATGCTCAATTGACGCATGCTGTTGATCGCACGAATGTTTTACGGAGCAGACTATGTGCCAGAACCCTCCTGCCTGGAAAGCAACAATCTTCACCCATAATAGAAGAAGGTTTTCGGAACGAGCCTAGAGAATTAGAAATGGATCAAAAGACCATTCATGTGGGGCATTTCGCATCTGGACAAACTATCCATTGACGCAAAAAGGAACAAGATGCTCGTCGAGTTGCGCCAAGACCTCAATGCAATTGTCCCCTCCTGCGCGTGCAGCAACGAGTAGATAGGCGGCAAACGACCATTAAACTGTACATCGACGACACTGCCGCGCACCGAGAGGACAGTGCCAAGGTTCGAAGGACTGGTTGTGTACTTCATATTTTCCTCTCGCCGATACACCGTCACTTTATTTAAATATACGCCTTTCCAGCCATCACTTTCTCCTCCTACCTACCTGCCATCCCGACTCCACTTCCAGTTCCAGATTTCCGGCATGTCTTGGCCGTGCGTGTCGATGTATTGCTTGTGCTCGATGAGTTTGTCCTTGAGTTGCTGCTTCCGATAGAGGTCCTTATCTCCGGTCTGCCGCAGGCGGTCAATGGTGTCCATCACGAGATGGAAGCGGTCCAGATCGTTCAGCACCGTCATGTCGAAGGGCGTCGTGCCCCGGTGCCTCAGCAACATGTGCCTCACCTCTACGACGTCAGCGGCCGCTTCAGCAGCGGATTGTCGCACAGATCAATCTGGCCGACCGAGAGATAGTTTGCGGCACGCCAGGAGGCATCCAACTTGTGGAGCAGTTCCGGAGAGAGCGCGTTTGTTTTCTTTTGTAGTTTCATGGGCCGTCTAAAATTGGACGATCGTAATAAGAATGAGCGGCCGGGTCACGGCGGATCATTCAAAGTAGCAATGCGGAGGAAGTCGGCTTGTCCCGGGGGAGAGTATGGTGCCCCGGCCACGATCACTACCTTATTTCCGGCCATCACAATCCCTTGTTTGAAAGCCAGGTCCATTGCCGCCTTTATCATTGCATCAATCGATGTGCATTCTTCTAACAGGAATGGGTGGACACCCCAGACCAGCATGAGCCGCCGCACGGTTTGGGGCACAGGGGTAACAGCGACAATCGGCTGGGCCGGCCGGTATTTCGCAACCAGCCGAGCCGTCTGGCCTGTCCGAGTACAGCAGATAATGGCTGTGGCTTTAGCCTGATGGGCCACGAGACTTGCGGCGTGGGCAATAGATTCAGAGGCGGAAACGCGGTCGGTAGGGCAAAGAGATACGAAGGGTCGCCGGGCAACAAGTCGGTCCTCCGCTACCTCAGCAGTTTCTGCCAGAACCTTGACTGCCTCGACAGGATAAGCGCCTACGGCGCTTTCCTCGGAAAGCATCAAAGCATCGGACCCATCGAGCACCGCGTTAGCAATATCGGAGACTTCCGCGCGGCTGGGTCGAGGGTTTTCGACCATCGAGCGAAGCATCTGCGTAGCTGTGACCACGGGTTTGGCGGCCTGGTTCGCTTTGGAAATCAGTTCCTTCTGGATGTGAGGCACCTGCGTGATCGGAACTTCAATACCGAGATCACCGCGGGCAACCATAATGGAATCAGCCACAGCAAGAATGTCGGCTATTATGTCCAACGACTCGAGCTTCTCGATTTTGGCCATTACGGGAAGGTTTGCTTGGCGGCCTGCAAGGAAGCTTCGGGCAGACGTAATATCAGCCGGAGAGCGGACAAAGGAAAGTGCAACCACATCCACACCTGCTTCAAGGCCGGCCAGAAGAAGCTTCTGGTCGTGCTCTGTGAAAGCGGACAAGCTTGAGCTTCCCCCTACCGCATTGACGCCTTTATGATTCGTCAGGACTCCACCGAGAACGACTCGGCACACGATCTCCCGTGGGGCGACTGTTTCGACCACGAACTCCACTGTCCCGTCGGCAAGTAGAATACTTTGACCTGGCCTCACTTCGTCCGGAAGTTTGGCATAGCTGACCGATGCGGATTCATGATCCCCGGTAATTTCCTCGGTTGTGAGGCGGAAACGATCTCCGGCATGAAGCTCGGCCGAGCCATTTTTGAACACGCCAAGCCGGATCTTGGGACCGGGGAGATCTTGAAGGATGGCAACAGCTTTTCCAGTCTCCTTCTCGACGACCCGGATGCGGCGTATGATGGACTGGTGTTCGCTTACCGTCCCGTGAGAGAAGTTGAGCCGAAAGACATCCGTGCCGGCCTCCACCAACTTGCGAAGCATCTCGGCCGATTCGGTAGCGGGACCAACGGTACAAATGATCTTTGTGCGACGCATGATGACAACCCGATCGCTCTAACAAGCTGCTGAACAACCGCCGTTCCCCCTTCGACAGGCTTCAGGGCCAACGGTCTGAGAGTTACCATTATTGAACTGTTCTCCGGTCATGCTGAGCCCGTCGAAACCTTCCGCGGTTGTTTCAACATCCTGCGAAGGCGAATATAGCTGAGGCCGGAGACGTTCTCGTTCCTCAACAGATTGATCATTTTGGGGATTCGGGTACATACGATCCTCTTGTTAGCCTTTGGCCATCTGGACAAACGGCGGGATCGGACAATCCAGCGTTTCGGCGATGGCACGGAGCAATTCGGCTTGACGTTCCTGGATCACGCCGTCCGCGCCGACGACCTGCACGCAGGCTTCGAGGACATGCTTTTTGAGTTGCGGCGCGGCCAACGCGAGGCGATCGAGCGCGGTATCCAGTTGTTCCAGCCCAGATTCTGTGCGCGGCAAGAGCTTGAGCCCGTCGGCCTCCGCCCGCAGATGGGGCGCGCCCTTGCGGAATGCCTTTTCGACCTCGCCGGCCTCGCTGCTGCTGACGTGCGCCAGTGCCGAGAGCACGACGCTGCAATCCCGCACGAGCGGTTTGAGCGTGTGGTATTGAATCGAGGTCGGCCAGGTTTCACTCGACTGCGACGCGAGGTGGCGGCGGACGATTTTCTGCAGGACGAATTCAAAGATGTCGATCTGCCCGTCGCCCTCTATCAGCCCTTGCAACGCGCAGCTGAATTGCTTGAACTCGTCGGGCCGAAGGAGACCCAGCGCGGGCAAGGCGAGGTTCACGAGCGGCAGCCGCGCGCGCGCGGCGATAGGCGCGACGTCAGGCCAGAGCGCGGCGGTTTTTTCGCCACCCCCCGGCGCGGCCCGCGCGGCGAGTTCCGTGAGTTCCTTCGCGCGCAAGGCGCTGTCCGGGCTGAGGAGCATCGCATAAACAAGCGCGGTGGCATCGAGCGGCTCGCGAGCAGCAGACCGAACCTTTTCCGAGAATGAATTCCGCAACTCCTCGGCGTAGCGCAAGTGCAGTGGCGTTGGCTGGCCCAGGGCCGGCAGCACGGCTCCCACTTGGACGACGTTGGCAGCGATACCGGCGGCGCCAGCCCGTGCGCCGGGCATCCCGGGAGTCGGCGGAAACGGAAATCGTGACGACGGCGGTTTCGCCGCCTTGCGCGGCGAATCTGCTTCTGCTGCGGTGACACTGCCGGGCTTGAATGTTCCGTCCCAGCCTGGATCAATGGCGCGGATACGTTCGTCAAGCGGCGGGTGCGTGGCCAGCAACCCGAGAAACGGCTTGCCCAGGCCGTTGCCGAAGAACATGTGACTGGCTTCCCCGGCGTGGGCGGATTCGATCTTCGAGCCGGCACCGCCAATTTTTTGTAGCGCCCCGGAAAGCCCCGCGGGGTTGCGGGTGAACTGAACCGAAGAAGCATCGGCCAGAAATTCCCGTTGCCGGCTGAGTGCAGCCTGGATGAGCCGGCCAAAGAATACACCGATCGCGCCGATCACGATCAGGGCAAGCCCCAAGAGCATCAGTGGATTCCTGTCTCGGCTGCGGCTGCGCGAGTAGAGCAGGACTCGGCCAATCACCGCGAGACACAGGATGCCGAAGAGGACTCCGATGAGGCGCAGATTCAGACGCATGTCGCCATTGAGGATATGACTAAACTCGTGGCCGATGACGCCTTGCAACTCATCACGGTTGAGCCATGTCATGCAATCGCGCGTGACGCCGATGGCGGCGTCGCTCGGCGAGTGGCCGGCAGCAAAGGCGTTGATGCCTTCTTCGTTGTCGAGCACATAAATCTTGGGGATGGGCACGCCGGAGGCAATGGCCATTTCCTCGATCACGTTCTGGAGTTTACGCTCATCAGGATGGGACGTGTTGGGGCCGACGAGCCGTCCGCCGAGCATCTCGGCGACGGCACTGCCGCCCCTGGCCAAAGCGGCAGTTTTGTAGAGGCTGCCAATGACGACGACACTGAGCGTGCCGAGCACGACGTAGAGGAACAGCTCGGGATCCCACAGGAGGAGCGGGGGCGGCGGACCGCCAGGCTGCTGTTGGGAGTTGGCACCGTAGAAAATCAGCAGACTGGCGACATACACCGACGCAATGATGCACACGACGGCGAGCGCGAAGTACGTCACCAGCAGCTTCGTGTTCTTCCTGGCTTTGTCCTGATGTTCAAAAAAATCCATGGGCTAACCCTTCATCAAGAGAACGACACCCTCGTCGCCTCGCGTTGCTCCGGATTCTCGATGGCGAACAGCTCGGCGGCGGTGAAGTCAAACGTGCCGGCGATGATGCTGCTGGGAAACACTTCCCGCTGCGTGTTGTAGGCCATCACCGAGTCGTTATAGGCCTGGCGGGAAAATGAGACTTTGTTCTCCGTCGAGGTCAGTTCTTCCATCAGGCTCAATATGGTCGTGTTCGCTTTGAGGTCGGGATACGCCTCGGAGAGCGCGAACAGCCGGCCGAGGGTGCCGGCGAGCGTGCCTTCGGCGCTGGCGAGTTGCTTCATCGCAGCCGGGTCGCCAGGATTGGCGGCCGCGCCTGTGTTGGCGGCCGCCGCCGCATTGCGCGCGGCGATGACGGCTTCGAGCGTGCCACGTTCGTGTTGGAGGTAGCCCTTAACGGTCTCGACCAGATTCGGAATCAGGTCGTAGCGCCGCTTGAGCTGCACGTCAATTTGCGCATAGGCGTTTTTGAACCGATTACGCAGCGCGACGAGTTTGTTGTAGATGCCGACAACGAACATCGCGGCGACCAATACCATCGCAGCGAGCACGATGATGACGATTAGGAGGGGATTCATAGCATTCTAGCTCCTTTGCCGATTTCAAAAGGTTGATGGACCGGTGTCAGCTCGTATTTTCTTCCGTCGGGATGCTTCCTTCTTGGTTGTTGTCACTGTCTTTCTAATTGCGGTTTTCACCTTTGTTTCGTTTTAATCCAAATTCGTGTCCCCGTCCTTTACTAGCTTGGTCAATTCTTCAGGCTCAGCAGTCGCGCATTGATGGCCACAATCACCGTGCTCGCTGACATCAGCACCGCGGCGCAGCTGTAGAGGTAGGCGGTAGTGATGGCGACGGCGACCAGCGTCATCATTACGGGCTGACGCGAGGCCAGCTCTCCATACAGCCCTTTGAGAAACGGCCAGCCGCCATAGAAGAATACGACGGTCGAAAGCCCGAACAGAACGTAGAGATCGCCAGCAAAGCCGATGGCCTCGCGCAATCCCACCACTTCTTTTGCAGCACAGGGGAAAGACCCAGAATCGGCAGTGTCAGGACCAGCGAGATCCAGAACCGTTTCCGAAAGTCCGCCGCCATGTGGGCATGATGATCGTGGTGCTCGTGAGGCTCTCGCTTCGCTGCAGACTTCATCCCGTGCTTGTCGGCGTTCGACTTCATGGACCACCCTCCATTGTCAGGAGACTTCCGGAGAAGCCGGGGGTTCTTTGAACGATAACTCGAACTCGCGGGTCGTGCCGCTGACGAATTCGTCGACCTTGTCGTCGACGCACAGGGCAATCGGCGCCGCCACGCCATCACGCCCGCGGACCGTAAGCGAGTCACGCGTCAGCCGCAGATCAAGTGCGTGCCCGCGATAGCGAATGCGCATGTCAAGGCGTTTCATTTCCTGCGGCAATTCCGGATTGAGTCGCAGCACATCGCCTCTCGCTTCGATGCCGGTTGATACGCGCTGTACCAGATCCACCGCACCCGCCATGGCCCCGAGGTGCACGCCCTCCGCCGTGGTGCCTTGCTGGATATCGCTGAAGTCGCTTTGCAGCGCTTGCGCGAAAAACTCCATCGCGCGCGGGCGGTCGGACCGCGCCAGCACCCAGGCATGGACCACCCGGGACAAGGTGGAGCCATGGGACGAGTGCCCGATGTAATAATCAACATTGCGCGGGATGGTTTCATATTCGAACGGATAGCCTAGCCGTTCGAACAATTCGCCCAGCTCCTCGGAGGAAAACAGATAAAACAACATCAAGACATCGGCCTGTTTCGACACCTTGTAGCGGTTGACATTGTCGCCCTCCGCCTCGAGGATGAGATCGAGACGCTGGATGTTGTCGTAGCGGGTCCGGTAGGCCTCCCAATCGAGCTCACGCAATGTTTGGTAGCCCTCGAACTGGCTAATGATCCCGTCGTCGTGAAACGGAACATACATCCTGCGACTGATGTCGTCCCAGCATTTGATTTTCTCCGCCGACAGGTCAAGCTGAGCCGTGAGCTCGGCGCGCCGCACGTCGGACAGCAGATCGAGTACCTCCAACGCGCAGCACAGCACCCACACGGCCATGATGTTGGTATAGGCGTTGTTGTTGAGGCCGGGTGTTGCGGCATCCGGATAGCCGTCATGGAATTCGTCCGGCCCCATCACGCCGTGGATCTCGTAACGTCCGCGCTCGTCATTGAAACTTGCGAGGCTTGACCAGAAGCGAGCGATCTCGAGAATCAGCTCGGCGCCGTATGAGTGCAAGAACTCCACATCACGGGTGACTTGGAAATACTGCCAGACGTTAAAGGCCACGGCGCTGCCGACGTGGCGCTGTAAGTAGGAATTGTCCCGTACCCAGCGCTGTGAACGCGGGTTCAGGTTGCATTCTTGGGTTTCCTCCTGTCCGTCGCTGCCACTCTGCCAGGGGAACATCGCCCCCTGGTATCCGGCGCTGCGGGCGGCAGTGCGCGCTTCGCCCAGGCGACAGTAGCGGTACATCAGCAGCGCCCGGGTGATTTCAGGCATGCGAAAGTTGAAGAACGGAAAGATGAACAATTCATCCCAGAATATGTGGCCCTGATAGGCTTCGCCGGTCCAGGCCCGTGCGGGCACGCCGATATCGAGTCCGATGGATTTGGGCGAGACGGCCTGCAGCAGGTGAAACATGTTCAAGCGAAGCAGCATCGAGACGTTCATCTTGAACCCGGGATCGGCTGGCAGGATATGGACGTCAAAGCGACGCCACAAGTGCTTCCAGGCCAGCACATGATCCGCCATCACGGCATCGAAGCGGTCGGCGCGCGCCACGGCCTTGCGCGCCTCCAGACCGCATTCGGAGATGGCATGATCTCGCGAGGTGTAAAAAGAGGCCAGCTTCTCCAGCACAAGCGTCGCGCCTTGCTTGAGGTCGACCCTCAGTTCCTGCCCGATGTATCCCGATCCCTCAATCACCCGACGCCGCACATCGACAGGTTTTCCGTCGAGGAACGCGCGCGTTCGCGCCGCCTGCGCGGCATGAATATTCGACTGACAGGTGCGCATCAGCAGGTATACGCCGTCCTCGCCGACGACCCCGCTGGCCACTGGCTCCAAGTGTTTGTTGTTGAATTTGCGATAGAGCTTCGCGCCCGCGTTTACGATGCGACCGTCAATCGCCGAACGCACCGTGACGCCAGCGGACCAGTTGTCGGCGGTCAGCGACACTTCCAGCGCGCTCATATGCATGTCCGCCATCGAGACCAGGCGCCGCTCGCGGAGGGTGCTGCGCCGCCCCTGTCCGTCCTCGAAGCTGATGCTGCGCAACAGCATGCCGTGCCGAAGATCAAGTTCCTGGCGGTAGGACAGGATTGTGACCGCTCTCGCATCGAACCAGTTCTCGTCGGCGATGCGCCACCCGAGTGCGAGCCAGTTGGGGAGATTGACGAGATCCTCGTTCTCAACCACCCGGCCGGCGATGTCGGTACGCAACCGGTTGTAGCCGCCGGCGAGGTAGGTCCCCGGATAGTGGATGTCATCCGCCACCGACCAGGCGGCGGCACCCCGCGTCGCGAAGTAGCCATTTCCCAGTGTGCACAAGGCTTCGCGAATACCCTCTTGTGCCGGATCGAACCCCTCAAACACCAGTGACCACGCGGAAGCCGGTTCCACTGCCACACGGACTTGCGCCAGATTGGTCACCACGACATCGGCACCGGCATCACGAAGCGCCTGCGCCTGCCCGCGGCGATCGACGCCGATGACGCAGCCGAATCGGCCGGCGCGCCCGGCCTTGACGCCGGCGATCGCGTCTTCCACAACAACGATACGCGAAGGCTCTACCCCGATGCGCCGTGCCGCCTCCAGAAACGCATCCGGTGCCGGCTTCCCCTTGAGTGTGAGCCGGGTGATGTCTGTTCCGTCCACTCGCACGTCGAACAACTGCGCGATTCCTGCCGCCTTGAGCACCGCTGCGCAGTTGTTGCTGGAGGACACGACAGCGGTCTTGATCTCCTGCGCCCGGAGTTTACGTACCAGCGCAATTGCCGCCTCATAGGGTTCGACGCCGTGCTGCTCCAGGTACTGCAGGAAATATCGGTCTTTTCGATTGCCCAACGCCCGCACGCTGTGCACGTCGGGGCCGTCTTCGGATGCACCCAACGGCAATGCGATCCCACGTGACTGGAGGAAGGCTGCCACGCCGTCGTAACGCAGCTTGCCATCGACGTAGCGCGAGTAGTCGGTGGCAATATCAAATGGTACGAACGACTCACCTGCCTGAGTGGCGCGCTGTTCGAGAAAACTGTCGAACAGTTTTTTCCAGGCCGAGGCATGTACGCTCGCCGTCCTGGTCAACACCCCATCGAGATCGAACAACACCGCGTCATAGTCCCGCGGGGAGAGTGTGATAACGGCTATCATGGAGTCCCCCGTCTAACGCTCCCAGCACGGAAGACCGCACTTGAATCCCCTTCGTTCAGGGCAACGATCCATTTCACGGCAAAGAATAGCAGCGCCTCGTTCGCTGCTGTCACTTTGTCGCCTTCACCAGTATGGGGTTGTGCCAACTGCTGTCTGCCGCAATGAGCGCGTCAGCTTGTTTCGGGCCCCAGCTGCCAGGCTTGTAGTGGTGAGCCCGGTGGTGCGTGCTGAGAACTGGATCGACCACGGCCCAGGCGGACTCAATCGCCTCCTCACGGGCAAAAAGCGCCCCGTTGCCGGCCATGGCGTCGCTCAGGAGCCGCTCGTAGGCTGTTTCCTTTCCCGGCTGTTCATCCAGCAAATAGAGCTCGTGCTGGTCGCCGACGAACTCCTTCCCTCGACGCTTGACGCGAGCGGCGAGGGCGACGGCGGAGTTGGGGGAGAGCCGGAAACGCAGATAATTCGCCCGCTCGTCCACCGCCGATGAATCGTCGAACAGTCTTTGCGGTGGTGGCTTAAACTCGACCAGGACCTCGGCGACTGTGGCAGCCAGACATTTGCCTGAACGCACGTACCACGGCACGCCTTCCCAGCGCCACGAATCAATGAACAGCCGCAGGGCGCAGAACGTCTCGACGTCCGAGCCCTTCGCCACGCCCGGCTCATTTCGGTAGCCAGCGTACTGACCGCGCACCACGTCGTCCGGCTGCAGGGGGCGCATGGCTTGGAACACCTTGGTTTTCTCGCTATGAACGGCGCCGAAGCCCTGATAGGCCGGCGCCTCCATGGCCAGCAGCGCGACGATCTGGAACAGATGGTTCTGGACGACGTCGCGCAGACAGCCGGCACTTTCGTAAAACGCGCCACGGCCCTTTACGCCAAAATCTTCGGACAAGGTAATCTGAATACTGGCCACATAGTTGCGGTTCCAGATCGGTTCGAGGAAGGAATTGGCGAAACGGAAATAGAGGACATTCATGATCGCTTCCTTCCCAAGATAGTGATCAATGCGGAAGATTGAATCTTCCGCGAACGCCGACAGCGCAATTCGATTGAGCTCACGCGCGGAGGCCAGATCACGCCCGAACGGTTTTTCGACGACGATCCGCCCATGCTCGGCCAGCCCTGCAGCGTCGAGCCCTTTGATAACCGCGGCAAACAGCGCGGGTGGAATTGCGAGGTAATGTACCGGAGACCGGGCGCTGCCCAGCGCCTTTTTGAGTGCGGTAAAAGTCTTCAGCTTTTCGTAGTCGCCACGCACATAGCGAAGCAGGGAGAAAAGACGATCAAGGGCTGATGGGTCATCGATCCCGCCTGACTTCATGATGGCGTCCCTGGCCCGATTGCGTAGCTCATCCAAGCTCACCTTGGATGTGGCGACGCCGACCACCGGAACGTTGAGGCCGCCTCGCTTCGCCATTGCGTAGAGCGCCGGAAAGATCTTCTTATGGGTAAGATCACCCGTCACGCCGAACAACACCAGTGCGTCGGATTGCGTTGCGTCGTCGTAGTCCTTCTCAGTGTTCCTTTTTCTTTTCATCATGTCCGCCACACTACGTTCTTATCGCGGGTAGAACCCGGTTGGCATAGCCGGCATCGCCGCGCATGGCGACGCGCTCGAATTGCGCCGCTTTGATGACCGGTGCCTGGGCTCTCCCTCAATGGAGCCCAGGGCCCCTCCCCCGAAAACAGGAAATTCTTGATCTGACGCTTTCTGACAGACTCGATTCGGGGATCCGTCGTGACTCCTTTATCGCCGTAATGCTCGCTGAAATTCTCGCTCGCCCCATCGGGATTGTTCTGCCTGTTTGATTCATTGTGTTTCTGTCGACAACTCACGAGATCATGCAACGTGAAGCCATGGTGACAGGCGACGAAATTGATGCTGCTCTCGGGCCCTTTGCCGGACTTGGCGTAGATGTCAGTGGTTGGCCAGAGTGCGGATTGATGCCGATCACCTGGTGTGAATTGAATTCCTGGATGGGCATCAGTTCCACGGCCGTCACCCCCAGGTCTTGAAAATACGGGATCTTTTCCATGAGGCCCCGATACGTGCCGGGATGCATCACCTGGGAGGTGGGATGGATCGTGAACCCACGCACATGTGTTTCATAAATCATCGTCTTCGACCAGGGATGTCTGGGCGGCTGGTCGTCCTGCCAATGGAAGTGCTCCTGCATGAAGACGCACTTGGGCATCGCGCCAGCATCATCGACTGTCGAACACACCACGTCTCGTTCTGGGGCCGACGGATCGTCGCCGCGCGCCGGGCCAAAATCCCAATCAGGCAACGGCGAGATCGCTGTCGCAAAGGGGTCCAGGAGCAGCCTATTGAAATTGAACCGATGGCCGTCGTTGGGTTGATACGGACCGTCCACGCGATAGGCATAGAGTTGGCCAGGCTGAATCCCCTCAACCCAGATGTGCCACACGTCACCCGTGCGGTGGCGCGCGGGATCAAGATCAATCCCTTTGGCAGTCATGGCATCGTGGGGATGATCAAACAACTCCAGCCGTACGCGGCTGGCGTGACGGCTGAAGAAGGCGAAGTTGACTCCCCTCCCGTATTCATGGGTTCCCATAGGTAACGGAACGCCCCTCCGAACTTCGGTGCGTTCGGACACCGTGGCCACATACTCATGCAGCGGGCGTTTGAGCGTGGTCAGATCTGTGGTCGCGTCCGTTGTTTCTGCGGCCTGGCTTGACTGGGATCCCATTCGGTCTGGTGGCGGTCGCATTCTTTTCGGATTGTTTGACTCTTTCATCATGTGCCTTCCGTCGTACTGCTCTCGTTCGAAGGACACTTACCGCTGCCAGAGAATGAGATCGATTTCCAGGGGCACAGCCACGCCATCGTAGTGTGGGATCACTCGCGCCGTATAGTCCCCCACTGAACGAGCCGCTGATACCGCCGCGCTGTAGAGGTAACCGTCAGACGCGCCGGCCAGTTGGCGGATGCGCATCATCTCCAGTCGGATCGGATCGCTGCCATGGGTTCCATCGGCATACAGCTCGACTCGCACCGCTGTGGGGTCGAGGTCCTTGAGATAGACCTGAATCTCAAATAGATGCTGCTCGTCACGAGTTTCCACCGTCACGTCCCTGAACCGTAGCGTGGCCCATTGCTGTGTCAGTTTCTGTTTCCACTTGACCACCTGGCTGCCTACTGCCCCTTTATCGGCAGCCCGCTCACGGTAGGCTGAAGCCGACGGGAGATAGTGTCGTTCCGTGTACTCACGCACCGTGCGGTTGGTGGAGAAACGCGGCGTCAACCGCGCCATGCTCTCCCGCATCCGTTTGACCCAGGCGGTGGGAATGCCCTGTTCGTCTCGGGCATAAAATTCTGGGATCACCTCTTGCTCAAGCAGGTCATAGAGGCGTTCGGCATCGAGTGCATCCCAGGCAGGATCATCGCCATGCTCTTGACCATCCCCCAACGCCCACCCCACCTCAGGGCTGTACGCCTCAGCCCACCAGCCGTCTAATTCCGAGAGATTGAGGCCGCCATTGACCAGCACCTTCATGCCGCTGGTTCCACAGGCCTCCCAGGGGCGCCGCGGTGTGTTCAGCCAGACGTCCACCCCCTGCACCATCTGCTCGGTCAACTGCATGTCGTAGTCCGCAAGGAAAATCGCATGCGGGCGGACCTCGGGCCGCTGAATGAACTGGGTCCATTCCTGAATCAGGGCCTGCCCTCCATGGTCCTCCGGATGAGCCTTCCCCGCGATAATAAGTTGCACCGGTTGCTCTGCGTTCGCCAACAGGCGCAGTAATCGCGCCGGATTGTGCAGCAAGAGGTTCGGTCGCTTGTAGGTCGCAAACCGGCGTGCAAAGCCGATCGTCAAGGCGTTGGGATCGAAGAGATGTGCCGCCTCCTCTCGTGTTTTGGGCGATGCGCCAGAAACAGCCAGTTGATGGGAGAATCGTTCTCGGGTGTAGGCCACAAGCGACTGGCTTGCCGCAACACGAAATTCCCAGAGCCCAGCGTCAGAGACGCAGCGAATATCCTGTTCCAGGGGTTCTGTCACACCCAGCCAGCGACCTTTGCCACAGGCCTTCGTCCACAGCTCGTCGGCTGCCGCCGAATCCCAGGTCGGCATATGCACGCCGTTGGTCACATGTCCGACCGGCACGTCGTCTTCTGGCCACCGCGGAAAGAGCGGATGAAATAGGTGGCGGCTGACGTTCCCATGCAAGCGACTCACACCATTGACTCTGCCACTCCCGCGGATGGCCAAATAGGCCATGTTGAACGGTTCCGACGAGTCGGTTGGGTTCTGGCGGCCCAGGGCCAGCAGCGCATGGAGTGGGAGGCCGAGTGTTTGCTTGGCATATCCACCGAGGTATTGGTCGATAAGAGTTGGCGCGAACCGGTCAAAGCCGGCGGCCACGGCCGTGTGGGTGGTGAAGAGGTTCCCCGCTCGCGTGACAGCCAGGGCGACGTCGAAGGGCTGCCCGGTCTCGTCCATAAAACTGCGGGCGCGTTCCAAGACAACACAGGCTGCATGCCCTTCATTCAGGTGACAGACCTCCGGCTGAATGCCCAGTGCACGAAGCAATCGCCACCCGCCGATCCCAAGCAGCAGTTCTTGCTTGAGGCGCAGCTCTGGGCCGCCGCCATACAATTCGCTGGTAATCCCTCGATGCGCGGGGAAGTTCGCCGCGTCATTGCTGTCCAGCAGATAGAGCTTCACCCGGCCGACCTGGACCTGCCAGGCACGTAGCCAGACCGAGTACCCCGGTAGGGCGATTTCCAACCGCAACCATTCACCATTGGCCTGGCGCAACGGCGTGATCGGCAACTGTCCGGGATCGTTATAGGGGAAGAGGGCTTCTTGCGCGCCGTCCTTGCCGATCACTTGGCGAAAATACCCTTGCTGGTAGAGCAGGCCCACGCCGACCACCGGCACGCCCAGATCGCTGGCAGCCTTGAGCTGATCGCCCGCGACATTGCCCAGCCCGCCCGAGTAGATGGGCAGCGCCTCGCTCAACATGAATTCCATGCTGAAGTAGGCGACGCAACTCAGCGGAGATCCCGGATGGGTGTGCTGAAACCACGCGGGCGCCGCCGCCGCATCACGTCTAGTCTGCACCAAGTCATCAACGTTCTTTCGAAACACGGGATCGGCTAACACGCGCTCGATCTGGTCCCGCGAGACCGTCTGCAGCACCACCCAGGGACTGTGGGTCAGATCCCACAGCGCAGGGTCAAGCTGCCGCCATACATGATCGGTCGCATGGTTCCACGACCAGCGCAGATCCAGCGCCAGCTCGGCGAGGGAATCGAATCTCTCGATTTCCGTGGGGAGCAGATTGTAGATGGGGTGGCTGGCACGGGTGGGTATGCTCATCGCATGTTCCTTCAGTTATGACTCGGATGGAATCCCTGGCTGCTGCGGGGATGCCGCCAACGCCTGATCGACAATGGTCTGGGATTCCTCCAGAATGCGCCGCAGATGATCCGCGCCACGAAAACTCTTCGAATCAATCTTGTAAATTATCTCGGTGCCTTGTTTCGGTACTGAGGGGGCAGGCACTTATACAAGCTTTCGCCCCCCAACGATCAGCACCGGGTCCCGACTTTCGGTCGCATGAAGGTGACGTTCAAGCACGAAGAGGATTCGATCGTTGAAAGCTCCTCAGAAGCCCCGTTTTGACCCGATGACCAGATGAAGAAATGCACCGCCACCCGTTCCTCCGGATCGATCCACTCCACCAGCTTCTTGACTTTCTCCTCATTGGTCATAGGCTGCCCCGGTGTGTCTTGGACGGTGAGGTCTTCTCGACGCAGTGAGTGTCGCCTGTATCACGGCGCGACAACCGACTTATTGCTTCCTGTCTTTCGCCAATAGGTTGTAGAGCCACGCGAAAACCGCTCCTCCGATCAAGCCATCGAAAAACCCCCAGACCATGCCGATCATACTCCCTATCGGAGTAAAGAACCCCGCCCTTCCGGGCGGGGCTTTCTAGAAGAGGTCCAATTGGTCAACTCCTCGCTTCTTCGCCTCATGAAACCGAATGTACTTCTTGATCACCTCGGCG
>Ga0224495_10000349_pt1 | contig 37467 bp, 30 predicted proteins | sample SF_Jul11_sed_USG_FD_168128 | JGI IMG/M metagenome (GOLD analysis project Ga0224495, IMG submission 168128) | Sediment microbial communities from San Francisco Bay, California, United States - SF_Jul11_sed_USGS_4_1 | ecosystem: Environmental > Aquatic > Marine > Sediment | place: USA: California... | reverse complement strand
TGCCGCACATCATTTTCCCGTTTTTGCAGCGGGGAGGTCAGGGAAGGGGCAGAAGGGCATTGCTCAACCCATCCCTCCGCAATCAGCGCTTTCAACTGCGCTGCTGCCGTCGCCGACAGCGCCCTGATCTGTGCCAGATTGCACGGCTTCTCCATTAGCTTGGCCAAAATACGGCGCTGCACCACTTTGCGTTTCGGGAACGAATCGGGATCGAGCGCCTCGCCGCGTTTACTCAGGCGATAATTCAATATCTGTTTTCCGACAACCGGCTTGTCGGAGCGCAATCGTAACGGCAGGGCAGACATTACCGTCTGACCAACAGGATAATGATAATAATCACTGCAAAACAGCAGTAGTTCGCGCAATTCCGCCGACAACCCCGCTTCATCATGCAACACCTGCCTCACCGGTTTGATGCGCTCAAGCGCCATATCCGTGGCTGTGTCGCGTGCCATCACCACCCCGGTCAACTGACGCCGCCCGAAAGGTACAACCACGCGTTGCCCGATCGCAACCGAAGCATCTTCCGCCACCGTGTAATCGAACAGGGTAGGCAGCGGAACATCAAGGGCAACACGGACGATAGGCATAGGTGTGATTGTCGCAGAAATGCAAAAGCCGCAAGAGTGCATCCTGCGGCTTTTCAATCAAGCGACGGGATCAGTGGTATTTTCGGCTCAATTCATGCACCGCCGTAACCAGCGCTGCTGCATGCTCAGGGTTGGAATGCTGCGATATGCCGTGCCCCAGATTGAACACATGGCCGCTGCCGAAACCATAGCTGCCGAGAATGCGTTCGACTTCCATGCGGATCGCGTCCGGCGAAGCGAACAATACCGCAGGATCCATGTTTCCCTGCAGGGCGACCCGGTTACCGACCTTCTGGCGCGCGACACCGATATCCATGGTCCAGTCCAGCCCCACGGCGTCGCAGCCACTGTCCGCAATGCTCTCAATCCACAGCCCCCCGCCCTTGGTGAAAACGATGGACGGGATGCGCACGCCATCCTTCTCCTTGATCAGGCCGTCGATGATGCGCTGAGTATAGGCCAGCGAAAATTCGTGGAATGCCGCATGTGACAACACACCACCCCAGGAATCAAAGATCATCACCGCCTGCGCGCCGGCTTCGATTTGCGCATTCAGGTAGGCAGTCACTGCCTGGGCGGTCACCTCCAGGATGTGGTGCATCAGCTTCGGTTCGTTGTACATCAGCGTCTTGACCTTGGCATAATCGTCACTGCCACCACCTTCGACCATGTAGCAGGACAGCGTGAACGGGCTGCCGGAAAATCCGATCAGCGGGACGCGACCGTCCAGCGCCTTGCGGATCTGCGTCACGGCATCGGTGACATACCCCAGCTCCTTGCCGATATCAGGTACGCGTAATGCCTTGATCGCAGCTTCATCACGCAGCGGGCGCTCGAATTTCGGCCCTTCGCCATCGGAAAAATACAAGCCCAGGCCCATCGCGTCCGGTACGGTAAGAATGTCCGAGAACAGGATTGCAGCATCCAGCGGGAATCGATCCAGCGGCTGCAACGTAACCTCGGTCGCGTAGTCCGGATTCTTGCACAAGCCGAGAAAACTGCCGGCACGCTTGCGTGTTTCGCGGTATTCAGGCAGGTAGCGGCCCGCCTGGCGCATCATCCACAACGGGGTGTATTCGGTGGGTTCACGCAACAAGGCACGCAGGAAGGTATCGTTTTTCAGTTTGAAGTTCATGTTTCCCTTTTATATTTTTTTGGGGCGTGAGGAATCACGCCCGTATAAGTTATCAACGCGGCAACACCGATGAGCCCATAAGGAACTCATCCACCGCCCGCGCGCACTGGCGCCCCTCGCGGATCGCCCACACTACCAGCGACTGGCCACGGCGCATGTCACCGGCTGTAAACACCTTGTCTTTGCTGGTCAGGTAATTCTCGGTATCCGCCTTGGCATTGCCGCGTGCATCTTTCTCCACGCCGAACGCATCCAGCACCGGCTGCAGCGGATTGGTAAAACCCATCGCCAGCAAAACCAGGTCGGCCTTCAACTCGAACTCACTGCCCGCGATCTCGCTCATCTTGCCGTCTTTCCATTCGACGCGTACCGCTTTAATCTTCTCGACCTTGCCGTGGCTGCCGATGAATTCCCTGGTGGCAATCATCCAGTCGCGCGTGCAGCCTTCCTCGTGTGAGCTGGAAGTGCGCAGCTTCAGCGGCCAGTTCGGCCACACCAGAAACCTGTCCTCCACCTCGGGCGGTCGCGGCATCACCTCAATCTGTGTAACCGTTAACGCACCGTGGCGGTTCGAGGTGCCGACACAATCGGAGCCGGTATCACCGCCGCCAATCACGACCACATGCTTTCCCCTGGCGTTGATCGGATTCTTTCCGTCGCCAGCAACCTCTCTATTCTGCGGGATCAGGAACTCCAGCGCGAAGTGCACGCCTTTCAGCTCGCGCCCGGGCACCGGTAAGTCACGCGGCTGTTCTGATCCGCCCGCCAGAATCACCGCATCGAATTTCTTTAACAGCTCATCCGGCGCGATGGTTTTCTTCGCGTCGCTCGCCACCTCCCTGCCCGGCTTTTCCTTGCCAACAAATATACCGGTTTTGAACTTCACCCCTTCCGCCTCGAGCTGCGCCATGCGCCAGTCGATCAGCCGTTTGTCGAGCTTGAAGTCTGGAATGCCGTAGCGCAGCAGACCGCCGATGCGGCTGTTCTTCTCGAACACGGTAACCGCATGACCCGCACGTGCCAGCTGCTGTGCAGCCGCCAGGCCCGCCGGTCCGGAACCCACCACGGCAACTTTCCTGCCGGTCTTTTCCGCAGCAGGCAGCGGCACCACCCAGCCGTTCTCGCCGCCCTTGTCGATGAGAAAATGCTCGATGGACTTGATGCCCACCGCATCATCGTTGATATTGAGCGTGCAGGCCGCTTCACACGGTGCAGGGCAGACGCGACCGGTGAACTCGGGAAAATTGTTGGTGGAATGCAGTACCTCCAGCGCTTCGCGCCAGTTGCCGCGGTACGTCAGGTCATTCCAATCCGGAATGACATTATTGACCGGGCAGCCGCTGTTGCAAAATGGTGTGCCGCAATCCATGCACCGAGCCCCCTGAATTTTTGCCTGCTCATCAGTAAGGTGCAGCACGAACTCGCGATAATTCTTCAGGCGATCTGCCACCGGCAGGCTGGACTCGCTCTGCCGCTGAAACTCCATGAAACCGGTCTGCTTGCCCATTATGCGGCCTCCTTCTGCTGCGCCGCAATCTCCTGCAGGGCGCGGCGGTATTCGGTTGGCATGACCTTGACGAATTTGGGCAGGTATTGCGACCAGTTATCCAGAATCTCTTTGGCACGCTTGCTGCCGGTATGCTGCAAGTGGTTCAGGATAAACTCGCGCAAAACATGTTCGTCGGCCTTGTTCAGGTGGTTGAAGTGCACGCGGCCGTGCGTTTCCACTTCACCGGTTTCACTGGCGTCGGACTCAGCCGGGACAGGCTCAAGCTCCACCATCGCCAGGTTACAGCGCTGCTCAAAACTCCCTTCTTCGTCCAGCACAAAGGCTACACCGCCGGACATGCCTGCTGCAAAGTTGCGTCCGGTATGCCCCAGCACGACGACAAGTCCGCCGGTCATGTATTCGCAGCAGTGGTCGCCCACGCCCTCTACAACCGCGACGGCGCCAGAATTGCGCACCGCAAACCGCTCGCCCGCCACTCCGCTGAAATAGCATTCGCCGGAAGTAGCGCCATACAACACGGTATTACCGACGATGATATTTTCGTGTGCGGTGATTTTTGCATCCTTTGGCGGCATGATAGCGATTCGCCCGCCGCAAAGCCCCTTGCCTACATAATCATTACCTTCACCGTGAAGCTCGAACGAAATACCATGCGCGAGAAATGCGCCGAAACTCTGCCCTGCGGTGCCGCTGAATTTCACACGAATGGTATCGGTGGGCAATCCCGCCCGTCCATGCCGCTTGGCAACTTCGTACGATAACATCGTGCCGACGGTGCGATTTACATTGCAAATCCCGATCTCGATGTTCACCCTTTCCATATTGTTCAGCGCGGTTTGCGCCTTGGCAATCAACATGTTGTCCAAAGCTGCTTCCAACCCGTGATCCTGTTGTTCGGCATAGCGGCGCGCCACGCTGGCAGGTACATCTGGCTGATGGAAAATTCGTGAAAAATCGAGTCCGAGTGCTTTCCAGTGCGTAATGCCGCGCCTCATATCGAGTAAGTCGCTGCGCCCGACCAGTTCGTCAATTTTCCGGATGCCCAGTTGTGCCATGTACTCGCGCAGTTCTTCTGCGACGAAGAAAAAATAATTCACCACGTGTTCCGGCTGGCCGGTGAATTTTTTTCGCAATTCCGGGTCTTGCGTCGCCACGCCCACCGGGCAGGTATTGAGGTGGCATTTGCGCATCATGATGCAGCCTTCCACAACCAGCGGGGCGGTGGCAAAACCGAACTCATCTGCCCCTAACAGCGCGCCGATCAGCACATCGCGCCCGGTCTTGATCTGCCCGTCCACTTGCAGCGTGACACGCCCGCGCAGCCTGTTCAACACCAGCGTTTGCTGCGCTTCCGCCAGGCCAAGCTCCCACGGGGTGCCGGCGTGCTTGATCGACGAAAGCGGCGATGCACCGGTGCCGCCATCGTGGCCTGAGATCACGATATGGTCAGCCTTGGCTTTGGAGACGCCCGCTGCCACGGTGCCAACTCCCACCTCGGAAACCAGTTTGACCGAGATCGAAGCAGACGGATTGGCATTCTTCAAGTCATGGATCAACTGCGCCAGATCCTCGATGGAATAAATATCATGGTGCGGCGGTGGCGAGATCAGGCCCACGCCCGGCACCGAGTAACGCAAGTGGCCGATGTACTCGGTCACCTTGTGGCCGGGCAACTGCCCGCCTTCACCAGGCTTGGCACCCTGCGCCATCTTGATCTGGATCTGGTCGGCACTGGCAAGATATTCCGCAGTCACCCCGAAACGGCCGGAAGCCACTTGCTTGATTTTCGAGCGCAGCGAATCGCCCTGCTGCATCGTCAGGTCGGTTTCGATCCGGTTCTTGCCGATGATCCCGGACAGCTTTTCCCCCGCCTTGATCTCTCGAAAACGGTTCGCATCCTCACCGCCTTCACCGGTGTTGGACTTGCCGCCGATGCGGTTCATCGCGATCGCCAGCGTCGTATGCGCCTCGGTGGAGATCGATCCGAGCGACATCGCGCCAGTAACGAAGCGTTTGACGATTTCTTTTGCCGGCTCGACTTCCGACAGGGGCACCGGTGCGCCCGCAGGTTTAACAACAAACAGCCCACGCAAAGTCTTCATGCGCTGATCCTGATCGTTGATCAGCTTGGCATACTCCTTGTAAGTCTGCGCATTATTGCTGCGTGTAGCGTGTTGCAGCTTGGCGATAGCCTCTGGCGACCACATGTGCTCTTCGCCGCGAACGCGCCAGGCATATTCGCCGCCCGCTTCAAGCGCAGCGGCCAGTGTCGGATCGTTGCCGAATGCAGCCTGGTGGATGCGTACTGCTTCTTCCGCCACCTCAAGCAGGCCGATGCCCTCGATCTGGGTCGCTGTGCCGGTAAAGTATTTTTCGATAAATTCTGCGTTCAGGCCGATCGCCTCGAAAATCTGCGCCCCGCAATAAGACTGGTATGTGGAGATGCCCATCTTGGACATCACCTTGAGCAGCCCCTTGTTTACCGCCTTGATGAAGCGCTTCTGGGCATCCTTGGCTGACAGGCCTTTCGGCAGGCTGTCGCCAAGCGAGGCAATGGTTTCATACGCCAGCCACGGACACACCGCCTCGGCACCATAACCGGCCAGCAAGGCGAAATGATGCACTTCGCGCGCGGAACCGGTATCCACCACCAAACCGGTACTGGTACGCTGACCGCTACGAATCAGGTGGTGGTGCATCGCCGCACAAGCCAACAGCGCTGGGATAGAGACGCGCTTGCGTGATACTGCACGGTCGGACAGGATCAGCAGGTTGCAGCCATTCGCCACCGCCTTGTCGGTTGCGGCACACAGCGCGTTGATTGCCTCCTCACAGCCCTTTGCTCCTTGGATCGCAGGATAGGTGATGTCCAGCACCAGCGGCTTGTAGCGCCCCCGCGTCAGCTTGTCGATGCCGCGCAACTTGGCCATATCCTCATCGGACAGTATAGGCTGGCGCGCCTCCAGGCGCAGCGGCGGATCGGTCTCATCGATGGCAAGCAGATTGGGCTTCGGGCCGATGAAGGAAGTAAGCGACATCACGATCTCTTCGCGGATCGGGTCTATCGGCGGGTTGGTCACCTGCGCAAACAACTGCTTGAAATAGTTGTACAGCACCTTGTTCCTGTTGGACAACACCGGCAGCGCGGCGTCGTTTCCCATGGAGCCCAACGCCTCTTCGCCCGCCGAAGCCATCGGGGCGAGGATAAACTTGAAATCCTCCTGCGAATAGCCGAATGCCTGCTGGGTATCAAGCAGACTTTCATTGAGCTTCTGCTTGCCACCCACCGCTGGCAAGCCATCCAGGAAGTAACGCGATTTCTCTATCCACTGCCGGTATGGTTTGGCGGTAGCGAGCTGGCGCTTCATCTTGATGACATCAACAACTCCACCGGCCTCAATGTCGATCAGGAACATCTTGCCGGGTTGTATCCGCCATTTCTTCACGATCTTGTGCTGCGGAATATCCAGAACACCCATTTCGGACGCCATCACTGCAATATCGTCGTCGGTGATCAGGTAGCGCGCCGGGCGCAGGCCGTTGCGATCCAGCGTCACACCGATCTGGCGGCCATCGGTAAAAGCCACGGCAGCGGGGCCGTCCCATGGTTCCATCATGACGGCGTGGTATTCGTAGAAAGCGCGGCGATCTTCGTCAATAAGCGGATTGTCCGACCAGGCTTCCGGGATCAGCAGCATCATTGCATGTGCCAACGAATAACCCCCTGCAACCAGCAATTCCACCGCATTATCCAGGCAGGCGGAATCGGACTGGCCTTCCACGATCAGCGGCCAGAGTTTTTCCAGATCTTTGCCGAGTATCTTTGATGACATCGTGGCATGGCGTGCAGCCATCCAGTTCACATTACCGCGCAGGGTATTGATCTCGCCGTTGTGCGCGATCATGCGGAACGGATGCGCCCGGATCCAGGTCGGGAAGGTGTTGGTAGAAAAGCGCTGGTGAACCAGCGCCAGTGCGCTGGCCATACGCTTATCCTGCAGGTCGAGGTAGTATTTGCCGACCTGGTTGGCCAGCAACATCCCCTTGTAGACGATAGTCCGGGCAGACATCGAGGGGATATACACACCATGTGCCACCGGCAAATGTCGTACCGCATGCTGCACCACCTTGCGGATCACGAACAGCTTGCGTTCGAAAGCATCGGTATCGGCACAATTTGCGCCGCGTGCGATGAACACCTGGCGCATGACGGGTTCGGCATTCCTGACGCTCTCGCCCAGGCCGGACCGATCCACCGGCACATCCCGCCAGCCCAGCAACTGTTGTCCCTCGGCGGCGATGGTGTCAGCGAGGATCTGTTCGCTGGTTTTGCGGATCTCCGCGTCACGTGACAAAAACAGCATTCCCACACCGTAACTGCCGGGTGCAGGCAGCTCGAAACCCAGCGCCGCACATTCCGCGCGGAAAAAAGCATCGGAAATCTGCAGCAGGATGCCTGCGCCGTCCCCTGCCAGCGGGTCGGCACCCACTGCACCCCGATGGTTCAGGTTTTCCAGTATCTGCAAGCCCTGGCAAATGATTTCGTGGCTTTGCTTCCCTTTGAGATGTGCTACGAAACCCACTCCGCAGGCATCGCGCTCGTGGCGCGGATCATACAAACCTTGCTGCATCGGGAAAAATGAGTGGCTCACGGTGTTCCTTATTCAATTCATTAAAGCCAAAAAAATGGCGACATGCGCCGCCACGACAAGTCAATAAATGCAAGTGCAAAAGCGAAAGGGGGATAAATTTTACCTTGTCCGGGGGGGATGGGCAACCGCACGGGAAACCTGAATCCTTTCCGCCTGACCTTACAGGCGGTCAGCTTGACACCTCTTCGACGGCAAAAATGCGGCGATGCTCGCGGACTGCATAGCGATCGGTCATGCCGGCGATGTAGTCAGCTACGGCGCGCGGCCGGTCATGCTCGGCAAGGCTCTGGTACTGCGGCGGCAGCAGGCGGCTATCGGCCATGAATACGCCGAACAGATCACTGATGATGCGCTGTGCCTTTGCGCTCATCCGCAGTACGCGGTAGTGGCGGTACAGTTGATGGCGCAGGAAACTCTTCAACTCGCGCTGCTGAACTTCCATCCCGGCGCTGAAAGCGATCATAGCCGGAGCGCTACGTACCTCATCCAGCGTGGCCAGCCCCTGTGCAGCGAGGTTGCTTTCGCTTTGCCGGATCAGATCGGTCGCCAGCACGTTGATCACTCGCCGTATGGTTTCATGCACCACACGCCTTTCGGGCAAACCCGGATAAGCGCTGCGCACTTCAAGCAGGCGCTCCGCCACCAATGGTACGGTGGCAAGCTGCTCAAGCGTGATCAGCCCGGAACGCAAACCGTCGTCGACATCGTGATTGTTGTAGGCGATCTCGTCTGCAAGATTGGCGATCTGCGCTTCCAGCGAAGGGCGGCGGCCTTTCAGGAATCTTTCGCCCAACTCGCCCAGCTGCGCAGCATTCGCAGCAGAACAGTGCTTGAGGATGCCCTCGCGGGTCTCGAAGCACAGGTTCAGCCCGTCGAATCCGGCGTAGCGCTCCTCCAGCAGATCGACAACACGCAGAGATTGCAGGTTGTGCTCGAAGCCGCCATGTTCTTTCATACAGGCGTTCAGCGCCTCCTGGCCGGCGTGACCGAAAGGTGTATGGCCGAGATCGTGCGCCAGAGAGATCGCCTCGGCAAGATCTTCGTTCAGGCGCAGGCAGCGTGCGATCGAGCGTGCGATCTGCGCCACCTCGATGCTGTGCGTCAAACGGGTGCGGAACAGGTCGCCCTCATGGTTCACGAACACCTGAGTCTTGTATTCGAGACGACGGAACGCGTTGGAATGGATGATGCGGTCGCGGTCGCGCTGGAACTCGCTGCGGGTATTCGGAGCTGCTTCCGCGATCTTCCGCCCGCGCGAATTGGCCTCGGTTACCGCATAGGGTGCCAGCTCAATCATTTTTTACGCAAGCTTTCAGAGTCTCACGCAGCAACTCTCCCGGCACCTCCGCGGTTACCCGGGCATCCCCGATGGCCTTGAGCAGCACGAAGCGGATCTTGCCACCCTCGACTTTCTTGTCCAGACCCATCAGCTGTTCATATACAAGGGATCCCAAGGGTGGGCCGATTACGGGCAGACCGGCCCGTTCGAACAACTGGCGAATGCGTGTGACCTCTTGGGTGCCGATCCAGCCAAGGCGCTGCGACAGGTCTGCCGCCATGATCGTTCCGGCCGCTACCGCTTCGCCGTGTAGCCAATTACCATACCCTGAACCGGTCTCGATCGCGTGGCCGAAGGTATGACCAAGGTTGAGCAGCGCGCGTACCCCACTCTCGCGCTCATCCGCCGCGACCACCTCAGCCTTGCTCTGGCAACTGCGCGCAATAGCAAACTGCAGCGCCTCCGTATCGCGCGCGCGTAGCCTGTCGATGTTCTGCTCCAGCCATTCGAAGAACTGTAGATCGCGGATCAGGCCGTATTTGATGACCTCGGCGACGCCCGCTGCCAGCTCGTTATCCGGCAAAGTGTTCAGCGTGTCGGTATCGGCCAATACCAGTTGCGGCTGGTAGAACGCACCGATCATGTTCTTGCCGAGCGTGTGGTTGATGCCGGTCTTGCCGCCAACCGAAGAGTCGACTTGGGCGAGCAACGTCGTGGGGATCTGGATGAATGGCACGCCGCGCAGATAGGTCGCGGCTGCGTAGCCGGTCATGTCGCCGATCACGCCACCGCCGAGCGCGATCAGTGGCGTGGTGCGCTCGCATCGGCTCTCCAGCAGCCGGTCGTAGATGATTCCCAGCGTCTCTGCATTCTTGTACTGCTCGCCGTCCGGCAGGATGACCGACAGGCAGTCAACGCCGATACCCTGCAGCGTCTGCGTGAGCGCCTCCAAGTACAGTGGCGCAACTGTGGTGTTGGTCACGATTGCCGCCCGCTTGCGCGGGATGGCACCCTGCAATAATTCCGCGCGCGCGAGCAATCCGCTGCCGATATGTATCGGATAACTCCGCTCTCCAAGCCCGACTGTCAGTGTTTGCATCATCTTCCGGTTATTCCTGTTGGCATGTATGGCTGAACGCATTGATTTTTTCCACCAGTTGCAGCATCAACGCGTTCACGTTCTGCTTGCCGCTCTGAACGACAATATCCGACACCTGCTGGTAGAGCGGATCGCGCAAGCGAAACAGCTCTGCAAGCTTTGCATGCGGATCTTCGGTTTGCAACAGCGGGCGATTCTGGTCGTGCCGCGTCCGTTGCCACAGGTCGTGTACGTTCGCCTTCAGGTAGATAACGATGCCGTTCTCCTGCAGCAGCGCGCGGTTCTGTTCCTTCAGCACGGCTCCGCCACCAGTCGCTAGCACCAGGTTTTCCCGCTCCAACAAGTCGCGGAGGGCGATCGTCTCACGCTGGCGAAAACCGGCCTCTCCCTCGATATCGAAAATGTGCGGAATCGTTACACCGGTGCGCTTCTGGATCTCTTCGTCGCTGTCCGCAAACGCCTTACCCAAGTGCCTCGCCAGTGCGCGTCCCATCGTGGTTTTACCGGAGCCCATCATGCCCACCAGGATCAGGTTGCCGGACAGCAACTTGCGGCTGTTTTCCGCCAGATGGCTTGCAGGATCATTTTTCGCGATGCTCGACATGCCGCGCATTGTAAACGATATGAACAAAAACACCCGCGGTTACGTCTGCGGGCATATTCAGGCTGGAAAGCACACCGGCGTTGGCTTTGCCTTTGCTCCACCGAGGCAGAGTCGGCAAAGCAGAAATCAGATTTTCGTTAAATCCGGTTGCCGCAAACGCAGCGCAAATCGCTTTGCCTAATACGGGTCGGTGCAAAAATTATGAAGTGTCAAAGGAGCACCAGTTTGTGGATCTACCGTCAAGTCATTGCCATACCCAAATGGGCTGACCACACCGGGCGGTACTACGGTTTCCGAGCCATAGTCATCGGTCGCGCCTTCCAGCAATACCGTAACCACAGTAGGCGGATCGTTGCCGACCGTGCCTGCGCGCGCCTCGAGATCCATTTGCGCCCAGAAGGAAAATTCCTTGGCGTAGGATATCTGTGCGATGGCGAAGCCGGAAACGGTGGTCGCCGTCGCAGTGACCGTAGCCGAACCGGATGGGTCCAGGCGGCCGTTGCCGTTGATGTCCTCACCAGCTCCCAATAAACCGTCGTAATCCGCATCCTCGTTGACGCATGACGTTGTAATAGTCTGCTTCCACTTGATGCCATTCCAGAAATAGTGACCCTTGAAAAAACTGGGCAGCGTCATCATCGCGGGACGCAGCACGAAACGCACCTCGGTGCCATCAGGCGCCGGGTTGCCCGCCGAGTCGGTGACCAAGGCGGTATATTGCTTGGTGTGGGTGCCTGGTACCGGCGTGTTCGGATAAACCTTGTTATCTGTGCCCAGCCGCACGAACAGCGCTTGCGAAGCGACTGTCAGATAGACAGTGGAGGTTACAGGGGTGTTGATCGGAACGCCGTTGACCATATCCACCGTCGCGTCGATCTGGACTCCATTCTGCCCGCTGGTGGTCGAACCGGCGATGTAGTTCACCGAGGCGCTCCCGGTGATATCGGTGGTGGCAGCACTCGCCGCCAGTGAGCCGCCGCTGACATCGGCGACTTGGGTAAAGTTGATGTGGGCGTTCTTGACCAGGTTGTTGTTCACATCGCGCACGACCACCGAGATCACTGATTGATTGGTCGTGCCGCCGCCGGTGTTTACTGCCACCGTTCCGGGGTAAGCCTGTGCGGTGGCGCTGTTGGCGCTGGTCGTGATGAACACCACGTTGAGCGTAGCGGCGGGCGTGCCGCCCGGGCCGGCCGCCGTGATGATAGTTGCGCCGGTCGAATTGGCCGTGACACTCGCGGTGGCTGCACCGGTCGCGTCGGTCACGACCGGAGTAGCAGCAATAGTACCGCGTGAAGTGGTGAAGTCGACCGCAGAGCCGACTACCGGCGCACCACCGTTGGTCCAGAGGATCGAAACCGGCGTCGGGGCATTCACCACGATCTCAGGCGTGGTGGCCGGTGCAACGACCGCCGGCGCGGTGAACTTAAAACTTGCGCTGTTGATGGTGATGGTCTGGGTCTGGGTGGCGCCCGCGCCCGTCACGGTCAGCACGTCAGTCCCAGTTCCCGCGTTGGTTGCAGTCAGCGTGGCAGTGACCTGTCCGGTGGCGTCGGTAACGCCGGTAGCAGGCGACAGTACGATGGGGTTCCCGTTTTGCGAGGCGATCGAAAGACTAACGCCAGGCACCGCCACGCCCAGCGAATCTTTCACTATGATCGTCAATGTGGAGGAAGCATTCAACGCCAGTGAGGTATTGCCACTGATCGCGATCTTGGTACCGGCAACGGTTACCGTATTGGAGCCTGCTGCGGTTCCGGCAGTGGCCGTCACCGTGATCACGCGGTTCGTCATGTCACCGCCGATATTAAGCGTGGCTGAGGCGATCCCATTTGCGTCGGAAACCCCGACGATGTTGGTAAAAAAAGCAGTGCTATCGGCACCCTTCGCAAAGGTCACCGCCTCACCTGCCACGGCTTGCCCGTTGGCATCCAGCACCACTGCAGTCAGTTCTGTCGTGGCTATGGACGAGGAAAGCATCTGCTGGCTGCTCACCAGCAGTTGCAGCACCGTTGCCATGCCTGGTGGAGGAGGCGTGGCCGCGTTGTTCAGGCTGGCCGTATTATCACTGCAGCCTTGAAGGGTCGCGATCGCAACAAGCAATGACGCTACGGAAAATCTGGCTAAAGTTTTTTTAAAAAAATCGAATTGCATTTTCCTCTCCCGTCCAAGCTCGCAACATGATGATCTCATGCCAAGATTGGCTTACATGTATTGTCTCCGCAATGGACACCCGACGAACGGATGTGCCCGTCCTATCAGCGGCGCTAGAATAGAACACCGCCTTTTTGACCCGCCAGCTGAACCGGCCCAAACCGGGATGGTTCCGTTGATCATTTCTGCTTGTTCTACTTCAAGTTCATGGTTTCGCTCATGATTTTCGGGGTGATGAACACCAGCAGCTCGCTCTTGTTTTCCAGCCTGGACGAACTTTTGAACAGATGGCCCACAATCGGCAAGTCCCCAAAGAACGGTACTTTATCCTCTCCAGTGCTTTCCACCTGGAGGTAAACGCCGCCAATCACTACCGTGCCGCCGTTCTCTACCAACACTTGGGTGGACACCTGGTTGGTATCAATGCTGGGCACGCCAGCGTACAGGGTGCCTACGGAATCCTTGTTAACTTTGATGTCCATGATCACATTGTTGTCCGGAGTGATCTGCGGTTTGACCTTCAGACTCAACGTGGCTTTCTTGAAAGCCACGTTGGTGGCGCCGCTGCTGCTAGCTTGCTGATAGGGTACCTCGGTGCCGGCCTCGATCGTTGCTTCCGTTTTGTCGGAAGTAACCACGCGCGGGCTGGAAATGACCTTGCCTTTGCTGTCGGTCTCCAGCGCGGTCAATTCAACGGAAAGCAGTTTGCTCATCGAATTGTTAAACAGCAGCATGGAGAACGCGCCGGCAGTGCCCGCAGAGGGCAGGTTGACGTTCGGCGTATTGGCCGGCATGGTCATCGGCGTTACTGTACCGGTCACAGGGTCGGTAACGATGGGCCCTCCGGTTATGGTATTTGCGCCGATGTTTCCACTCATGTTCCGGCCCACCCTGAACGTGTCTCTCGATGCATAACCAAGCCTGACCCCCAGGTTCCTGCCAAATTTGTCAGTCGCCTCGACCACACGTGCCTCGATCATCACCTGGCGCACCGGCACGTCGATCTGCTTGATCAGCTTGCGCGCCTCCTCAAGGTGCGCCGATGTGTCCTGCACGAACACGGTGTTGGTGCGTTTGTCTACTATTGCACTGCCCCGCTTGGAGAGGATGCGCTGATCTTTACTGGACAGAAGCGACACCACCTCCTCGCCCTTCTGGTAGCTGATCGGAAAACTTTCTGTGCGGAGTTCTTCCAGTTCGGCGATCTCCTGACGAGCAGTCAGATCGATCTTTTCCTTGGCCGCAATTTCTTCGCGGGGCGCCACCTGGATTACGTTGCCGTTTTTGCGGCTGTCGAGGCCACGGCTCTGCAGGATGATGTCAAAGGCCTGATCCCAGGGTACGTCCTTCAGGCGCAAGGTAATATTTCCCCTGACCGTATCACTGATCACCATATTGGTTTCAGTAAAATCGGCAATCACGTTCAAGGCCTCGCGCACGTCGATTTTCTGGAAATTCAGCGTCAGCTTCTCGCCCTCGTAGCCCGCCACCTTTTTCTTACCTGGCTCTTCGGCTTTAACCACGATCGGTTTCACCTCGACAATGAATTTGTTGTCGGTTTGATATGCAGAATGCTCCCACAATCCCCTGGGTTCGATCACCATACGCACGTTATCTCCCTGCACGAAGGTATCGATGCCTTGCACCGGAGTTGCGAAATCGACCAGATCAAGCTTACGATGCAAATTTCGCGGCAGGTCGGTTTCCAGGAATTCGACGATCAGCGAAGCACCCTGCTGCCGTATATCGATCCCAACGCCCGTATCGGAAAGATCGACCTGAATCCGCCCTTCGCCATTTTTGCCGCGGCGAAAATCGATATCCCGCAACGAGTGCTTTTGTGCATCCTTCCTGCCTTCCGCAAAACGCGATGAGACGCCCGACGCCATATCAGCTGAAAATCCGTGCAGCGTGATCATGAGGTCGTTGCCATCAATCCTGGTGTCATAAGTTGCCATTTTGTTCAGGTTAACCACCAAGCGCGTGCGGTCGCCCGCCTGGATGATGTTGGTGCTGCGGAGATTGCCTTCGGCGAATTCCTGTGATGATCTGCCCAAGCCGTTGGCGGTATTCGGAAAGTCGAATGCAATGCGTGGCGGCGTACTGATGGTAAATCCCGACGGCGGATTATCCAGCGGCTGTGCCAATTCGATCTTGAGGATCGTCGTTGAACTATCGGCGCTTTTGACGCTCAGTGCAATAATCCTGTTGATCGCCTCAGCTTGTGCTTGTGCTTGTGCGCCAAATATGCTCAACGCGAAGAATATGCCAAGCAATCGTGCCATGCACATGACCACTTTATCAAGTTGTCTCATTGTTTGCTCCTAAGCTTTTCATTCAAGTAATTGCATGCTGCTCATCCGCTCAGTCCAATCACCGGCGCTGTCTTGCACCATCTCTTTGACAATCATCCCGCTGTCGTTCACTTCTTTTATCAGGCCGAAATTCATTCCCACATAGTTGCCGGCTTTAACCCGGTGCAGCTTGCCATCGGGAGCACGGATCACGGCATAACCCACCCTGTTCTGGTAGAGATAGCCGACCATCTTGAGGCCTTCGAGCGGAAACTCTTCCAGAGCCTCCTTGGGGCGATCCAGATCCGGATGATTTATCCCCGGCGCGCCCCCCGAGCGCGTGTCCTGCTTCCGGGGCTTGAATGGATCCGGCAAATTGCTTTCGTTATTGTAGACAAATGGCTCATAGGGAACCACTTCGGGAGGCGGCTCGATTTTACCGCGCATGCCCACCCCCGCATTCTTGACAAATTCATGCAGGTCTTCCATCTCTTCGCCGCCGCATCCCGCCAACAAAGCGAAAGCGAACACAAGATAGATTAGCTTCATCAATCCACTCCCCCATGCCCACCGGATTTGGCCGGAGTGGACGGCGGCGCAACAGGTGCAGGCGCTTGCTTGCTTGCTGCCACTCCTGCCGTCTCCAGATAACGAAAGGTTTTCGCGGTTGCATCCATAACCAGAACGCCTGCCGCTGCCACGGATATCTTGATATCGTTCAATGTGACGATACGCGGTAGCAGCGCAATATCGCTGGCAAATTTGCCTATATCATCGTAGTTTCCCGAAACTTTAATGGTTATCGGTTGCTCAGTGAAAGCGCCTTTTGCTATTTCCGGCCCGGGTTGGAACAAATCGAACAGCAATCCCCGCCCAAGCCCTGCCTGATTAATATCTGTCAGCAAGGCATCCATTTCCGATTTGCTCGGCAGTTGTTTTAGTAGCGCGCCAAAGGACTCCTGGGTTTCAGTAAGCTGTTTCTTGATCAGATCCAGATTGATCGCCTGTTTCTTTTTAACCAGATAGGTGTCTTTCAGGGAAACCTCTTCCTTTTCTTTTCTTTCCAACTCCTCCAGCTCCGGTATCCAGGCGAACCATGCGCCTGCAGCGACCACAACAGCAAACGCTGCCACGAAAGCCATGATTTTCACTGACCATGGCCAAGCGCCGGGCGTTTTCGGATTCAGGTTCTTCAGATCAGCAAAATATTTTTTAATCGCTTCCTGATTCATAAGGACACCTACTTATTCTGGCTGGCGGGAGCGGGTGCTCCCTTGATGGCCGTAGCCTGTTTTTTCGTCAGTTTGAACGTCAGCTTGAACTGGTTTGTCCGGCCCTGCCCCACATTCGCTGCACTTACAATCACCAGATTGGCGGATTCGAGCCAGGGAGAATTGTCGATTGCCCGCATCAACGTGGAAACCCGCGCATTCGCCTGTGCAAAACCCTCGAGTTCAATATGGTTCCCCGTCTGTTTTAGTGATTTGAGATATACGCCCTCCGGCAGGATTCGCAGCATCTGGTCTAGCAGGTGCACCACATCGGAACGGGTGCTTTGCAGGTTTTCCACAACATTCTTCCTTTCCAGCAACGCCCTCGTTTCCTCACGGAGTTTCTTGATTTCCGCAATCTGTTTGTCCAGCACCTCTGTTTCTTTTTTCAGGTAGTCGTTGCGCCTTTCCTGATAGGAAATCTGCGCACTGATCGCGACCTGCACGACCCCCACCAGAATAGCGCCCAGCAAAAGCGAAATCACGCACAATGCGATAAACTGAATTTGCCGGGCGCGCCTCTTTTCTGCGCGATGCGGCAACAGGTTGATGCGCATCATGATGGGTCGAACCTCCGCATTGCAAGCCCGCAAGCAATAAACAAAGAAGGCGCATCCATCTGCAATTGCCGTGGTTTGATGCGGCTCGACAGCACCATCATTGCAAAAGGATTGGCCACCATGGTGCTTACTTGGGTTTTTGTAGCTACCGCATCATCCAAACCCGGCAATGCAGCACATCCTCCGGCAAGCACGATATAGTCAACTTCATGGTATTGCGTCGAAGTGAAAAAAAACTGTATCGCGCGGGCAATTTCCGTAACGACATTCTCAATGAACGGTGCCAGGACATCGCTTTCGTAGTTATCCGGCAGGCCCCCGCTTCGCTTGGCGGACTCCGCCTCTTCTGCAGACAAACCGAACGACGACTGAATCTGCTCTGTCAGCTGATTGCCGCCGACCTGCTGATCCCGGGAATAAACCGATTGCCCGTTGCGCAATACGTTGACGTTCATAACACTCGAGCCGATGTCTATCAGCGCCACGCACTTGTCCACCGCCCCGTCAGGAAGCTGAGCACTAATCTGGCTGAACGCCATCTCAGCCGCAAAAGGCTCAACATCCATTACTGTTGTCTTAAGATCTGCCAGTTGTGCAGCAGCAACCCGATCTTCAACATTTGCCTTGCGGGAAGCTGCCAGCAACACCTCTATCTCCTCCGGATTTTCCGGCGCCGGGCCGAGTACCTGGAAATCGAGGTTGACCTCTTCCAGCGCAAAAGGAATATACTGGTTGGCTTCAGTTTCTACCTGCACCTCCAGATCTTCTTCTCGCATACCCGCTGGCAAATAGATTTTTTTGGTGATAACCGCAGCCGCAGGTAATGCCAACGCTATGTTCTTGATGCGTGTACCCATCCGCTTCCATGCAATTTGCATGCTTTCCGAAACAGCATCAAGGTTGTTTATATTTCCATCGGTGATAGAGTCTTTGGGCAAGAGTTCGATAGCATAGCGCTCAATGATATATCCTTCCTTTTTTGGAGCCAGGCTCAACTCAACCATTTTAACGGCCGATGAACTGATATCCACACCAATCAAGGGCGGAGCGGCAGCTCGCAAAAAATCCAGCGATATATCAAGATTTACCTTAGGCATAGGGGCCTTAGCGCTTTATTTGTACAAAGTGGTTTAAATCCTAGCAATAACTATAAATTCTGTAAAGCTATTTTTGGGGGTTATTTCTAGCTGCAGAGACGATATAATTTAAAACCCCAAGACGATTATCAAATTAACGGATTTCGAATATGCACTCCCGTCGATGGTTTCTGATCATTTTTCTCTCCACACTCTTCCTCTTGCCGCTGATTCTGTTGGGCTCGATAGCGATGATAGCTTACCCCGCGTTGCCTTCACTGGATGTACTCACCGATTACAGGCCTAAAATACCGTTGCGCATCTATAGCGCCGAAAACATCTTGCTTGGTGAGTTCGGCGAAGAACGCCGGGCGCTGGTGGCCATCTCCGAAGTTCCGGAGGTCATGAAACAGGCCATTCTTGCTGCAGAAGACGAGAGATTCTATGAGCACGGAGGAGTGGATTACAAGGGAGTGGTTCGCGCTGCAATTTCAAATTTTACCTCGGGAGATGTAAAACAGGGCGCCAGCACCATCACCATGCAGGTTGCGCGCAATTTTTTTCTTTCCAAGGAAAAAACTTTTACCCGAAAATTTAACGAGGTTTTACTCACTTTTAAAATCGAAAACAGTCTGAGCAAGGATGAAATCCTGCAGTTGTATATCAATCAGATTTATCTTGGCCAGAGAGCGTACGGGTTTGCTGCCGCCTCCCAAATTTATTTCGGCAAGCCACTCAAACAGGTAACGATTGCAGAAGCGGCCATGCTGGCAGGTTTGCCCAAAGCGCCCTCCCTTTACAATCCTGTGGTCAACCCAAAACGTGCCAAACTGCGACAGCAGTATGTATTACGCCGAATGCATGAACTTCAGTTCATCAATGACGAACAGCTTCTACTGGCCCAAAAACAACCGCTTTTGCCAAAACATGGCAATCAGGATTTTGGCATCAGGGCTGATTATTTTTCCGAAATGGTGCGTCAGGCAGTTTATGAAAAATTCAAGGATGACACGTATACGCAGGGATACAAGGTTTACACCACGATACGCTACAAAGATCAGCTTGCCGCATACAAAGCCGTCCGCTCGGGTGTTCTTGATTATGACCGACGCCATGGTTACCGCGGCCCGGAAGGTTATATTGCCATCCCAAAAGGGGAAACCAGCGCCGAATATACGACCGATCAACTGGAGGAGGCGCTGCAAGACATTGCGGACAGTGACGATTTACTTCCTGCCGTGGTGCTGGCGGCTTCCCCAAGCTTGGTCCGTGCTTACTGCAAGGGCGGAGAAGTTGCCGAAATCAGCGGTGACGCCCTGATCTTCGTTAAATCCGCCCTGAACAAAAAGGTTGCTCTCAACCAGCGCATCAATGCCGGGTCGCTCATACGGGTACGAAAAGATGAGCAGGGAACATGGCAAATCAGCCAGCTCCCGGAAGTCGAGGCTGCCTTTGTTTCCGGCAACCCTCGCGATGGCGCCTTATACGCCCTGGTAGGCGGTTTCGATTTCAACCGTAACCAGTTCAATCATATCAACCAGGCATGGCGTCAGCCCGGCTCCAGCTTCAAGCCATTTGTATATTCCGCCGCTTTGGAGAAAGGCTTCACGCCCGCCACGGTGATCAATGACGCCCCCCTGATCTTTGACGCGGAACAGACAGGCAACGAACCGTGGCAACCCAAGAACTACGACGGCAAATTCGAAGGCCCGATGCGTATGCGCCAGGCTTTGCTCAAATCAAAGAACCTGGTTTCGATCCGCATACTGCAATCAATTACGCCCCAATATGCCCGGGATTACACCACAAAATTCGGTTTTGATGCGACCAAGTACCCAGCCTATCTGACCATGGCTCTGGGAGCGGGGTCGGTTACACCGTTACAAATGTTGACCGGATATTCGGTTTTTGCCAATGGCGGCTTCCTTGTCCCCCCTTATTTCATCAAAAGCATTGAAGACGCAAACGGTAAGATAATCAGCAAGGCTTCCCCGGTGATTGCAGGAGACGGCGCCGAGCAGGTTATTGATATCCGCAATGCCTATACCATGACCAGCATGCTTCAGGATGTTGTCAGGTATGGCACGGCACATCGGGCCATGCAACTTGGGCGCCAGGACTTGGCCGGCAAAACCGGCACAACCAACGATTCCATGGATGCATGGTTCTGCGGATTTCATTCCACGGTCGTCGGTATCTCGTGGATGGGCTACGATCAACCCCGAAGCCTGGGTGACAATGAAACGGGGGGGGGTGCAGCCTTGCCGATCTGGATGAGCTATATGGAAGAGGTCCTGCGTGGTGTGCCTAAAGCGGTCTACACCATGCCGGACAACATGGTCGCCGTACCCATAAACGACGAAGGTTTTCGCGATGACAGCAGTTCGCGTATCGAATATTTCTACCTGGAAAACGCGCCGTCTGAACATGCCGCACCATCACCCGGCGAAGAAATCAAACCTGCAGATACCATCAAGGACCAGCTTCTCTAAACCAGATGCCCAAAGATCACGCAAACAGGGAATTTATGAACAAGCGCGATCTGATGCGCGAACAACTGGCCCATCAAGCCGCCAAGCTGATGGCTGAAGATGGCATCACCGATCATGCGTTCGCCAAGCGCAAGGCCGCACGCCAGCTCGGCGCTGCCGAAACCCAGCACCTGCCAAGCAACCAGGAAGTTGACGAGGCGCTGCATAGCTATCGTGCGCTCTACCAGAGAGAAAGTCACCCCCGCATCCTTCGACTGCTACGCGAAGAAGCGCGGGACGTGATGAATTTGTTCGAACAATTTCACCCTTACCTGACCGGCTCAGTGTTGACCGGCATGGCAGGCGAACATTCCGATATCAATTTGGTACTTTTCAGCGACGATGCCAAGGCCGTGCTGCTGTTCCTGCTCAAGCATAACATCGACTTTGAAGACGGCGAATGGAGAACACAAATAGCAGGGCAAGGCAAAACCGTACCTAGCTATACATTGACCGGCAAGTCTGGAGTGCAGATACACATCATCGTCATGCCCGATAATGCCCGCCATAGCGGAATGCGCCACCCGGAAACGCATGCAGATATCACGGCGGTAAAGACCCTGCTAGCTGAATAAATCAGGTTTGCTGAGTGGCTTGCACTGCGCGGTCAAGCATGCCAAATCGTTGCTTTATCAAGTTTAAACGGCGCGCCATTTCATCACTGCCAAATCCAAGATCGCGAATAATTTCCAGTCGCTGAAGAGCCGATACCCCAGAGTAATATGAAGAAAATGAGCTAAGCCTCTCAAATTCTTCCAACACTGCTGCCTGAACCCATGCGCCGATTGTTTTACCGGGTGGAACGGTATCAAATTGCCGCCCCGGAACCAGGAACGGTTCTCTCATATCAACCTGATTATGTCGCTGGATGGCTTCGATGAGCTGTACTAACGCGTTTACGGCAAGCGACCGCGCTCCGTAATCGCTCGCAACTCGTGCAAGGCTTGATAAGCGCAGGTATGAAGGATCGCTCTCGCACAAGTTCTTGAGCATGTTTAAACTTGTCTCCAGCGCACCGTAGCGTACTGTCGAAGATAAAGATGAATCTCGGCTTATCGCATAGAAGAACAGCGCCTCGTCCACCTCTTCGCTGTTTCCTTCGGCAATTGTCTGCTCCCAAAGGTTGGCAAGTTGGATACCATATGGCAATTTAGCTATGGTATGGCGCCAGTCGCAGGTATTGTGATTATTGACCTTTTTCAGGATCCCTTTGGTCCGTTCAGCCTCCGTAGTCAAGCGCTGGTCCGCAGGGTTTATTAAGAAACCACGGGCTGCAAGCTGTGCGACGCGATCCTGCTTACAACAAAATAAATTGAGCAAGTATCCATCCGGCGTTGATTCGGAATCGTAGAAAACCAGAATGTCCAATCCAGGAACAAGCCGGTAGGATGCATAACCAATTGAAGCGAAACGCTTCACCAGCCCCATGTATATTTCTACTCCTGCTTTTACCTCATATTGGACAAGTGGGGACAACTCTGCAAAAAACCGCTCTCCCCCCCTCAATATGTTAGCCTCCTCACCTTCCGCATCGATTTTCATGAACTCGATATCCCGCCATTTGTAGCGTTCCATGCATTCGTCAAGGGTCACTACGGGCACAGTCTCGCTGGCCGACGCCAAGGATGCATCGCGTACCAAGGCATTCAATTCAGAGTTTTCGTGCAAGGATATTTGAGCGGAGCCACTGGCGCTGGACAGAGCACTCCGTTCAAGAACAACCTGAGCAAAACCATTTGCGGCGACTCCCTCCGCAAGCAGCTTGGCTGTACTTGATGCCGGCTCGAAAGCCCACACAGATCCAGTTGGTCCTACTGTCTTCGCCATAGATAAAGTGTAAACACCATAGTTGGCGCCGACATCAATAACTTTCTGTCCCGGTTGCAGCAGGCAACGCAGGAATTTTATTTCATCTTCAAACCAGTCTTCCTGCTCTTGAAGCACGTATGGCGTGATCAAATCCAGTGAGTCAGGAACGACGACGCGCACCCCGTCAATCATGGTGAGTGTAGTGGTAGACGTCATAGGAAGATTAATCTAGCAAATTTTTGCGGCATGGCATTTGATGTCGGCACTTATTCACCCCCCGTTAGCCATCTTGCCGCATCCAGCGCAAAGTACGTCAATATCCCATCCGCCCCGGCGCGCTTGAACGCCAACAGGGATTCAAGCACGCAGGCCTGTTCGTTCAGCCAACCGTTCTGCGCGGCAGCTTTGAGCATGGCGTATTCTCCACTTACTTGGTAGACGAAGGTCGGCGCCTTGAATTCGTCCTTCACGCGTCGCACTATGTCAAGGTAAGGCAACCCGGGTTTGACCATCACCATGTCGGCACCTTCCTGCAGATCGAGACCGACTTCCCATAGCGCCTCGTCGGAATTGCCGGGATCCATCTGGTAGGTGTACTTATTGCCGGAGCCAAGGTTGCCTGCGGAGCCGACCGCGTCGCGGAATGGGCCGTAGAAGCTGGAGGCGTATTTGGCCGAATAGGCCATGATGCGGGTATGGATGCAGCCTTTGCGGTCGAGCGCGGTGCGCACCGCGCCGATGCGTCCGTCCATCATGTCGGAGGGCGCGACAATGTCGGCCCCGGCAACCGCATGAACCTGCGCCTGCTGTGCCAGCACTTCGACCGTCTCGTCGTTAAGGACATAGCCGCTGTCATCGATCAGACCGTCCTGCCCGTGGCTGGTATAGGGATCAAGCGCGATGTCGGTCATGATCCCGAGTTCCGGGAAATTCTTTTTCAGTGCAACGACCGCGCGTGGCACCAGGCCGTCCGGGTTGTAAGCCTCATTCGCGTCCAGGCTCTTGAGCGGCGTATCGATCACCGGGAAAAGCGCCATTACCGGCACCCCCAGCCTGACGCAATGTTCGGCATCCTTGAGCAGCAGATCCAGCGTCTTGCGCTGCACCCCCGGCATGGACTTCACCTCCTCTACTTTGTTGCTGCCCTCCAGCATAAAAACGGGGTAGATAAAATCCGATGGAGTGAGCACATGCTCGCGCATCAAGTCCCGCGAAAAGGTATCGTGACGCATGCGACGCATTCTGATATGGGGGTATTTTCCAAGTGTCTGCATGATTTTCCCTAAAATTTTTGATTTCCCGGAACTATTTAAGAAAACGCTTATCTTACTTTGTGAATGATGCGAATCATTCCACGTTTCTCCTCCCTGAACGTGTATCTTAACTCTAAGTTAAGACTTTCGCCCCTAGCCTCAATCCCCTTGACTAGGGGCTTTTTTTTGGCCTCAGGCTGCTAACCCGCCTTTTTCAACCAGTCGGCGATAACTCCCTCAGCTTCCTCCATACCTGTTTTTTTCAGGCTGGAAAACAACTGCACCGAGCACTGCGGGAAATATTCAGCCATGTGGGATTTTACGCGATTCAACGTTTGCGTGGCCTGCTGTCTGCTGAGTTTGTCCGACTTGGTCAACAGGACATGCACCGGCTTCCCGGTCGGCGCAAACCAGTCCAGCATTGCCTCGTCCAGTTCGGTCAGCGGGTGGCGCGCATCCATGATGACCACCAGGCCAACCAGCTCGGAGCGAGTCTGCAGGTATTCACCGAGCAACTGCTCCCAGTGCCGCTGTACGTCCGGTGGTACCTTGGCATAACCGTAGCCGGGCAAGTCCACCAAGAAGTTACCGTCGCCGAGCGAAAAATAGTTGAGATGCTGGGTGCGCCCCGGTGTCTTGCTGGTATAGGCCAAGCGCACATGGTTCGCCAGCGCGTTGATCGCGCTCGATTTCCCCGCGTTGGAGCGCCCGACGAATGCCACTTCCCTGCCGCCATGTTGCGGCAGGTCGCGCAAGTGGTTGACGGTCGTGTAGAACTGGGCCTGCGAGAATAATCCCATCACCAGCTGGCGAAGATCTTGTCTGCAGCAGCAATGGTTGCAGCGATATCCGCATCGCTATGTGCTGCAGAGACAAAACCCGCCTCAAATGCTGATGGTGCAAGATAAACGCCCTCATCCAGCATCGCGTGAAAGAAGCGGTTGAACGCGGGCTTGTCGCTTGCCATCACCTCGGCGTAGCTTGTCGGAGCCTGCGCGCTGAAATACAGGCCGAACATGCTACCGATGGATTGTGCGCTGAAAGGGATGCCGTGCCTCTCCGCACTGGCGCTGATGCCTTCGGTCATCTGCTTCGCGATCTGCGTCAGGCGCTCATAGAAACCCGGTGCCTGAACCAGCTTCAGCGTAGCCAGCCCGGCCGCCACCGCTACCGGGTTGCCGGACAACGTGCCGGCCTGATACACCGCTCCCAGTGGCGCCAGGCACTGCATGATATCGCGCCGCCCCCCGAATGCCGCTGCCGGAAGCCCGCCCCCCATCACCTTGCCGAGCGTGATCAGGTCGGGCTTGATGCCAAAGTGCCCGTGTGCGCCCTGCAAGCCGACACGGAATCCGGACATGACTTCGTCGAGGATCAGCACCGCATTGTGCCGCGTACACAAGTTGCGCATCGCATCGAGGAATTCGCGCTTGGGCAGGATCAGGTTCATGTTGCCCGCCACCGGTTCGACGATCACCGCGGCGATCTCGTTGCCGTATTCGGCAAAGGCCCTTTCCAGCCCAGCGGCATCGTTGTAATCCAGCACCGTGGTCAGTGCGGCGATCTCTGCCGGCACGCCGGACGAGCTCGGTTGGCCGAAGGTCAGCGCGCCAGAGCCAGCCTTGACCAGCAGCCCGTCGGAGTGGCCGTGGTAGCAACCCTCAAACTTGATGATGCGCGAACGCCCGGTGAAACCGCGTGCCAGGCGGATCGCGGTCATCGTCGCCTCGGTTCCGGAGCTGACCAGACGCACCATCTCCAGGCTGGGCAGTATCTTGCACAACAACTCGGCAATCTCAAGTTCAGCGGCAGTCGGCGCGCCAAAGCCCAGACCTTCCGCGGCGGCGGCCTGCACCGCCTTCACCACTTCCGGATGGCAATGACCGACGATCATCGGCCCCCATGAATTGACGTAATCGATGTAGCGTTTGTCGTCCGCATCCCACACATACGCACCGTTGCCGCGCTTGAAGAACAACGGGGTACCGCCTACCGATTTGAATGCGCGCACCGGCGAATTCACCCCGCCGGGTATGATTTTCTGGGATTCATCGAATAGCTGTTGATTACGCGAAGTCATGCTGGTTTACCCTGTTCAAATAAATTGGAAAATCTTCTTGCCGCGCCTTCAATGTCCGACGCGGAAAATACCGCCGAGATCACCGCCAACGCATCCGCGCCCGCTTCGATCACTTGTGCGCCATTCTGTGCGGTAATGCCGCCGATCGCCACCAGCGGAACTGCCAGTTCGTGGCGCGCCTGCCGCAACAGGCCAAGCGTGGCGACTACTGCGTCCGGCTTGACCGTTGATGAGAAAAAACTTCCGAACGCCACGTAATCTGCGCCTTGCAGAACCGCCTCCTGCGCCACTTGCAATCGATTATAGCAAGAGACACCGATGATTTTATCCCTGCCAAGAATTGCGCGCGCTTCCGCCACGCTGCCGTCAGATCCGCCCAGGTGCACCCCATCTGCTGCCACTTGCCGGGCCAGTGCTGCGTCATCATTGACGATCAGCACAGCAGCAATTTCATGCGTCAGCCCGCGCAATGCGCCAGCCTGTTCCCGGCGCAATGCCGGATCGACGGCCTTGTTGCGATACTGTAATACTCGCGCACCCCCCTTCAGGGCAAGGCGCACTTTGCGCAACAGCTCCACCGTATCGTTTTCGTCCGGTGTAATTGCGTACAAACCGCTTACAACGCTAATTCGGGCGTTCGGGTTGATGCTCTTCATCCTCTTCGCCGCGCGCCCAGAACAACCTGTCCGGAATGTGCTGCCCCATACCGGGCCGGAAGCCCGCATTCAATGTCTGCCAAGTGTATTCCTGCGCTTCCTTGACCGCATCCGGAACATCCACACCCTGCGCCAGCAGCGCGGCGATCGCGGATGACAATGTGCAACCAGAGCCGTGATAGATTCCCGGCAAGCGCACCCAGGTGTTGCTGCTTATTGCGCCGCTTTCACTGTACAGCGTATTGATGACCTTCGGAGTTTGTTCATGCGTGCCGGTGATCAGCACATACTCGCAGCCCATGCGCAGAATGCGCTTGGCACATTCCTCCAGAGTCGGATCATCCTCATCGTCATTCTCATCCAGTGCAAGACGGCGCGCCTCCATGCTGTTCGGCGTGATGATGGTGGTTTGCGGGATCAGCAATTCACGCATCGCGTCCAGCATGTCTTCGTTTGCCAATTCGTCGCCGCGCCCGGATGCCAGCACCGGGTCGAGTACCAGCGGAATATCTGGATAATCCGACAGAACCTCCGCGATCACCGCGATGTTTTCCACGCTGCCGAGCAGGCCGATCTTGAATGCCGCCACCGGAACATCTTCCAGCATTGCGCGCGCCTGATCCACCACCCACTCCGGATCGACAGGCAGCACATCATCCACCCCGCTGGTATCCTGAACGGTGATCGCCGTCACCACCGACAGCGGATGGCAGCCCATACTGGATATGGTCAGCAGGTCAGCCTGCAATCCGGCCCCGCCGCTTGGATCGGTGGCAGCAAAACTCATTACAAGGGGGAAGGATTCGGGCATGATGGGTACCAGTGGTATTATGCGTTTTTGGGCGGACATTTTACCCTATATGGCCGCAACTGCCGAACCCGGAGCCCACTTTCAAATGGGGAAACCAGATGCGTATCCTGCACACCATGCTTCGTGTAACCGACCTTGACAGGTCACTTGCCTTCTATACCGGCGTACTTGGCATGAATTTGCTGCGCCGTACCGATTACCCCGAGGGAAAGTTCACCCTTGCTTTTGTCGGCTTCGACGATGAAGCGCACAGCGCAGTGATCGAGCTGACGCACAACTGGGGTGTGGAAAAATACGAGCTCGGCAATGCCTTCGGCCATATCGCCATCGAAGTGGCAGACGCTTATGCTGCCTGCGAGAAAATAAAACATCGCGGCGGCAAGGTGGTACGGGAAGCAGGGCCGATGAAACACGGTTCGACTGTGATTGCGTTTATCGAGGATCCGGATGGATACAAGATCGAGTTGATTCAGAAAAAGATAAAGCAATAAAAAAGTTGCTACGTTTTTCCATCAAGATAATTTGCCACCTTGATGAATTCCGCTACCGCAAGATTCTCGGCACGTAACTGCGCATCAATTCCCAACCTTTCAAAATCCATTTCGGAAAGATAACCGCGCAGCGTATTGCGCAAGGTCTTGCGGCGCTGCCCGAATGCCGTCCTGACGATTGCCTCGAACACCTTCTCGTTACGCACCCCGATGCCTTTTTCCGGCAACGGGATCAGGCGCGCAATCGCGGAATCCACCTTGGGCGCAGGGCGGAAAGATTCCGGCAGCACATCGAGCAGCTTTTCCATGCAAAACCGGTATTGCAGCATCACCGACAACCGCCCGTATTCTGGCGTGGAAGGCTCGGCAACCATGCGTTCGACCACTTCGTTCTGCAGCATGAAATACATGTCCTTGATACGTTCGGCGTAGGCAGCAAAATGAAACAGCAATGGTGAGGAAATGTTGTATGGCAGGTTGCCGACAATACGCAGCGGCGCCGGTAGCGTTGCAAAATCGAATTCCAGTGCATCCCCGGCATGGATGACAAGTTTGTCTTTCGGGTAGTCATTTTCCAATCGCGCGAGGATGTCGCGATCGATTTCCACCACATGCAGATGGTTTAAATTTTTTAGCAGTGGACGTGTCAATGCGCCCAGCCCGGGGCCGATTTCAACCATAATATCGGTAGGCTCGGGACGAATCGTGTTAATGATGTCGGCAACAACCTGTTCATCGACAAGGAAATTCTGGCCAAAACGCTTTTTCGCCTTATGGTTCATAAGGCGGGAAAGCGTTTCAGTGGAGGCTCATGCGCATAGCGCGTGGCGCAGGAACCAAACTTTTTCCATGCTTTATGCACGGTACCTTTGATCGTTATGCGCCAGCTCACATTTCGACATTTGGGCCGCAAGCCTGATCGCTTCCAGCAGGCTGCCGCTATCTGCCTTGCCGGTTCCTGCTAGATCAAGGGCCGTACCATGGTCAACTGAAGTGCGGATGAAAGGCAACCCAAGTGTAACGTTTACCCCATGTCCAAAACTGGCATGCTTCAATACCGGCAGCCCCTGATCGTGATACATGGATAGAACACAGTCGCACTGCGCCAACTTGTAAGGCGTAAACAACGTATCTGCGGGCAATGGCGCACTGACATTAAAGCCCTCGGCGCGCAACTTGTCGAGCACCGGGATCATCACCTCGATCTCCTCGCGTCCCAGATAGCCACCTTCGCCAGCGTGAGGATTAAGGCCTGCTACCAGCATGCGCGGCTGGGCAATGCCGAAGCGGTTCTGGAAATCGCGGCAAATGATGCGCAGCACGTTTTCCAGTAGCGGTGCAGTGATCGCCGCAGGCACATCTTTCAAGGCAAGGTGGGTGGTCGCAAGCGCGACACGCATCCCGCCACCGACCAGCATCATCACCACCTGCGCCGTGTTGGTTTGCTCGGCAAGGAATTCGGTGTGCCCGGTAAACGGGTTACCCGCATCGTTGATGATCCCTTTGTGAACCGGTGCTGTGACCATACCGGGAAACTCGGCTTGGCCCCACTCATTGCGCTGGCAACCTTGCACGGCTCTTTCAAGTGTTGCCAGCACATAGCCGCTATTGGCAGCATCCAGCACACCAGCGCGGCAGGGCACAGCGAGCGGCATATGCATCACCACCAGGGTATTGGGTCGTATATTGCAGGGTTGGCCAGCTTCATAGTCCTGTACTTGCAGCGCTATGCCCATTTGTGCAGCACGCTGCACCAACAAGTTTTTGTCGGCGACAACTACCACAGGCATCTCGGGCGGTGCGGTCGCGAGTTGCACACACAGATCCGGCCCTATTCCTGCAGGCTCGCCGGCTGTCAGCACCAGGGGTGCAGAATTCAGGATGTCGCTCACCGGCTAATTTTTCTCTTCAAGGTGGTATTCCACAAATGCGCGGTCACGCAATTGGCGCAACCAGTCCTGATAAAGTTCGTCCGACTTGAACGTCGCAATGGACATTCGCGCCTGCTGGCGTTTTTGTTGCTCGCTGATATCGGTATTGCGCCGCTCCAGCACCTGTATCAAATGCCAGCCGAATTGAGTTTGCACCGCGCCGATCATCCCGGGCTTCAGCTTATCCATGGTTTTCTCAAATTCCGACACAGTCTGCCCGGGAGACAGCCAGTCGAGATCTCCTCCCTGCTGGGCGCTGCCATCCTGCGAATAGCGCATTGCCTGCTCGGCAAAATCCGCACCCGCTTCGATGCGCTGCTTAATCTCCATCAGGCGCCTCTTGGCTTCGCTTTCAGATACGATCTCGCTGGTCTTGATCAATATATGCCGCGCATGGGTCTGGGTGATCACCACCGGTGCATTGCCACTGCGCCTGTCAACCAGCTTCAATATGTGGAAACCGCTCGGGCTGCGTAGAACCGGGGTCACCTCCCCGGGTTGCATTTTCTGCAACTCATTCATGAACAGGGGAGGAATACTGGCATTCTGACGCCACCCCAGATCGCCCCCTTTCAGCGCATCCCTGGCATCAGAAACCCCCGCCGCCACCTGGGCAAAATCGGATCCAGCTTTCAACTGTACCAACGCCTGCTCTGCCTTTCTTAACGCCGCCTGAATCTTGTCTGCACTGGCCTGCTCTGGAACGACCACCAATATGTGCGCAATGTGGGACTCTTCGCCGGCAGCCCCCATCTTGCTCTTGTTTGCCAGGTAATTATCCACTTCGCTGTCGCTAATGACGAGCTTGCTGTCCACTTCACGCTCACGCAAACGCGTCGAGATTATCTCGTCGCGGATTTCCTCGCGAAACCTCTTGTAATCCACCCCATCGGCTTCAAGCCTGGTGCGGAATTCGGCAATCGTGGAAAACTTGTTTTGCTGCGCGATGCGGGTGATGGCCATATCCAGTTGCGTATCATCCACGCGCACGCCGTTCTCCTTGGCATACTGCGCAAGCAGCATATCAGTGATCATGCGCTCTAGGATCTGACGCTCCAGCACATCAATGGCAGGAAGCGGAGTCTGCTGTTTCTGCAGTTGGCGCACAACAGCCTGCTTGCGCTCATCCAGTTCATGGCGGGTAATCACATCGTCGTTTACCACAGCGACCACCGAATCTATGATTCCAGACTGCTCCTGCGGGTCAATCGATGGCCTGACAGCTTTGGCTGTCGAATGCGATGGGTTCGCAACCGGTTTTGCAGAGCTATCGGGCTGCTTTTCGGCACCATAAACTGTTTGCTGCAGGAGTAAAGCACAACATAACATCAGTATTCTAATTTGCATCGTATTCTTCCATGATCAGGGGGTGTCCTTGGGAGTTTCATCAACAGGGCTGGCGGCCTGTTTTGCATAGCCGGGCACGCTTTGTTTCAGCAAGCCAAGTGAATCCGAACCCACCTTGACAAAATCGTTCAGCTCAAGCTGGACGAAAAGCCCCGAATTGAACTGTTGCGCAGCGGTGGCAAAACGCTGCGCGACAATGCGCATGGTCCAGCAACTCTGATTATATTCAAGCCCGGCTACCGCCTCCAGAGTCCGTCTGTCCTGCAACGAATAATTCCACCGCCCAACGGCATCCCAGCGTCCTGAAAGCGGCCATTGCGATGAAACGTCCACCTGGCGTAACGCATTGCGGGAAAAGCGGTAGCCCGTATTGAACACTTTCCCCGGCTCCGGATGGTAGCGTGCTGCGATATTATAGCGCTGGGTATGCGACTGATTGGGATCAAATTGAAACTCGCTGTCCAGCATCCATGCATCGGTAATTTTCCCCGCGATTGCCAGCAAAATGTCAGATTTGTTAATGGTCGTTGTAGGCGTAATCAGGTTCACTCTGGGGGTTTTGAAACTGAAGCGTTCGCCCAGCGTCATTCGCAGACGTTCCATGCCGGTTCCCTGCTCCAGCAGCCGCGACGTGACCGCCAGCGTGACGTGATCGGCGTCGCCGATGCGATCACTGCCGAAAAAGCGGTTCTCTGTGAACATCTGTGTAAAACTGAAATCAGCCTGTGCCGTATCAAAGACAGGTAACGAATCCTGGCTTCTGTATGGCACGTAGACATAAAAAATCCGCGGCTCGAAGGTTTCCAGATAATCTCCGCCAAACAGGATCGAGTCCCGCTCGAACGACATACCGCCATCCAGGCTGTAGATCGGCACCATACGCAAAGTATTCGGCAAAGCCTTGGTATTGTTATTGCCCAGAACATATTTCGTTCCATGAAATGCCACCTTGGGCGTAAGGTACATCGCAGACTCGTCTATCAGTGGATAACTGACGCCGGGGTTAATCACCATGCGCCTGCCGTTCACCTCTGTCGGATGACTGAAACTCACGAACTCGCTCGCCATCGAAACCCTTGCGCCCGCCAGATTCTTCCGCGCATCAAGCGTCAATTGCGGCAACCGCTCGTATGGCTCCACTATGCGGGCGAAGGGATCCTGCAAAGTTTGATAGCGTTGCACACGCACCATTGCATTCCAGGAATCGGAGCCATACCTCAGGCCGCCTTCTTGCAACAGGTTGACTTGGGATGTGGCATTGACAGCATCTCCCAGATCACGAAAATAGGCATCGTCTGCAACTCGATTGAAGTTCACATAGCCGTTGTACCCTTCCGCCAGCTGATGGTCGTGCCTTAACGAAAAATGTGCGCGATCCCGCTCCGCCAAAGAATCATTGGGAAGCACATCGATATGCATCTCTCCGCCATAACTGCTCCCCAGATAGCGATACTCATTGTTAAGCAGTAGCCCGCGCTTCAACATGACGCGTGGCGCAAATGTCGCATCCTTGTTCGATGCGATATTCCAATAGTAGGGCAGCGTGATCTCTGTACCGCCTTGGCTGGTACCTCCAAAGACTGGTGCCAGGAAACCGGACTTACGCTGGTCGTTGAGCGGAAAATCCATCCATGGCGTGTACAGGAAGGGCACGCCCTTGAACTCGACGGACGCACCGTGCGCTTCCCCGATCTGTCGCTCCCGGTCCAGCTCCAGTGCGTCCATTTTCATAAACCAGTCATCATTCCCTGCGGGGCAGGTCGTATAAGTGGCATTCTCCAGCGTGATGTGCTGCCGATCCTGGATACGTAACACTTCTGCAGAGCCCCTCGAATTGTTTTCTTCAAGATGGAATTGCGGCTGCTCCATCGTTCCGGAATTGCTGCCCAGATTGATCTGGAGATGCGGCCCGCTCAGGGTGTTTCCGTCCTGTTGCATAACAACCGATCCCTCAGCGTCCAGATCCTGGGTGCTTTGCTGGTACAACAGCCGATCCGCCCGGATCGACTGGTTACCCTTGCTCAGAGTCGCGTTACCGCTTGCCTCGATCTGATCCTTTTTTTTCCCGGTCAGTTTGTCTGCTTCGATAACAGCCGGCTTGGTTTGATTGTTTTCGGAGACGTTTTTTTCCGGGCTATCCGCAGACAATGCAGGCACAACCTCTTCCGCATAAGCGCTATGCGCAAGGCAACACAGCATAAAAATCTGCAGGGATTTGAAACCAAACGGCATAACGCGCGGCAAATAAGAAGATGGTAAACTTTACCAGTTTACCATTAACCCTACCCGAAATGCCCGTTATGCAACGTTTGCAGCAACTTACCGCATGGTTGCACAACCAATTTCCAGGCGAAAACTTCACCCTGGAACCGGCATCCGCTGATGCAAGCTTTCGCCGCTACTTTCGCGTTACCTTTACTGGCGGCGCAACGCGGATCATCATGGACGCGCCGCCGCAGCACGAAGATTGCCGCCCGTTTTTGCATATCGGCAAACTATTCGAGGATGCCGGAACCCATGTACCGCATGTCTATGCGCAGGATTTACAGCAGGGCTTTCTGCTGCTCTCCGATCTCGGCAACGCCACTTATCTGCAAGCACTGAATGCCGACACGGCGCGCGAACTATACGGAGCAGCCACCGACGCACTAATAAAAATCCAGCTTGCATCGAAAGAAAATGAGCTGCCTCTCTATGACGAAGCACTGCTGCGCCGTGAGCTGAACCTGTTTCCGGAGTGGTATATCGCCAAGCACCTCAATGTCACTTTGAACGACAAGCTGCAAGGCAGGCTGGAAGAAGCTTTCAAGCGTATCCTCGCCAACAATCTCGCCCAGCCGCGGGTGTACGTACACCGAGACTATCATTCGCGCAATTTGATGCTCTCTGAACCCAACCCCGGCATTCTCGATTTTCAGGATGCGGTATTCGGCCCGATCACCTACGATCTTGCTTCGCTGTTCAAGGATGCCTACATCAAATGGGAAGAAGCGGAGATCATCGACTGGCTGATCCGCTACTGGGAAAAAGCGCGCAAAGCCGGTTTGCCGGTCCACAATGATTTTTCAGAGTTCTACCGTGACTACGAATGGATGGGCGTGCAGCGCCACATCAAGGTGCTGGGCATCTTCGCACGTTTGTATCACCGTGACGGCAAAGACGGCTATTTGAAAGATTTGCCGCTGGTAATGTCGTATCTGCACGCCGCCTGTGCACGCTACATTGATCTCAAGCCTCTGCTTAACCTGCTGGATGAACTTGAACCGCGCGAAATACAGTCGGGGTACACTTTTTGAAAGCCATGTTACTAGCAGCCGGCCGCGGCGAGCGCATGCGCCCGCTCACCGACATCACGCCAAAACCCTTGCTTGAGGCTGGAGGCAAACCGCTGATCGTTTGGCACATCGAGAAACTGGTGCACGCCGGTATCACCGAACTGGTCATCAACCACGCCCATCTCGGCAAACAGATCGAAGCCGCGCTGGGTGATGGCAGCCGCTACGGCGCCAGCATCCGTTACTCGGAAGAAGGCACCGCGCTGGAAACAGCCGGCGGCATCGCTTATGCGTTGCCGCTACTCGGCAACGAGCCTTTCACCGTGATCAACAGCGACATTTACTGTGACTATGATTTTGCGCACCTGGCTGAACACGCCGCCGCGCTGCAAGCCCGCAACGACATGGCACATCTGGTATTGGTTAGCAATCCACCGCACCATCCAAAAGGAGATTTCGCTTTGTCTGGCAACCGCATCTACCCCCTCTTTCCATTTCCCTACCCGCTTCCCACCATCCTTACTTTCAGCGGAATAGGCATCTACCAGCCATCCCTGTTCAGCCGCATCACACGCGGCAGTGCCGCGCCACTTGCGCCGCTGCTGCGCGCGCAAATCTCCATTGGCAAAGTCAGCGGCGAGCACCATGAGGGCTTATGGGTAGATGTCGGCACACCGGAACGCCTCGCCGAACTCGACAAGCTGATTCGCTCGTCGCACAATGCAACATGACCATCGACTCGATTATCTACACAAAACGTCGTACGCAGCTTCTGGAAAAGATGCAGCGCGGCATCGCCATCATACCGACCGCGCCGGAAGTTGCACGCAACGGTGAGACGCACTACAGCTACCGCTATGACAGCAACTTCTACTACCTGAGCGGTTTTGTGGAGCCGGAAGCAGTGCTCGTACTGATCAATGGAGACGAGAAGCAATCTATTCTTTTCTGCCGCGAGAAGAATCCCGAGCGTGAGGTCTGGGATGGCTTTCGCGTCGGCCCTGACGCCGCAAAAGAGCAGTATGGTTTCGATGCGACCCACCCGATCGACCACCTCGATGAAAAACTGACTGAACTGATGGGCAACCAGCCCGCGCTGTATTTTCCGGTGGGCCACGATGCCGCATGGGATCAGCGCATCCTCAAACTGCGCAGCGATGTGCAGGCCAAGGTGCGCAGCGGCATCCGCGCCCCGAACGAGATCCACGACGTTCGCACGTTGCTCAACGAGATGCGCCTGTTCAAGGATGAGCACGAACTGATGATGATGCGCCACGCCGCCGAGATCGCATCACACGCGCACCGGCGCGCGATGCAGTTTACACGCCCCGGCCAGTTCGAATACCAGATCGAGGCGGAACTGCTGCACGAATTCTGCCGCCATGGCGCACGCCACCCAGCCTACCCGAGCATCGTCGCCGGCGGCGCCAACGCCTGCGTGCTGCATTATGTGGGAAACAACGCCCGGCTCAAGGAGGGCGACCTGCTGCTGATCGACGCGGGCTGCGAACTCGAAGGCTACGCCTCCGACATCACGCGCACCTTTCCGGTGAACGGCAAATTCTCTGATGCTCAAAAAGACGTCTACGAACTCGTACTCGCCGCACAGACCGCCGCGCTTGCCGCTGCCCGCCCTGGTAAAACCTGGAATGCACCCCACGACGCCGCATTGCGCGTGCTGGCGCAGGGCTTCATCGACTTGAAGCTATGCCAGGGCAGCGTGGACGAGGTGCTTGAGAAAGAAAGCTACAAGCGGTTCTACATGCACCGCACCGGCCACTGGCTGGGCATGGACGTGCACGACGTCGGCGATTACAAGATCGGAGATGACTGGCGCAAACTGCAACCCGGCATGGTGTTCACCGTCGAGCCGGGCTGCTACATCCGCCCCGCCGATGACGTGCCACAGGCACTATGGAACATCGGCATCCGCATCGAAGACGATGTGGCAATCACCAATCTGGGCAACGAGGTGCTGACCGAGGCTGCGCCAAAGACAGTGAAGGATATTGAGGAGTTGATGCGGAGCAAGTAATGCATTCCACGGCAATGCGTTAATGAAGACTTGGCACCTTTCAGCAGGTACTCACCCAGAACTTGCCACCGAATGGACTGCGTTGTTCCCCAGTTGCTCTGCTTGTAAAAAACGACTAGGTGGCAACCTTGTAGGCTTTTAAAACCTCTATGATTCGAGGCAGCCTTGCTTTAACAAAATTTCTATATCCGAGGCGACAATGAATAATTTGAAAAATAGTTCATGTCTGATTCTACTTTTTATTATTTCAATCGGCTGCGCTCACACCGGCGCACATGCGGAGGATGTTGCCCCTCAAGCGGAAACTGAACGAGCATTACTCTCTTTTTTCCAGATTGGAAAAACCACAAAGAAGGAATTTCTGCAACGGTGGGGCAAACCGGCGGCCCAGTTTGAAAATGGAAAGATACTGAGTTACAGACTGATAAAACCATACAGCCGTAATCTCAGTGAGTGGATAGCAGTTTCTCCAGCAATAGATGATTATCACAAGGGCTTCACTCAATGGGGCGCAGAAGAATACAACTTAATTATCGTATTTGATGCTGATGAAGTGCTTCAACGTTACAGCCTTATAAATCTTATAGATTAAATAGGGAGAAGCCATGCGGAATCTTTGCTCTACCATAATCATTTTGGCCTTTACTCTAACTGGATGTATTTACATACCCGTTCCTTCGGATTCTCCTGCGAGACCCACAGGCAGTGCAATTGAAAATGAGGGTTTGAACTTAATCAAGGTCGGGACTACCACAAGAGAAAATATGCTGCTTATGTTCGGAGAACCGGATGGGATTTTCAAAGACCAGAATCTCTTTGTATATCGGTGGGAAAGACGGCGTGGGGTGGCTTTCGGCTTCGCGACGGTTCCCGGTGGTCCAGTGCCATTTTGGAATAAGGTGAGTTTAGATTATTTATTGTTAATCGAGTTTGATGAAAGGGGGTTCGTGAAGAGATACGAAACCAGAGATTCTGTTTCTGAAGATACTTATAAAGAAATCGAAAAATGGTGAAAGATTTTTCT
>Ga0224495_10000348_pt1 | contig 37508 bp, 36 predicted proteins | sample SF_Jul11_sed_USG_FD_168128 | JGI IMG/M metagenome (GOLD analysis project Ga0224495, IMG submission 168128) | Sediment microbial communities from San Francisco Bay, California, United States - SF_Jul11_sed_USGS_4_1 | ecosystem: Environmental > Aquatic > Marine > Sediment | place: USA: California... | reverse complement strand
GACAGTTCATTCAGATTCATTGCATCAGATAAGGTAGACACGATCTTTGTCGAAGGTGTATTACGCGAGGGATTGCAAGGTACTATCTGCTCTCTGGTTGTCAATTACAATCGGGTTCTGACCAGGAATACGAAAACGATAGAATTCGATGTGACGGAAGGCGTAATCAGTGAAGTGCGAATGGCGTTGGCCGACGGCAATTTTGAATTCTCGAGTGCGCCTTTCATGATCAAACTCACCGAGGTTGATTTATACAAATTCAGCAGACTTCTGGGCCTGAGAGAAGAGATGCGTGGTGTACTCGATCTGGAGTTTGTACAGGACAGTGTAGTGATCAGTGCACGTAATATCGATTTTATGGGTTTAAAGAACGGGCATCTGGAAATGTCCGGGCGTCACGAGAATGGGAGTATCTTGGTGGATTCTCTTCACATTCATGATGATAACGCTCAAGTGTTTGATGCAAGGGGCGTTGTCTCGCTTGAGCATTCGGATCTCTCGGCAAAATTTCAGGATGTTGGTGTTTGGGTGCTGGTTTTCTTGAAGAGATTCTTAAAGAATCCGACCGGACTCATGACCGGACAAGTCAGCTTTCAAGGTAACCTGCAGCAGTTTTCATTTGGCGGTGGTGGTAAGATACACGGTGGATCATTTGGTGTTGGCGTCATTGCATCCCAGTTTGACTCGGTTACTACAGACGTAGTGTTTGAAGGCAATCGGATCGTTTTTGTCTCCGGCAAAGGGCTCATGTCGCCGGCGAACGGGCGGGAATTGTCGGGACAATCGATATCCGGCGGTGGAGTAGTGAAACTCGAGAAACGGTTTGGCGTGAAAGATCTCAATTTTGATTTTAGTTTCGTTGATGCGCCAATTCAATTTCCTCCTTTTGCCTACGGTATAGGCAGCGGCAATTTCTCGCTGAATATGCGTGATCGCGTAATGTATTATAACGGGAACATTTCAGTCAAGGAAGCTGTTGTGCCCCTGGAATTCGGGATGAAGATCGATGAGGAGCAGGAGACGCCCGATGATAATTGGCGGTTGAATGTAAGACTTAGAGGAGAAAGAGATATATGGCTCAGGAATCGCGATGCAGATATTGAGTTTGGCGGAGAACTTTCCATCGTCAAGGAGAGCGGTCCAGTTCACCTTTCCGGTGTTCTGGAAACCGCTCGAGGGAATTATTATTGGTTGAATCACATACTCTCAATAACCCAGGGCAAGGTTACTTTCATTCCCGAGGATGTAATCGATCCGGACGTTGATTTCTGGGCCGAGATGGATACGAGGGAGGGTGTCAAGATCATCTTGCATCTTTACGGACATATCTCAGAACCGATATTCGAGTTCTTTACTGACCCGCCCGGTGAATACACCGAACAGGATATCGTGACATATTTGAATCTTAATATCACATGGCAGGAACTTGAACAGATCAAGCGTGGCGAATACATGAGCAAAGTCATTCCCCATAGTCTGCTCTCCTGGTTGGAGGGCGACGTATCGCGTGCAATCAAACAATATACGGGGCTCGATTATTTCCGAATCGAAACACCTTTCTTCGAGGCAAATGAAAAGACAAAGCTAACGGTCGGAAAGTACATTTCGCGTAATCTTTTCGTCACCTACACATACGATATAACAACTTTTTCAAACGAATTCAACGTGGAATATTTCATTGATGATAAAAATAAGATCCATGTCGAGCGTGACGACACTGGCGAGTACAGTCTTCAATATCAATACCGGCTCAGATTTTGAACATTGTCAGAGTTATCGATGTTGACACTATGGTGTTTGTTGTTATAATAATCAGTTAAATGGCAGCGAAAAGAAACAGATGTGCTGTCGTTGTGCGAATGCCGGGGATGACGTGACGACATCATCGGAAGAAAGAATTTTTCAGTGATATTCTTAGGTAAAAGATGGAGGTTAATTTGAATAGGATATTTGCTTTAGTTGTGCTCGCATTATTGAGCCGTGCTGAGCAGATTACACTCGTTAGGGACCGGGTAATTCAGATGCCCCAGCCAACGCCTCTTGCCGCAGAACTTACGGTCGAGTTGGCTTCTGATATGGGTAGTCAGAGGATACCGGTCAGGCGGTTTACGAATCTAAGATTGTTCCGGGGATTCCGGGCTCCATTACCGCTGGAAGGCAGACAGGATCTAAACATTCTTGTCTTGAAGGTTGAGTTTGTTGAAGATGACGAGGTGTGCACGACCGGCGATGGAAAAATGGATCTGACGGGTTTTGGTATACCGGATGATGGTTTGTTTTACGACCCGCCACACAGCGGTATCTATTTTTCGCGCACTATGGAATTCTTAACCAATTACTACAAAGTTAATTCTTTTGGCAACTGTAATGTGACTTACACCGTTAAGCCCGATCATAATCTTGCCAGCTACCAGTTGCCACATCAGATGAGATACTACAGTGGTTTCGTCGAATACGATGCCGATAATGGTTTTGTATACTACAACACATATGCTATGGAGATGGGGCTTGTCCGCATCCTGGCTGATGCAGTTGCTGCTGCAGATCTCGATGAGACGGTTGATTTTTCTGACTATGACGCGATCATAATCTTTCATGCTGGTACTCAGTGGCAGACGAGCATCAATTTCTTCAGATTCTGTGATATACCTTCGGCGACGATTCCACCCGGTGCACTTGAGTTCTATCTCGGTGTCCCGCACATTCTTGCGAACGGTGGAAGCGATACCATTGATTTCCCGGTCAGCGTGAACGCCGAGATGGCACGAGTGGGTGAGTATATGCTCGGCGCTGTGGGTACCGTCGTTCACGAGTTCGGACACATCCTCAATTTGCCTGATCTGTACGATATCACGGGTTGGTCTAATGGCGTGGGCGCATTCGATCTGATGGGCACAGGTGGTTGGGTAGGTAGTCCCGCTGCCGGTGCGCCTGAAGGCTCGATACCTGCGAATATGGGGGCATGGCCCCGATACGTATTGGGCTGGGTGACCCCGACCGTCATCACTTCCGCCGAAAGCCTGTTGACAATTCGGGCTTCGGCCATTGATACCACACAATATAGCGTGGCAGATCAGACGATGCTCAAAGTGCCTATTTCGGAAACTGAATTCTTCCTGATCGAAAACCGCCAGCAGGACATAGTGCAGAAAGACACGATCATTATTGACGCCGAGGATGGAGTGCCCGTATATGTGGATAATGGAGAATTTGATTTTTTCTTACCGGCGAGCGGTATTGCCATATGGCACGTCGACGACAACATAGTGAATGCGTACTTCGCGAGTAATACAATGCAGATTGATCCCCAGCACAAGGGTGTTGATCTCGAAGAGGCAGACGGTATTCAGCATTTTGATGCATACTACTTTGGTGATTCCTTGGAATATTACGGCTCCAGGTATGATTTGTTTTTTGTTGACGATAGCGGCAAGGCGAATTATCATTTCGGCCCTTCTACGAATCCGAACTCCGATGCGTATTACGGTAAATCACTTGTTGATATAGAAATCCTTTCGCCGCTTGATACGGTGATGGGTATTTCGGTGGACTTCAATCTATACCAGGCTGGTTTTCCAGTATCGGCACAACTCGGAGTCGGCGTGAAGGAAGTCAGTTATGGCGATCTGGACGGCAACGGCGATTGGGAAATTATTGTCGCCACCGATGGCGGGCGTATCTATGTTTTTAATCATGATGGCAGCGCCTATGCAAGCAGCCTCGTTGGACAGATCAGTACTTTTCTCGCGGTGGGTGACATCAATGGTGACGGCGCGGATGATATCGCCTTCGGTTCCGGTTTCAACATGGTCTGTCTGGACGGCAACGATCTGAGTACGATTCCCAATTTTCCCTTTGCTACGGGTGATGTTATAGTGGGCGCCCCGTTGATTTTTGATATCGATGGAGATTCTGACCACGAGATAATATTCGGAAGCAAGGACCGCATGCTATATTGTCTCACAAGCGGGGGGCAGAATATCAGTCAATATCCGATTTACCTGAATACGGAACTCATATCGACGCCTTGTGTGTTTGACCAGGCGGAACGTCAATTGGGTGTGCTCGGTTCGGACGGCAGATTTTGGATACTCAACAGCGAAGGTGTCGTTCGCGAGTTCACCGAATCAATTCATAACATGCTCACCTACGCGTCCCCGGTTGTGGGTGATCTCGATCGCGATGGTGAAAACGAAGCCGTGACCATTAATGGATACGGTACGATATACATATACAATAAGGATACTCTGGAGACGAAGTTCGATATTCTGATTGATACAATATTCTACTACACGCCGGCACTTGCAGATGTCGACCATGATGGATTTCTCGAAATCATAATGCCCAATAGCAGCAAGACGCTATATGTCGCGAACAGAAATGGGACGTCAGTTGAGAATTTTCCGATCCATTATGATGATTTTTTGCTCAATCCCCTGGTCATTGCCGATCTTGATGGCAGTGGTAGTGAGGAGATAGCCTTTGGCCTCGCGACGTCGGATTCGCTTGGAACCGGATATCTCAAGATTATCAACGACCGCAAGATGGAATTCGATTTCTCTCCGTTGTTTGGTGAAGGTGGTTTCTCCAGTCCTGGTGTGATACTCGACTTGGATGGTGACGGAGATATCGAACTTGCCTGCGGTAGTGATTACGGAAGATTATACGTCTGGGATTTCCCCGGTGCGCGGGTTTCATGGCAGGGTTACATGAATGCACCGAATAATGCAGGGTATTTCACCGGCCAGTTGTCGGATGTTCAGGTGTCCGCGTCGTTGCTTGGTAATCTCTATATGTATCCTTCACCGGTACAGAATCTTGGACGCGCGCGTTTTTTCCTGAGCGAAGCTGCGGATGTTACCGTTGAGATACTTGATATTACCGGACGTACGATAGGCGAGGCAGTGCTGTCAAGCGCAACCCAGAATGAGTACAATGAAGTAGAATTTGATTTTACGAGACAGTCAAATGGGTTATACATACTACGCGTCAAAGCGCAAAATGCGAGCAGGAGTGAAGTTAAATTCAAGAAGTTTGCTGTCCTGAGGTAGGAGGTTTTGTGGTTTTAGGTATTTCACTCATATTGGTCCAGGCTTTAAATCCGGTAATGGCGTCGATCATGGTTCCGGGCTTGGGACAAATGATCCAGGGCGACAAGACAAAAGCCCAGACGTTCTTCATCGTCGAAGGTGCGATTTGGCTATCCTATTTCGGTTTCAATTATTGGGGAAAGCGAATCGATGGTTCCGCGCGTGCGTTTGCAATTGACCACGCCGACGCTAATCCTTTGCGTAGCGACGATGCGTATTACGACGCCGTGGAGGATTTTCTCACATCGGCCGATCACAATTTAATGGTGGAACGGTATGCGAGTTTGTACTTTCCAAACGACCCAGAACTTCAGCAGCAGTACATCGATGCCAACGCCTATTTCGGTGAAGATGAATGGGCATGGGATAGTATTGGCAGCCGGAGTTACTACTGGGAGCAGAGAAGACGGTCACGCGAGAACCGGCGTCGTGCTTCTTTTATGCCCGGATTCGCCATCATCAACCGCATCGTATCTATGGTTGATGTTTTGCTTTTCAGCAAGCAGAAGAAATTCGGGCTTGATACTGATGACGGGCGGATCGGTTTCTATTACAGATTCTAATACCGGTTCGTGCCCGGCGGATCGGCGCTGGACAAATCCATAAACCCGCGAGTCGAAATCCAAACTTGAATCCAAAGGAAGAACTCTGCCAACGCGCGGTTGAGATCCTGAGAGGCGCAACTTCTGTCTTCGTGATGACCGGTGCCGGCGTGTCTGCGGAAAGCGGCATACCGACATTTCGGGGTACAGATGGTTTGTGGAAGAACTACTCAGTGCAAGACCTGGCCACCCCTCATGCGTTCAAGAGGGATCCGGGTCTTGTATGGGATTGGTATCGATGGCGGCAGAACATCATTCTTAAGGCGCAGCCCAATCCTGCGCATTACGCGATCGTTGAGTTGGAGAGGATGTTTGAACGTTTTCTTCTTTTGACCCAGAACGTGGACAACCTGCACTATCGGGCAGGTTCACGCAAGGTGCTGGAGATCCACGGCAACATCTTCCGGGTTCGCTGCTCTGAATGCGGAAAAGAGAATCCGTTCACCTGCATTGACGAATCTATTCATGAGTTACCCAGATGCGATTGCGGGGGGCTGTTGCGGCCAGACGTTGTTTGGTTTGGTGAGGCTATCCCTTCAAGGGTTTGGGCTGAATCGCTGGACTATCTGAATACAGCCCAGGTGGCGGTGTTCTGTGGAACTTCCGGTGTTGTCTGGCCTGCAGCTGCAATCCCCGGGCTTGCGAAAGAGCTCCGTATCAGAACGATAGAGATAAACCTCGAACCGACACCTTTCAGCCGTACTGTCGACGTTTCGATAATGACAAGAGCAGGTGAGACGTTGCCGCGAATCGTTAATGCTCTCTCGGCTGCGGAGTAACGAACGGCGAAGTTATCGTATGACTATTATTTTCTCGAGTTCCCTGAGTTCGTTTTCAAAAAAGTAAATACCTGGACTGATACGGTCTCTGGATACATTTCTCCCGAGTATGTCGTACAATCTTACGTCCTTGCTAATATATTTTTTGATCTGGCCGCTTGTTATCGGCACACCTACCACCGGTGTACTCACCTGATTCTCGATGATGCCAACGTTGATATCGGTATTACCATAGATGTCGAAATCGGTGTGAAATTCGTTCCAGATCGTTAGGAAATATTCAGTCCCAGCCTCTACTGACGGATACTGTCGTTCATAGGCGCTATTGTCTGATATGAGAAACTCAGAGCCGACAGGCATGCCGTTCTCTGTTAAGAATCGCCCGCAAATACCGTTGAGATTCTCGACCCACACCACCAGAAAGTCGCTCCCGTCGAAAGTGACCGACGGGGAATTCTGGTTAGCCGCCCCTTCTGCGATCAGTATCCTATCGCCGATGAGATTTCCGTCAACGGATATGAGTTGACCATAGATATCCTGATCGGTACCGGTAGGGCAGAAATCAGCCCATGCGATGAGGTAGTATTGACTGCCGAATTTGATGGCGGGTAGCGTCGATACGCCCTGGGTCATCCCAATGTAGAAACTGGGACCTTCAGGTTGTCCGCCCGCGTCAATGAACCTTCCAACGACACCCTGGAATTCCTCGGACCAGACGATGAGGCAGCGATTTCCGTCATACGCTATCTCTGGATTGTAGTCGCCTGTTCCCACGGTATTGCCATTGTCCAAAATAACTCCCTGAGGGCTTACGCGCTGCACTTTTATTATTCCGGCACGCGTGTCAAAAACATCATCCAGATAGGTGACGAAGTAATTTTGCCCGGCCCAAGTTACGGATGGTTCTGTCTGACCGCCGGCATCGTTACAGATGATTATCAAGGAATCGATGATATCCAAGTCGGCCGTGACACGCACGCCGAAGATATCGGACATGTTTCAACAACTGTCCTGGACGACAACCAAGAAGTTTGTTCCGTCGTATGCGGCATCAACACTTATTGTACGGTCACGCATCAGGAGCACACCGTTCGTGTCGAGGACAAGTCCCTCCTCAGTAACTCTTGCCGCAAAAGTTGAGCGGTCAGATGGATAGAATCGGAGGTCTTGCCAAAAGGTGTAGAACTGGTTATTGGTGAATTCCACTACTGGACGGTGTTGCGATTCGATCTCTACAGATACCGGGAAGTCACTGCCAAGCAGAAACAAAATTGCGATTAGCATGGTATTCACGCACTCAATAATGTCAAGAAGTATGCGCGCATCATGAGTGTTTTAGTACTTCAATGATCATTTCTTCGGTTTCGCGGGCGTCTTTCTCGTCCATCAAATTGATAGCGAAACCGGCATGTATCATAACGTAATCACCGATTTTTGCCTCGGGGACCAAGACGACAGAAATCTCACGACGCACCCCCAGTATTTCGGCGATTGCCGTCTCGCCTTTTATCTCGTCTATGCGTCCAACTACCCCTAAACACATGTCTCAGTTTCCATCCTTTCTTCATATATTATATCCAAGAACAGCCGTAAATCAAGTAGATTACGAATACGACCAACGAAATACGATTACGATACCGTTTCGTCTTTCGTTACCGCCAAACGAATGATGATTTGCCCGGTGTTCGTTCTGTATTTCGAATGTCGAAGGTTTATGTTATATGGTGTTGCCGTACGTTTGGGTATGATTATGTGTAATAGGTGAAAGACGCCTAAAAGCAAAACAATTGTCCACACCAGCTACCATAACGTACTACATTCAACCATCTATAGTTCAAGCAGTATCGCCCCATGGTCGTTCAGGTCGTAACCGTATATTTCGCGGGTATACTCGCGTACTCCATTGACATAGTATGCCCCGAAATTGTTACTTAGCAGTAGGGTCAGTTCATCGAGGTCAATGAGATATCTATACCAGAGCTGATGCCGGAAGTTCCACACACCTTGTTCCTGTATGTTGCTGTCGTACAATTTTTTCGTGCCCTCTGTCGAGGAAATATCATTGCCAAGGTATGCAATCATCGGTAGCCAGGGTCCGACCAATATCACGCTATGAGCTGCGACATCAGCTTCCGTAATTTTTGTTGCATCGGCAATTTGTTTCCTGCGAGCCGTGATATTTTTGATTACCGCTCCGTCATCCACGGCGCGGATACTGATATGACCTTCCCCGGCGTGTTGTATACTGGCGAATGTCAAAAATCCATGTAATAGCACGAAGCAACAGAATAGTATTAACAGCGGTTTTTTCGCGACCCGGGAAATGAAAACAAGCCCAAACGGAATCATTGGAATCAAATATTCGAAATGGTATGGAGTCACGGCGAATGAAAGAAAGGCTATTATCAGTGACAACAAGATGAAAAGGTCATTCTTCGTAGGTTTGAACATCATCACTCGGAAACCCTTCAGAGATGTAACACCTATCAAGATCAGCACCACCAGACCTGGAAGTCCGAAGTGCTTTATGGCTCCGTATCCTGTTTGAAGCCAAGTTGTTCGCGGCGGATAATGGTGAATAAAGCCAAATCCATAGGTCATATACACTGGCATGAATGCAATGATTGATATAACTAGTGATGCCAGGACGAATTGGATAATATGCCGTTTTCGGACATCGCTCCTGCCCAGCAGAAACACGAAAGGTATCAGGAATAACGTCACCTGTGGTCTTGCGCTCACCGCCAGGCCCATCATTATCCCGCCAATGATGAATCTCCTGCGTACGATAAAATACCAAGAGAATATAACAAATGAAAGACCCCACATATAATCCATGCTGTTGGTGCTGTTTATCAAGAGCAGCGGCGTGAATGCGTAAGTTACCGTGAGTAATCCCTTATTGCTTGTTTTGTTCTCTTTCAGTAAATATGCGAAGGTGAGAACGGACAATAGAGAAAGCAGCATGGTCAGGCTGTTCGTTGCCGTCCACCCAAAATTGATGAGCAGCGAGTCAATGAATTCAGGCAGCGGGTAACCCGGAAACCGGGATGTGTGGTATACGAAGTGGTAGCGTAAGTCAAAGGCTGAATTCGCGACACGCCAGGCATCGGGATCCAGGCCGAAACCCAGAAAGAGCATTGGAACACGCACGAAGATGAACAAAAAGATGAGAAAGAAAATATTCGGACGTTTGAGCCAGTCTAGTTCCAAAAATCTCTCCGCCCAGCAAACTTGTGACATATACGTTTATGTGCACTTTTCCGCATTCGCGGAAATTACCTGTCCGTAAGATATGCAACCGTCGTTGTTCGGCAACTGCCTGTGCGTGTACACTCTGAATCCACCTTTTTCCATGCGGTTGATCATCAGGTTCAAGAGAAACCGGTTCTGAAAAACACCGCCAGAAAGGCAAACGCTTTTCAGCCCATGGATTTTCCTTATTTTATCGGCGACATCGAAGGAGAACTCTGCTATTGTATTGTGAAATTTCGTTGATATTAACGCTTGGGGGATCCGTTGCTTCATGTCACGGAGTATCGCCCTCAGGGTTTTCTTTACTACGATTACCATGGGTGTGCCATCTTTGATCGTGAACGGGTAGTAATCTTTTGTAGTATGCGAAGCCATGTACTCCAGGTTTATTGCGGCTTCGGCTTCATACGTTATTTCTTTGGTTATTCCAAGCACCGCGGATACGCAATCAAAGAGTCGTCCCATGCTTGAAGTGTATACAACGTTACTGTCTTCGTCGATCATCCTGTGGATTATTTTCATTTCGGCATCACCGGTGATCTGCAGTTCTTCATTAAGCAGCGAATAAGCGTAGGCAACCGCAATGCGATACGGCTTCTTGATACTCGATTCACCCCCGGGGAGGGGAAGGTACTGCAGATGTGCTGCTCTTTGCTGGCTTTGTATGTCCCCGATGAAGAACTCACACCCCCAGATCTTGCCGTCAAGCCCGTAGCCGGTACCATCGAAGGCGATGCCAATGCATTTTTCTGCCACCCGGTTTTCTCCAAGGCATGACACAAAATGTGCCACGTGATGCTGTACACTCCTCTTGATCCCGGGCAATCTTTGTGCGATCTTCGTCGAAAGATAATCAGGATGCAGGTCATGTACTATCAACTCCGGATTGATCCTGAACCAGCGCTCATATTTTGCGAGCATTTCATTGAAGAATTGGAGCGTCTCCAAGTTGTCGAGGTCTCCGATGTGAGGTGAAAGGTATGCTTCCCGGCCGCTTGCCAGCGCAAAGGTATTTTTCAGGTAAGGCCCCACGGCCAGGGTAGGCTTCACTGGATTTGGCAATTCGATCGGCACGGGTATGTAGCCGCGTGAGCGCCGAATGATCGAAAAACCCCGGTCTGCGAGAAAATAGCCGACCGAATCGTCGCAGCGGTTTTCAATGTTACGGTCATGGTCAGCGTAGAACGAAACCAGGGACTTCAATTTGTGTCTGACTTCGTTGGCATCTCTAACGATCGGTTCGTCCTGAATATTGGCGCTGGTCATGATAAGATAGGGTATTTGTTCTACGATCATATGGTGAATGGGTGCGTATGGGAACATGATTCCAAGGTATGGATTCTTCGGGGCTACCTCGTCGCAGATACTGCTTTCTTTTTTCTTTAGCAAAAGGATCGGTGCTGCTGGAGAATTCAACATCTCTTGTTCTTCGTCCGTTATATGAACGACATCATGTACCAGCGAAGGTCTGATCATCAAGGCAAAGGGTTTTGTCGGTCGGTGCTTGCGCTGCCGGAGTCTTCTAACGCTGTTACAAATCTGAGCGTCACATGCGATGTGGAAGCCACCGATACCTTTGACCGCGACGATCTTGCCTTTCTTCAGCAATTCCACCGTGGCAGAGATGGGATCATCAGTTATGATCTGTCTTGCAGACACCGAAAATAATTTGTAGTGCGGTCCGCACGCCTGGCAGCAATCCGGCTGAGCATGGAATCGCCGGTCTGTGATTTGTTTGAATTCAGTGCTGCATTCGGTACACATCTTGAATCCATGCATCGAAGTTCGCCCCCGGTCATAGGGTGTATTGATGATGATTGAATAACGTGGTCCGCAATTCGTACAGTTTATGAAAGGAAACGCGTGGCGCCGATTTTGCGGATCGCGCATTTCATTGAGGCATTCGACGCATGTTGCTATGTCCGGGCTTATCTGGGTGAAGCCACTAGTGACCTTGCTCTCTATGATGGAGAAGTTGTCGTACCCCGTAGTCTTGAGGTCAGTGCTTGTCATGCTGTCGATCCTTGCGGCCGGCGGCTTATCGTTTGGCAGGATCTCAGCGAATCGGCGGAGATTTTCTTCTCCGCCTTCAATTTCCATGTCAACACCGTCGGTGGTGTTACGGACGAATCCGCAGAGTCCGAGTTCGGTCGCCAGACGGTACACATATGGGCGAAAGCCGACACCCTGGACAATGCCCCTAATGCTTATTTTTTTTCTTCCTGGCATTTATTTCTTTGCTTACATACTTAAACACTTTTTCGAAGCCTTGTTCTGTTTTTGATGAAACTTCGAATATCACTGCCCTTGGATTTTCTTTCCGGACGTTCCTTTTTGCCACCTCGGGGCGGAAGTCTACATAGGGCAGAAGGTCGCATTTATTAATCACGACTACCCTGGCAAGGTGGAAGAGCAAGGGATACTTCAGGGGCTTATCATCACCCTCGGGAGTCGATAGTATTGCCAGCTTGAAATCCTCGCCGATGTCAAACTCGGCCGGGCACACCAGATTGCCGATATTCTCGACCAGGATGAGATCGTAGTTCTTTTTGATCTTCGGCAGAACCTGGGCGGTCATAAAAGCATCGAGGTGGCACTCGGTAGCCGTGTTGATTTGAATTACATCGACGCCAAGGCGTGAAATGCTCTCGCTGTCGATCTGTCCCTTGATATCACCCTCGATCACCAGTATCTTGTAGGTCTTTTTCATCCCGGTTACGAGATTCTTGATAAACGAAGTTTTCCCTGCTCCCGGCGATGCGATTATGTTTATTACGAGGCAATTTATACGATCAAAGATGTTACGATTTTCCCTTGCTCGTTGTTGGTTCGAAACGAGCACGGGTTTCAGCACTTTAATTTTTTTCATTAATTCTGCTCCTTTCATACATCTCATACCACCCAAGTATTTGGTTTGGGATGATGCTCGGTTTCTGAATATATCGTGTTTAAAAGGGCATTGAGTGACAAGAATTTTGGCAATCACTCTCCTTCGATCGATGCCACAGAAAATTCCCTGCCAGATATGAGGTCGATCTTATCGCTACCACAATTCGGACACAGCAGCACAGGCTCGTCAATTACGCTGCGCTTGTGACACTTGCCGCAGCTGATCTTGATTGGGATTTCTTCGAATACGATGGATGCGGAACTACATCTTGTATTGACCTTCAAGTGTTCGAAATAAAACTGAATGGAGTCTGGTGAGAATCCGGTGAATCTACCAACCTTCAAGTGAATTCTATGCACTTTCTTGATTCCATTGTTTGCGGCCTCCTGATTGCAGAGGTCGACCAGTGATTTGGTTACGCCGAATTCATGCATAAGGATGTTCTTTTCAGCAGATTACATGCGGGATGAGCGAAGATGCTACTACCGGGCGATCGCAAATTTGTAGGTCTGATCACCTTGTTCGGATTTCACCAGTGCGAAATACATGCCGCTGGCAATGTCTTCCGGGATTTGCCATACGACCTCGCCGAAGACAAGATCAAGCACAAGGTCCTGGGCGACGCGCCGGCCTGATATTGTGTATATATCGACGCGAGCGTCCTGAGGTATATCCTTGATACGAACCGCGTTACCGGTCGCCGGATTGGGGTAGACAGATGCGGCTCCGATTTCGACTTCTGGATCGTAATGGACAGCCAGTTTGAGCAGGCCGTTCTCACCGCCAACCCAGAAGCAGCGTCTTATCGGGTCGAATTCGAATCCTTGTACCTGTGTCATCGCCGCGATTGATTCAAGAAAGTTAATATCGACGCCGAGGTCTGAGAATCTCCAGCTGCTTATTACGTTGGTTGACAAATCGAGACTGTGAATGCCGTCCCGCGCCAGAATCCACAATCGCCCTTGCGAATCGAGTTCGACATCGAGCAATTCGGCATTGGTGATATCATCTCTGTTAATGAACCCGGCGCTGTCAAATACGACCAAACCGGTGTCAGTGCACGCGTATAGCACGTTGTTCGGTGCGACCAGACAGCCACGCATGTAGTTAGACGCAATCCCGTCAGATTTTGTGTAGTTGCGATACTCATCATCGGTGCGGTCAAACAAGGTATTCTTTGTATCGGTCATGGAGAGCCCGGCGTCGGTGTGCGTCTGCCAGATAATGCCTGAAGAGCTCAAAGCGATCTCAATTCTGAAATCAGTCGTTTGTGGGCCCAGATAGTAGACAGTCGTGAGTGATGAGTCAATAAGCCACAGCTTGTCAGTAGGACGTCCGAGAGCGAGATACATGGTATTGTCATTGTCGAAAGCGATATCCCATACTGCTTCGGTCCCTTCCATCCCGTTGTAGCGATTGAATATATCAAACCAGGTTTCTTCTTGCGGATCAAAACAAGACAACATTACGGACGTGTAGCTGTCCGGAAATGTGTTGTAACCGAGCCAGATCCTGCCATCGGGCGCAGTTGAACACCTGTGGACAAAATTCGAGGGTAGGATGGAATCTGTTGAGAAACTGAGCCATTCATGATGGTTGTTCAGCCAGCCGAATCCTCTTGATGCTACACTTTGCTCACGTTGACCGCAAGCCACGAAGATCCCGTTTTCGTTCGCCGTTATCTCCGCAATATGGTTCGACGGCAAACATCTGTTCTTCTTAATGTCCCATATTCCGTTTTCTGCATCGTAGCGGCCGATCCCTTCGCTGAAATAGTTATGAGTGTAGCGGTTACCGAGTCCACAGAACAATTCATCCTGGAGATTCAGCAAACAATGCACTGTCGTGTACCAGGGAAGCCCGCTGTTTATTGTGGTGACATTACCTTCAAAGAAGAAGGCGACCTTCTGATCCTGGTCGAGTCCGAGTATGATTGAGTCACCCAGGTGACTCATATTATTTATTTGATAGTTGATGAGCAACGTATCGAAATAGCCGGAAACGAGACGGTTCAAACCCGAATTCGTTCCCGCATACAATTGACTGTCGATCAATGCCAGTGCGTTGATCTCGTTGTCCAGTAGCCCATCGTTGACCGTATATGTCACTTGGTGCTGCAGACCGTCCTTTGAGTAGCGTATGATACCGTTGGTCGCCGTGCCTACCCAGATCGAAGTGTCATCAATGGCGATGGAGCGAACGTCGATGTCGAATATTTTGGTCTGGGTGTCGTCGGAGAAATCGAGGGGTGTTCCCTTCGTGTCGATGAACAGAATCCCGTTCGATGAGCCGACATAGACGCTATCCCTGAGACAGGCGATAACCTGTATTCTGGTGCATGTGAGACATTCAATCGGATAGGTAAGTATGCTGCTCAAGTCATTCTCTACCAGTACCAGCCCAAGCGTATTACCTGTCCAAATATGTCCCGAACTATCCAGACCCACGCAGCTTTGTTCGTTCTTTTGGAGTCCGTCGGTGTTGGTTAGAACACTGAAAACATCCGTCAGTTTGTTGAAAGCGACGAAGCCGCCATTTGTGGCGCAGTAAATCATGCTATCGCGCCCTGTAAAATCATATATAATATTGGTATTGGTGTAGTATTCGGGCTGTATATCTATCGCCAACACCAAGAGGATGATTTGTATCAAGGAATAACCTCCAGATTATAATTTCACGTATCGTTTGCCGTTAAATATTGAAAGAAGCCGGAGTTTCCAGACAAGCCACCAGGCTTCCCATATTATTTTTTTGGACATCTTTGATTCTCCGGCCCGGCGCTCAACGAAAATAATCGGGATTTCCTTCAGGCGTAATCCAGCTTTGTATACTGAGTATACGCTCTGTATCTGAAACCCGTAACCATCGACCTTGAACTTCCTCCAGTCGATTCGCGCCAGGGCATTTCTCGAATAGCATTTGAAACCGCTCGTCAAATCCCGCACCGGAATTCCTGTCACGACACGTGCAAAGGCGCAGGCAAAATAGGACAGTAATAGTCGTTTCATCGGCCAGTTCACCACGCTTATACCCTGAATGTAGCGCGAGCCAATGATGAGGTCGTAGTCGCCCAACAGGTTGATGAAGTTTGGGAGCTCGATCGGGTCATGTGAAAAATCGGCGTCCATTTCAAAGGCAAAATCATATCCTTTTTTGAGTGCATAGTCAAAGCCCTTTACATATGCCGTGCCCAGTCCAAGTTTTCTGGTCCTGGTCTCCAGGTGTACACGCTTGTTCTTCTTTCTTATTTCTCTGATTATTTTCGCTGTATTATCGGGTGAATTGTCGTCGATCACGAGGACTTCAAGCTTCTGCGAGACGGCCAGGATGATGTTGATTATCTTTTTTATATTTGCCGATTCATTGTAGGTCGGGATAATAACCAGCCCCTTCTGCATACATATTATTATACATATGGATGAAATATTGTCAATCGCTAGTTGGCATCCGTGATAGATTCATATTGAAAAATCCTTCAAGGCTTCCCGTGTCGGTTGCTTAGATACGGGTTTGAGTTAGCATCAATAGGTTGACAATAGGTTGACAAAAATTCCTTAGATTATCTGGTTTTTTACCCCCAAAGAATTAAAACTCCGGATGTGGTTAGTCTTGAATTCGTTTCACAAAATCAACATCGCATCGCCGTAGGATAGGAAACGGTATTTCTGCCTTATGGCTTCACGATACGCCTTAAACACCGAATCTCTGCCTGCAAAGGCGCAGACCAATAACAGCGGTGTCGAACGCGGTAAGTGGAAGTTAGTGATCAGGCTATTCACCAGTTGAAATTTGAATTCCGGATAGATGAATAGGTCTGCCCACGCGCTCTTCTCATCGGTCCTGGCATAGGTTTCGAGGGCGCGGCACACCGAGGTTCCCACGGCAAAGACTTTTTTGGCACCTCTCATTGCTGCAAGCGCGGTTTCGGATATTTCGAAGAATTCCGCATCCATGCAGTGCTTTTCGATTTGCTCGCTTCTTATCGGTTTGAACGTTCCTGGACCGATGTGCAGGGTTATCTCTGAAACTGTAGTGCCTTTCGTTCGAATTTCATCGAGCAGTTTCTCCGTAAAGTGCAGTCCGGCGGTCGGCGCGGCGATGGAACCGGTGTTTCTCGCAAATACCGTTTGATAGTCATCAACATCTTCTTGAACCGCCTCACGTCTTATGTAGTGGGGCAGAGGTACCTTGCCATGTTGTTCAGCGATCTTCATTGCATCATCATTGAATTCAAGAATGCCCCTGGAACCCGTCGTTAATCTTTTAACCGTGGCATGGGTTCTTTCATCAAAATGAATGGCCATTCCTTCGCGCAGCCGCCGAGTGTGTGATATCATTGCTTCCCATTGCCCTGCTCCTTCATCTCTGATGAGGAGGATTTCGACCTTGCCGCCGGTTTTTTTCGAACCTATGATGCGTGCTTTGAACACCCTGGTGTTATTGAGGACGATTGTATCGTCTGCATGGATAAAATCAGCGATGCGATCGAATCGGGAATGTATGGTCTCACCGGTTCTACGATTGAGAACCAGGAGACGTGCGGAACTGCGTTCCTCAAGAGGATGTTGAGCGATCAGTTCCTTTGGCAAAGAATAGTCGAAATCGCTCAGTTTCATTTCTTCGCAACGATATACGACCGACGTCCTTCGCTGAATATTTTTCTCAACAACAAACCAAAATTGAACGTGTCAAGAGCATAGAAGATGTTGAGCTCGATCCTGTTAAAACCGTGTTCGAGCAGCTGGGGCATTCGTGATGCCGGCGCAAGATGCATGCTGACCTTGTTAAGAAACTGCCTTAAAATAGTAATTGGTTTCAGCCATCCGCGCAGCTCAATTTCAAAACTGCCTTGCTCGAGGACTGTATAGCCGGCCCTCTGTGCCATTGCTGCAAGTTCAGCGGGTTTATATGCGGTGTGCAGGTAGTGTTTCCCTTCGGTTCCCTGATTGACGCCGAAGCTGCGCAAAATCCCGAGCGGGATTCTGTGCGGCCTGGACGAAGTGAAGTTCGGTGAAGTGACGAGAACGAGGCCGCCCTTTTTCATTGTGCGGTAGAGGTTTTCGAAGAATCGATCCGCTGTGACCAGGTGTTCGACGACCTCGCACACCATCGCGCTGTCTACGGATTCTGTTTTGAACATTCTCATATCGCATAGATCGGCTTGCACAAAATTGGTTTGAGGTGATAATGCTTTTCCTTTTTTGAGGACTGCATGGGCGATGTCGACTCCGAATACAATCCCCTTTTGCCAGTTCCTCGATAGTGTTCCCACGTTGCATCCGCAGTCAAGGAGACTACCTTGTGGAAAGTCACGCAATTTATTCATTATCCATTTTTTCCGCAGGTATCCGCTCAGTGTTCTATAGACGATTGAATCTTCAGGGTATTTCTCGGCTACTGATTCGTAGAATTTTCGATACTGGTCATCCATCAGAATCTTATCCTCGACTGCAATCTCAGATTCTGGTTCGGTCTTTCGCCGGGGCGGAATTCGACACGGTAGATCAGGTTGAATACTGTGTTTGCACCGACTCCGAAACTCGCGAGCGCGCTCAAGATCGTGGTCAGCCCCTCAGGTTCATTCGCTGCAAAGAAGAAAGGAATATCACCCATATTATATAAGCGATAGACAAATTCCGCGGTGGTCTCGAATTTGCCGCGTAATCTCCGAAGTGGAAAGCTGAGCAGAAGACCCGACTTGGGCGCGTGCTGTCTGACGTCAAGCTCAGAAAAGTACTGGGAGCGCATTGTGCTGTATGTGTAGCCAGCTTTTGGGCGCACGAGCGGTCGCTGGATAACATCATAGGATATTTCCCCTCGATAGGTATTCCTGTGTTCTTTTTCGTTCTCGCCGATCAAATCGGTTGTTGTCTGGAATTCAAATCGGCCTGCCGCAGCGTTGATCGATGGTGAGAGGATCACCGCTCGTTCATAACTTGAATTCGTGGCAAGGACATACCTTGAATCATCTTGTATATCCTGGCGCAGCTGTAATGAAATGTCATAACTTGTCAAGGCAAGATGCAGGATTATGTCCTCGCTGTGGCTGCGGAAATTCTCCTCGTCTATGTAGTAGAAGCGACCGTTGGCATCATAGAATTCCCTGTTATATGCCACCTCCACACCGAAATTTCGGGTAATCACACGTGTGAAATCAGGTAAAAGGAAGATTCTGCGGACGTAGTCGCCACCCTCTTTCTCAATGTAGGTGTCGGTGACCGGATCGTATACATAATCGCCCTCACCCTCATCGACTTTAATGTATGTTTCGTCACGCTTCTGCGAATATCTCTGGGTCTGCTGAAGATCACTGAACAACGAGAATCCCCGGTAGGTATAGTTGATACCGGCATTGCCGAAATAGAAAGTTGTATCGTTGAGTGATCTATGCCCGAGTGACAATCTGAAAGGTTGTGTGTTGAGATTGAAGGTGTTTGCCAGACCAGAAGAGGTACTGTCTTTGTCGAATAGGCCATTCAGACCAATTGCGATATCCTTGGTGATTTCATACTGCGTGCCATAGTTAACGAGTTGCACGGATCCATATTTTTCGTAGCGGCTCATTAGAAGCAGTCTGGCAAAGCGCTTGGTAAAACCAGCAGAGTACTTATTCAGACTGTCAATGCTTTCGTAGCCAAAGACAAAGAAGAATGGTCGGAAATTGACAAACCGCCGTTTGTGTTTCCTGTTAAGTACCCCATAGCCTGCATCTATCTTGAGGAAAGCCTTCGGTGCCAGGCCCAACGAGAAATCAGCCAGTTCCTCGAGAGTTTCGTTCGTATTCCAAACGTAGTTATAATCAATGTCCTCACGGCTTCTTGGAGAGAAGAAATCATCTCCGTATCGGCTGTAATTGCCTCCTATCGTCATAAAACCCAGTGTTTTATTGAGATGTGCAGAGAATCCTGTTCCATCGTTATTTTCATCATCGAGTCCTGAAAAAGTGTTTTTATCTAACCTCGACCCGTAAACTTGTAGCTTAAGCGCATCATAAAATTCGGTACTGAATGCATAGAATTCCTCGCGGCGGGGCAGTGGTAGATTCTTGGTCGGGGAGTAGTTGCCGAGTCCGGGGCCCTGGTAGGAGAAGGCGCTCAGTGCCGGATCATAAATGTAATCACCGTTCCCTTCGCCGACATAGAAGAATGTAACATCATAGTCGCCGCTGCCTTGACCTACATATACAAAACGGTCGTTCTCCAGGATATAACTTCCTTCCGACGAAGTGTCGGCATATGTGTGTAGTATACGGGCGCTATCCCCGGTCAAGGCCAGGCTGTCTATTTCCTCCTGGCTTAGAACGAAAGTTAACGGGTCGTTCTTATCGTCAATGCTTGCGCGATACAATCCGCGGATATCTACTCCACCGATGCTGTACTGGCCGTCTGCCTGTTGATAGGTGTTAAGGTAATCTTCGATAGCTTTTTGATATTCGACTTCGATCCTAGTATGGCTCGTTATGACATGGTTATTGGTAAACGATATTATGCCAGTCTCGTAATCGATATCATAATCGGTGTCACGAGAAAGCAATACTGGTGGTGAAATCCCCTGGGCAATAAACACCCGTTCGCTTCCTGCGATTACAGCACCCTCCAGAAAATAGGGACTCTGTTTGCCTTCTTCGCCGGCGAATTGTGTTCGTGCGTAAATTCCTCGATTGACAGCATAGGAGGCATTCATTTGCCGTCCATAATCTTCCGTATGTACACCCACCCGGGCACCGCGGATTTCGTCCCTAATGCCGAATGGCAAGTCAAGTGTTAGATTACCAACACCCCCGGAGAAATTCTTGGTGAATACCTTCAGACTGATTCTTTCGATTTCTGATAACCTTACGGTCGACGAAGGCGTTGCCTTATCCGAGAGGTTTCCTTCGATGCCAACGCCTTCAACATCACCGACTATGTCAACTTTTAGGCCTTGGTCAAAACCCTGTTTTGCATCGAAGGAAAAATCCTTCGCTCCGCTTATTCTGAGGTTGCTCATGTCTTCTCCGATGGTGTCGAACCTTACTACCTCGCTTGTTTTTTCGATAGTTGTATCATAGTCAACTACCTCATACCTGTAGTATGCTGAATCGAGATCGATCGGAACCGTGTCAGAAATTGTTCCGGTCAAGAACATGTACAATAGTACCATTTCCATCGAGTATGATAAGCGATTCTCTGCTTTCGCAGATATCCAGGATCGTGTAAGGGAATTCTTTCTTCACCCATACCGCGTCGGCAAGATAAATGTAATCCGCTTTCTCGTTAAAAACCGCTATCTTGTGATTCACTACGTTGATTCTATTGCAGATTTCGGGTGTGGGTTTCTTTTCGATGAGATTGCCGTATTCGTCATAGATGTGGACGCCGTTCTTCGTAAGCACATAGAGCAGGTCGTCATGCCACCTCAGATCTTCGATCAGGATGTTCTCTATTTTGAACTTAACCTGATAGGTAAAATCAAGGAACAGGAGTTCATGTCGTTTGCGGTCTGCAAGAACTATTTCCTCGGCGGCTGAGAGGTCGAATGATGAAATGTCACTTGATATGAACACGGCTTCTCTTATGCCTGAAGTGATGTAGTATTTCTCCAACATGCTACCCCGGTTGATGTAGATGGTAAACGGTGTCAGTCTGAAATCCCTTATCCGGTAATTAACTTCATCCGTGAAAGAGAATGCCTGTAAACTGTCACTATCGTATACCCGGAATATGCTTTTGCCAATAAGAGGAGCAGCATATAGTGCATTATGGTAGTACTCGATTCGGTCAAAACCTCGGCTGAATATCATGGAATCGGCCGGTTCTGTGCCCGTTGAAAGCAATATGCAGAGCAGTACTATTTGCATGAGCGATCGACCTTATTCTGTTTTAATAAATTGACTCTGTTGTAGTGGAATTTCTTTTTCTTATTGCATTCGATAGAATGAGAAACAGTTGCAGGACTTTCACGAGGTAGAGCCGTTTGGACACCTGAATGTCAGATCTCTTCTGCGTCTCGTTCGATCTCAGGTCGCCAGGCTGGGTCAACGATGCACAGGAATTCCAGATCTTCGTCAGCAGTATTCTCGATGAATTGAACCGCGCCAGATGGTATGTACACCGTATCGTTCCTTGTAACTTTAGTAACTTCCTTATTTATGTGCATTCGACCTTTTCCCCTGAGAACATGGTAGACTTCAGCGTGATCCAATACGTGCGCTGTGGTCTTTTTTTTTGGCGCCAAACGTGCCCAGGCGAGGCTGTAGCGGATATCGACTTCTTCTTTGCCCGGATGCAGAATCTCTCTCAACAGTGAACCGTCGCCCCCGATGAAAGGCATGCATTCTCTTAGCTTTTTGACATACATTCATTCAAATATAGCTATTTCGCACAAAGTGTCAATATCTGGCGGGTATAGAACTAACGTTCATATTTGATTGACATCGGGTTTGTGAGAGCTATAATACTCGAATGCGTATTGTAGTATGTGGAATAGGCAATACCGAACGCGGAGACGATGCGTTTGGCCCTTATGTTGTTGAACACCTCCAGGAGAGTGATATGCTTAAGAAACTCGACTGCGGTCTGTATCCTGAGAACTACCTGAATAGAATAATCTCATTATCCCCCGATTTGGTTATTCTCGTGGATACAATTGACAAAGAGTCGCGAAATTGCGTTCTCTTGAGAAGTCAAGAGATTTTTAGACTGAGCACGGTGTCCGTATCAACGCATAACCTGTCTCTCGGCGCGATGTGCGAATTCCTGATCGATGGCGGAGTGAAGGACATATTCTTTCTTGGAATGCCTGCGTTTTCTTATGAATGCATCACGACGCCCGTGAAGGAGACTGCTGATCGGATCATTGGTGTTCTGAACAATATTGACATCGGTCACCGCGTTTGTATAATAGACATCTATGAGGCATTATCTGAACAAATCAGATAATCTTCCTAAATCCAGCTACATAACCACCCTGAATTCAGCTATCTGCATGAATGTTAATTCATATTGTGAATCCTCCGGGCTATTCAATTATGATGGTCAATACTTTTGTCCCTGCAAAGTGTTGACAGGGTATACAAAATTAATATAATAAGCTTCTATGAAATGCTATCTACTATCCCCAGATAAAATATTGACTTTTGTAAGAGAACTATCAAGGGATGGGTCGCTGTATTATCCGATGTTCGAGGAGGGCAGGACGCATCTCGTGAGGTTTGATGACGCTCACGAATTCAAACCTGACTTCGCGAAGATAAGAACCGCGGAGAACATCAAACAATTCTTTTTCCCGAGCCGGGATACAGTGGCTAAGTTCCCCAAGGATGAGGCAAGACAGGTCGAGAAGCGATATCTCTTTGGTGTAAAGAACTGTGACCTGAGAGGCGTTGATATCTACGACCGCGTTTTCATGGGGTGGGAACCAGTTGACCCATTTTACAAAGAGCGTAGGGATAAGACAATTGTAATCTCAGCCGATTGCCCGGAACCTGAAGATTCCTGTTTCTGCAATCTGTTAGGTCTCAATCCGTACGGTGATGCCACTTGTGACCTGAACTTCACAGAATTGCCTGCTGGTTTGCTGTTCGAGGCTTACACAAAAAGAGGAGAGGAAATCATCGATGCATACAAGAGCATATTTACGGAAGCAAAGGATGACGATGAGAAAGAGCGTAAGTCGATGCGGGAAAAAGCGATCAGGGAACTCAACAAAATAAACAGCAAACCGTTTAGGAAAGATCTACCAGCGCGCGTGGAGGCAGCGGATAAAGCGAGGATTCGTAACGCACGTGATGAATGCGTGGAATGTCACGCTTGTTTGCATGCGTGCCCGACATGCTACTGCTTTCTCTTGAGTGACTACAAGAAAGGAAAGGATATTGAGCGCGTCAGGATATGGGATACATGTTATTATGCTGCTTATGCTCGCGTAGGTGGTGGTGCAAATCCGCGCAGCCGAATTGACGAACGATTCTGGAACCGCTTCCAGTGCAAGTTTGACTTTTTCATGAAATATGAGAACATCCTTGCCTGCTCAGGCTGCGGGAGATGTCTATTGGGTTGTTCGGCTAAAATAGATATAAGGGAGATTCTATGGAACATATAAATCCCTATTATCCAATTCCGATTAAGATCAAGAAAATAATCCCCGAGACGCCAAATATCACAACTTTCATACTGGACGGTAAACCTTTCGATTTCGAAGCAGGGCAGTTTGCCGAATTGACCATACCCAGCATGGGCGAGGCGCCGTTCACACCTTCCTCATCACCATACGACGACGATATGGAATTCACGATCATGAAGGTTGGGCGCGTTACCGACGCGCTGTTCAATATGAAGGAGGGTGATCTTGTTGGTGTCAGGGGGCCTTTCGGAAAACCGTATCCATTACAGAATTTTAAGGGTAAGGAAGTGTTCATCGTCGGTGGCGGCGTGGGTTTTGCTCCACTGCGATCGCTGTTCCTGGCATTGCTGCACGATTTGAAGAGCTACAAAAAAATCTATGTACGATACGGTGCCAGGACACCACAGGATATAGTCTACAAACGTCTTATTCCCGAGTGGCAGAAAATTGACCGGGTTGATCTGTTGATGACAGTGGATGTTGGTGATGAATCTTGGAAGGGTCGAGTCGGCGTTGTGACTGTCATTCTTGACAAGGTTCCTGTGGATGTCAAAACTTCGCCTACCGTAGTCTGCGGACCGCCGCTCATGATGAAATTCTCGACCCAGAGGCTGGTGGAAGTTGGTTTTAAACACGAGAATATATATCTATCGATGGAGAAGAATATGTCCTGTGGCTTGGGCAAGTGCAATCACTGTCGCGTCGGGAAATTCTATGTTTGTAAGGACGGTCCGGTTCTTACATGGGAAGAAGTTAAGGATATCGAGGAGCCGTTTCTATGAAGAATATCGATCCTAAGACGATAACTGTCAAGCGGGCACTTTGTCCATTCTGTAGTTTTGGCTGTGAATTCGGCATAGTATTCAACGATTTTGGAATAAAGGGTGTCGAGTACGTTAAGGATGGAAACAACAATGGAAGACTCTGTCCCAGGGGAAGTGCTGCAGCGATATATCTGGACCATCCTCGGCGATCAACAATACCTCTGAAGAGTGGCAAAGCTGTTGTTTGGTCAAAAATGGCCAAGGAACTGGGCAAGGTAGTTGGCAGTCCGAAGAGCGCCGCGGTAACGTTTGACCGCAATGTCACACCTGAGGAGTACGCTGCGATCCTTGGCTTCTGCGACAGTGTGGGTATCCAATATACTGCATCAACATATTTTGAACCCGAACATATCCTACGTCCCTTCTTGGAACAGCCTTTTGCTCCAGCCGATCTTGACAAGGCAAATATCGTATTTGTGCTGGGCGATTTATTCAATCAAGCACCAATGTCATCGCGCGCTATTATCGAATGGAAGATGAAGGATAAGAGAAATGAACTTGTCGTCATTGATTCGTTGAACACACACACGGCCGGATTTGCAAGTCAGTTTTTGAAGGTTAATATAGGTACCGAACCCCTGCTGCTTTTAGGTCTCGCGCAGGAAAATATTGGTGGTATGGATATCGCCACAGCAACGGGGATCGATGGCGGTATAGTCAAACGGTTATCCAATGCCATCAAGAACAGTGGTAAAGGTCTTATTTATGCTTCTCTGCCGTTTGGACACACCTACGATCCGGCGTTGTGTGCGGAAGGTCTTAATCGAATGCATGAATTCAGCGATATGAAGGTTGTGCCGTTCGTTGAGTTTGCGGGGTATGATGGCAATCAGAGTTTTCCTGCAATCATCGAGATGGTCAAGAAAAAGAAAATTAAGAACCTGATCAATTTTGGTGAACTCTTCCCATTCTACTATCCTCAGCTGGTCGATAAATTGAAAGGCGCGAATATCTATGCGACCTCAACGTTGAAGCACAAGGACCAAACTCTGCTTCCCGTACCACTCAATATTGAAAAAGAAGGTACCGTCGTCACAACATTCGGAAAAAGGAAATTGACCGGCAATATCGACCCTCCCAGTGGTGTAAAATCTATAGAAGCAATATTGTCGATGCTGTCCAGCGAATCCAGTAAAGGTAAAGTGCCGAATTCCGTTGAGAAGAAAATAGATGTTAAGGAACGGGCACGCAGAATTACTGAGATAACTGGGACAAAGAAGAAGTCATTCAAGTTAGTCGGCGAGAAAGTTGCCTACAATTTTCTCGGGTTTCTTGAAGGAGAGGCGCTGAAGATCAATCCCTTTGATGCTGCCGAACTGGGCATCGGGGCTCATGATACGGCGTCGATTACATCGAAGCAAAGCAGTGCAGACCTGCCAGTGAAAATCACTGAGGATGTTGGTCAGGGAGTAGTAGCGGTGGCAGCAGAAACTCCCAGTGTGCGTGGTCTTTTTGAATACGAGATCGATAACGAACTCCAAACAGTCAATTTTATTCCAACCGAGGTGAAAATATGCAGAAAAGAATAGTGCTGGACCTTGATTTATGTTGTGGTTGTCGGTCCTGTGAGGCGGCCTGTAAGGCAGCATTCAAAGGTGAAGCGCGTATTCGACACGGAGATATCGCCGGGATAGCATACCTGCCGCTTGCCTGTAAGCACTGTAAACAGCCGCTCTGTCTCGCATCGTGCCCTGTAGAGGCGATTACGAGGGATGACAGTACCGGCTATGTTATTCGCTCGGCCATGGTCTGCATAGGATGCAAAGGCTGTGCATTCGCCTGTCCCTTTGGCGTCATCGATGCGCCTCTGGTCAGACACATTTCGCAAAAATGCAGTTTGTGTGCTGATCGCGAAGAAGGGCCGAGATGTGTTAGTGCTTGTTCATCTGGTGCACTTCAATGGCTATCTGATGAGGAAATCGAGCAGCATGAGATTGGCATGAGAATGGTGTCGAAGGATTTATTTTTCAGGAGAAAGTCATGAGTGTAGTCAGAGTTCTTTTTTCATATCTTATATTCCCGGGTTTTATCTTTACTGCGGTGGTCGGTCTTTTTCTTACGTGGATTGATCGTAAAGTAACGGCGCGTATCCATTGGCGCGTGGGTCCACCATGGTATCAGCCATATGCTGACTTTCTTAAACTGCTCCTCAAAGAGACGATAATTCCTGAAGGAAGTTCGAAGATCTTGTTCCTGATGGGCCCGATTATCGGCCTCGTGGCGATGACTATCTTTGCAGTGATGATTTTTTCAATGAACATGAACCCAGGCGGCACTTTTGTCGGTGATCTAATCGTAATGGTCTACCTTCTAGCTATACCGCCGTTGGGTCTCATGATCGGTGGTTCCGCTTCCAAGAATCCGCTGGCGAGTGTTGGGGTATCTCGTGAGATGACCCAGTATTTTGCGTATGAACTGCCCTTCTTGATCACTATTGCCACCATCATCCTTAAGGCCGGTGGGAGCATCAGGTTCGGCGATATCATCTTGGCACAGCAGGCCCAGGGGCCTTTTTTGTATTCCATTTCTGGTGTCATAGGAGCTGTCGTTATTCTACTATCGACGCAGGCGAAACTTGGTTTCGTACCGTTCGATATTCCCGAGGCTGAACAGGAGATTATGGCCGGTCCCTATATTGAATATTCAGGCGTGGCTCTTGCCACGTTCCGTGTTGTGCGTGCGATGATGTTTTTTCTTCTGCCGCTTTTTCTCATATCGGTACTGTGGGGAGGTTTCGGTACTTGGTGGGCAATTCTGAAATTCCTGTTAATTGTCGTTCTTATAATACTCATAAAGAATACCAATCCCAGGATCCGAATAGACCAATCCCTTAGATTTTTCTGGCTGGGAATTGGCGTCTTGTCTGTGATCGGGTTGGTTCTTGCTGTTTACGGTTTATAAAGGAGAATGATATGGCGAATGCTAAACTTTGGGGACTGAAAAAATCTCCCTGGGTATTTCACGTGGCCGCAGCTTCATGCAATAATTGCGATATCGAGATATTGGATATTCTGACGCCGCGGTGGGATGTTGAGCGTTTCGGCATTGTCCTGGTGGGTTCACCGAGGCACGCCGATGCACTGTTGATAACCGGCGTGCTAAACCGTAAATCGCTACCCCGTGTGCTGCGTGTATACGAACAAACGTCCAAACCGTGTCTTGTTATCGGCGTCGGGACCTGTACTTGTGACAATCATATGTTCGAGCCATCATATAACGTAGTGGGCCCCTATGACAAGTATATTCCAGTGGATGTCTATATTCCAGGCTGTCCTCCGAAGCCGGAGGCGATAATCAGCGGTGTAGTGAAGGCACTAAAGAGGTTATGATGAAAAAAGAATATTCACAGGAAATACTGGATGAGATCGGCGCAAAATTCCCGCATGCATCGGTGAAGATTCACGCACCGCGCCGCACTTACATCAGCATATCCAGGGACGATGTATACGAATTTGCCAAATTCCTATTCGAAGAAAAAAAATGCCGTTTATCCATTGCGACCGGCATTGACAAACGTGACGGCATTGAGATACTCTATCATTTCTCGCATGACCCGAGTGGAACTTACTACAGCATCAAAACACTCGTGCCGAAGGATGACCCGAAGGTAAAAAGTCTGGCCGATTTCCTGCCGGCTGCTAATTGGATTGAACGGGAGATCCATGAGTTATTAGGTGTTGACTTCACGGGTCACCCGAACCTGGTACCGCTCCTTACGGCAGAAACGTGGCCGGCTGATCTGCATCCATTAAGGCGTGACTATGCCGATGAACATAAGGAGTTCAAAATCGAGAAAACCAAGGAGGACCAGTGAAGAGAATAGTACCGATTGGTCCTTACCATCCGCTTCAGGAGGAACCTGAGTTCTTCAAGCTTATCGTCGAAGGGGAAAAGGTCGTGGATCTTGAGATAAATATCGGCTACAACCACCGCGGACACGAATTCATTGCTCAGAAAATGACTTACGACCAAATTCCCTTCCTGGTGGAGAGAATATGCGGTATCTGTTCCGACTCGCACCCGTATGCATATGTCCTGGCAGTTGAGGATGCGGCGCGTATTGAACCACCGCCGCGTGCGCAGTACATAAGGACGATTATCGGTGAGTTGGAGCGCATACATTCTCACTATCTATGGGTTGGCCTTGCCGGGCATTTCATTGGCTATAACACGGTGTGGATGTGGGTCTGGCGTTATCGCGAGCCGTTGCTTGATATTTTTGAGTTGATAATGGGTAACCGCAATCATTACGCTGTCAACAAGGTCGGAGGCGCGCGTCGCGATATACCGCCCGAATATTACGGTAAGATCGAGGAGTATTTGGATCTTGTTGAAGAAAAAACGACCATGTTCACCAAAGCCGTGCTCGACGACCCGGTCATCCGAGCCAGGCTCGAGAACGTCGGTATCTTGTCCAAAGAGGACGCGATTGCCTATGGGGTTTTGGGTCCGACTGCCCGGGGCTCTGGGTACGCAATCGATGTTCGTAAGGATGATCCATACGACGCTTATGGCAAGGTTGATTGGGATATGATTGTCTTCGAAGAAGGAGACATTTTAGCGAAGGCAAAGGTGCGACTGCTTGAGTGCTACGAGTCGATAAAAATCGTAAGACAATGCTTGAGAGATATGCCAGATGGTCCGATCGAGGCCAGGGTCGATGAAATCCCACCGGGTGAAGGTATAGGCAGGCACGAAGCTCCCCGCGGTGAGGTGTTCCACTATGTGCGCTCTGACGGTTCAAACATGCCGGCGAGACACAAGATACGGGCGCCCAGTTATATGAATATACCATCGAACGTTGTCGCTGTCAGGGGTTATTCAATTGCTGATGCTGCGCTGGTTCTTGCTGCTGTCGACCCGTGCTACTGTTGCACCGAACGTACAGTTGTTTTCGAAGATGGAAAGAAAAAATTCACGGGACATGATTTACTACAACTTTCGCGACAAAAGACCGAAAAACTAAGAAGGAGATATCGGCGATGATTGGATTAGATTTTTTCGTTGACCATTATGGGATTTTCCTCAGTGCAATATTTGTTTTTATTGGTCTTATGTCTCTGATATACGGTCTGGCTACAAATCGAGAAAAGGGACATCGCCTGGAATTCTACATCATGCTCTTTCTGATCGTCGGATCTGGTGTGGGCGTCGCGTTGACATATAATCTATTGTTGATGTACATACTCTGGGAAATCTCAACATTTGCGGTGTGGAGGGCAGTTGCCTATTACCGTGGGGACGGTGAGATATCTGCCGGTACGCTCACCTTCCTGGTCAATTTTGCGGCTGCGACCCTGATGCTGATCGGATTTTCGATACTGTACATGGATAATGGGACATTCAATTTACCGGGGATCATCGTAATAAATGACACGGCAGCGATATTGATCTTGATCGGGATACTCACCAAGTCGGTTACGATCCCTCTCCATATCTGGCTGGCACCTGCCTATAACGCCATCCCCTCGGCGATAGGCGCCAGTCTGGCAGGCATAGCAGAGAATCTTGGTGCAATCCTCTTCCTCCGTCTCTTTACTATGGGTAATTATGCTGCTCCTGTATTCTTCAACACTGTGGCGTGGATTGCTATCATTTCCAGCATCATCGGAGGCGGTGTCGCACTGAGAGTGTATAAACTCCGGAGCCTGCTAGCTTTCTCGACTATTAGCCAGCTGGGTTTTGTGATACTCGCCTTCGCAGTGGGAGGTACCTATGGAATACTCGGAGGCGTTCTGTACATCGCGGCGCATGCTTTGGCTAAATCGGGATTGTTCTACGGTGTGGGTGTCATCGAGGATGCCACAGGCGAAGATGATATGAGGAATGTTGCCTGTTTGCTCAGATTGTCACCCGTTCTCGCAGTCTCCATGGCGATGCTGGTCGGTTCAATTGTCGGATTCTTCCCAATGCTTGGGTTCTTTTCGAAATTGACGGTGGTGATTGGAGCGGTTGAAAAGACTGCCTATTTCGGAATCGGAGCAATAGTGGCGGCGATTTTTACGCTACTATACAACACCAGATTTTACCATGAACTCTTCTTTGGAGAGAGATGTGATGTCTACAAACTGCGCGCCAAACGGCCGAGTTACACGGGCGTGGCAGTGGTGTTTATCCTCGCGATGGTTTCACTGCTGCTCGGAATATTCTTCTATCAACCAGTGCATTATCTGACCACAGGGGGATTGTAGAAATGAATGAGATATATTATGTCATAGTTGCGCCAATATTTTTCGGCCTGCTCGGTTTTGTCATCAATCGTCTTCGGACCGAATTTGACCTTGTGGCGTTCATATTGACGCTGTGGTATGCGATACGAATCTTCATTGCTACGAGAACCCAGATAATATCCTACAACGTTGCGTCAATCATTGGCATTGACTTTAGATTCTACGCCGATAGCCTGGCCGGGTTTATTGTTCTTTTTAACGCCATCTTCGCCATTCTCATATGGCTCTATTCCTTAAGGGCAATGTCGAAGATGCCGCGTGAGAGAGTATACTACTTATACGTTGCTCTCACTCTTTCTGCCGCTAATGGTGTTGTTCTAAGTGGTAATCTGATATTCCTCTTGCTCTTCTGGAATGTGCTCGTTTTCTCGCTCTACGGTATTCTGCAGGTAGGCAAGGTATATAGTTCGCCAGCGGCACGCAAGGCGATAACTATTATTGGCGTCTCGGATTACTTGATGATGCTTGGTATCGTCATATTTCTTGTGAGGACCGGTAATCTCAATTTTCCTCTCGAGAATACGCTTCGTTTCACCGATGTCTGGCTGGTGGTGTCATATGTAATGATCCTGGTCGGCGTGCTGGCCAAGCTCGGTACGGTTCCTCTGCACACATGGATACCCGAGGCATCGAAAGTCGTTCCTGCATCGACCATGGCGTTCATACCAGGTAGTCTGGATAAACTGCTTGGCTTCTATCTTCTGATGAGGATCTCATACAACATTTTCGACATCACAAAGTATGTTCCCTTGCAGTTGACATTGATGATAATCGGTTCGATAACCATCATCTTCATGGCGCTGATGGCATTATGGCAGAAGGATGCACAAAGGCTGTTGGCTTTCTCTACTGTATCGCAGGCAGGATATATGGTATTGGGAGTCGGCACGGGCATACCGATCGCAATTGCCGGTGCTTTGTTTCACATGTTGAACAACGTACTCTACAAATCCGCTCTATTCCTCAGTACGGGTTCTGTTGATTATCGAGCGAAAACAACGGACCTGGATGCTCTTGGTGGGTTGGGTGTCAAAATGCCTTATACGCTATTCACCTTTGTGGTGGCTGCACTTGCCTTGTCTGGAGTTCCGCCATTGAACGGCTTTTACTCGAAGTGGATGATTTATCAGGGCATAATCGAGATGAGTGATAAAATCAATATTTGGTTCATTTTTCTCATTTGCGCAATGTTCGGTAGTATTCTGACCCTCGCCTATAGCCTTAAATTGATACATTCAATCTTCCTTGGGGAAAGACCGAAAGAGTTGAATAAAGTTCGTGAGGCACGTTTTGAGATGGTCGTACCCGCACTGTTTCTTGCCCTCGGGTGTATCGCCTTTGGTGTTTTTGCACAGGCTTTGCCTCTTAAGCATCTAGTTTTGCCCAGCCTGGGATATGATATAAGTGAAGTGGGTTTCTGGTCGCCTACCCTCGCAACTGTCCTTATCATCGTGGGTATTATTGTGGGTCTCATTGTGTATCTGATTGGTACGGCGATGAAACCGAGAAGGACCCGTATATTCGTCGGCGGCGAGATCATGGAGGAAGAAGCAGCAAGGATGACCGGACCGAATTTCTATTCTTCCCTGAATAGCATGGAGATGCTCAAGAAGACCTATGATTTCGGTGAAGGCGGAGCGTTTGATTTCTATAACTACCTGCGTGGTGCAGCAGACGGTGCCGCCATACTCTCGAAAGACGTGATCGACCGCATTATTACCTCTATGTACAAAATAGTCGGGCGCATCGCAGGGATGATCGGGAATCTGACTTCTTTGCTTCACACTGGTGAGTTATACACGTACGTCGGTTGGATTTTTCTCGGTGGTATTGTAATTCTACTCATTTTGGTTTTTTGAGGGGAGGCGTGAATGATTGAACTCTATCTTTTTCTTGTTTTCATGATAATAGCAGCCTTTATCGCCACTGAGATCAAGGATCTGCTGGCTGCAGTGATATCACTTGGCGCGGTTGGTTTCTCAGTTGCTATCATGTTCATACTCGTTCAAGCTCCAGATCTTGCGATTGTGCAGATCGTTGTCGAGGTTGTGACGATCGTTATTTTCGTAGCGGTTATTTTCCAAACCACGCACATCGATGAGACTATCGGTAAGAAAATGACGGGTCCCCACGTCTTTTCGATCGTCAGCTTTTCTTTCTTCGCACTGCTCTTTTTTATAGCGATCATAAATGCTCTGCAGGAATTACCTGCATTTGGCAATGCGACGATGAGGGTGGCTAGTGAGTATATCCGACTTGGACTACCTGGAACGGGCGGTGCTAATCTCGTTGCGGATGTGATTTTGGATTTCCGGGCGCTTGATACACTTGGCGAGGCGACAGTTCTCTTTACGTCAGTGATAGGTGTGGCTGCTCTTATTCGTAGCGTTGGGAGGAAGAAATGAAAGGTATGAGTCTGATAGTCAGAACGGTTACCACGATCATAATCGGTTTCATTTTCATCTATGGGGTATATATTATCCTGCACGGGCACCTGACACCTGGAGGTGGTTTTGCCGGTGGCGTGATCGTAGCGGGTGCTTTGATCCTGAGAATACTGGCTTTCGGGAGCGAACCCGCCGATGAAAAGAAGTCGGAGACCAGGACTTCGGTTTTCGAGAGTGTCGGTGCGTTGTTATTCATCGGCATTGCTCTTGCCGGGATGATAATCGCCGGAACATTCTTCCTCAATTTTCTACCTAAGGGAATTGCCTTGAACCTATGGAGCGCTGGGATCATTCCATTCTGTAACATCGCAATCGGGATTAAGGTTGGCGCGGGACTTTTCTCCATTTTCCTTGCCCTCGCGGCTGTCAAGTATGTGGTGAAGGACTGAGGAGAGGTATTATATGATTATTTTCCTGAGCTGTATCATTCTATTCTTGATAGGTTTGTATGCAATTGTTACCAAACGCAACATGATAAAAATCGTCATCGGTTTCGCCCTTATTGAGTATGCGATCAACCTTCTCTTCGCGTTGATTGGTTTCCGGACTGGAATGTTGGCGCCGATAATCACCAAGGTCGATATGGCGCACAAGTTTGTTGATCCGATTCCTCAGGCACTCGTACTGACCGCAATCGTAATCGCTCTTGGAACGACAGCCCTAATGTTGACCGTTGTCCTGCGTATCTACAGCCGGTATAAGACTTTCGATATTGCAGAGATCAGAAAATTGAAAGGATAAGGAGGCGAGTGTGACATTTATTCCGTTATTTTTTGCCATACCTTTGGCTGCTGCTTTCATTATTCCTATTTTGGGCAAGATCGCCAAGTCCGTAATATGGATTTTCGTTACTCTCGTGTCATTCGCTCTTTTCATCCTCGCGCTATATGGTGCCGCGGTTACCCAGCAGTTTCCAATGATCGTTTACGAAATGGGCAATTGGCCGCCTCCACTCGGGATCGTAATGGCGTTCGATTCACTGTCGGCTTTCATGGTTCTTGTTATATCGATACTGGTGTTTGCCGGAAGTATTTTTTCCTTGCGGTATATGTCTCACTACACTGGACAGTGGAAGTTCTACACACTGTACATGCTGATAACCGCCGGGATGATGGGTGTCTCAATCACGGGCGATCTCTTCAACATGTTCGTATTTCTTGAGATCGCAGCGATATCATCATATGCGCTTGTAGCATTCGGGGTGGATGCTGAAGAGCTGGAGGCTTCGTTCAAGTACATGGTGATGGGTGAGGTCGGCGGTTTGACCTTCTTGCTTTCCATCGCATTACTGTATGCGAAGACCTCGACACTCAATCTTGCTGATATGGCTAATGTGCTCCAAGTTGTTGGACAGACCCCGTTCTTCTGGCTGGTTCTGGGTATGATGCTTCTTGCTTTCTCTATCAAGGCTGCCTTTGTACCATTTCATTCCTGGTTGCCTGACGCGCATCCTGCAGCGCCAGCTCCTATATCAAGCTTGCTTTCCGGGATTTTCATTAAGGTGCTCGGGATGTATACGACGGCCCGTTTGGTCTTCAATATCTTCGGGCTGAACCGTGCGAACGCTCCGGTTTTCTTCAATGTCCTGATTGGAATGGGTTTGTTGTCGATTGCCTTTGCTGGCATAACCGCACTCAGTCAGAAGGATTATAAGAGGTTATTAGGTTATTCCAGTGTTTCTCAGGTTGGTTATATCATGTTAGGATTCGGCATTGGCAACTACTACGGTGTGGCGGGTGCGATTTTCTACATACTCGCCCACGCACTCGGCAAGGGTTTGTTGTTCTTGACATCGGGTTCCGTCGTCAACGCTACAGGAACGCGTGATATTACGAAACTCGCAGGTTTGGGCGAGCACATGCCAACAACGGCATGGAGTTTTCGCTTCGGCAGCATGTCATTGATCGGCCTGCCGCCTCTGGTTGGTTTCTTTGCCAAATACTTGATTGTGTTAGGTGCCCTGAAGGCGGGCTTTTGGTGGTTGGCAATTGTCGCTATCGCATTTAGCGTCTTGACTCTGGGCTATCTTTTGAAGATTGAGAACAATGTCTTTATGAAAAAGGGACGGACGCAAGCGAACAAAGCACCTTTTACGATGCGTATTGCGATGGTTTTCCTTGTGGTCTTAATTGTCTTGTTCGGTATCGGCTTTCAACAGGTCATTGATTTTCTTGTCGGTCCTGCTGCAAACGCATTGCTCAGAGGCGTCGAATATGCAAATCTCGTCTTTGGTTCTGTAGGTATGAGTTTTTAAGGAGGTCGAATGAGATACGTGATCTATTTTATCATTGCTTTCTGTTTTTGGCTTCTTCTAACCCTGAGTGTTAATATTGATCATTTGATCGCCGGAGTTATCGTTGTTTTGCTCGCGACCATCGTCTTCGGGGGGTATTTCACAGACAGGCCGGTTAAGTTTCTACAAATCCACAGAATATTGTGGTTTGTCATATACATACCCATCTTCCTTTGGTACATGGTCAAGGCAAATGTGGATGTCGCGTATCGTGTACTACATCCAGAGAGACCGATCAAACCTGGCATCGTGAAGATAAAGACTGTACTGAAGACTGATATCGCAAAAGTGTTTCTAGCCAATTCTATTACATTGACACCCGGCACCATGACGTGCGACATAGATGGTGATTATTTGTATATTCATTGGATATGGATACAATCGCCGGAATTAGAGCAAGCTTCGAAAATCATCGCTTCACATTTTGAGAGATTTCTAAGGAGGATATTCGAATGAGCGCGTTGGTGAGTATTCTTGCAATTGGTGGATTTCTTTGTCTTTTCAGAATCTACCAGGGTCCTTCGATTTCAGACCGGGCAGTTGGCGTGGACATCATGGGTATTCTTTTCGTGGGGATCACCGGATTGAGCGCCTTGTTCTATGACCTTCCTTATTTGATTGATCTTTCTATCTCTCTTGCTCTGTTTAGTTTTATCGGCACCATCGCTCTCGCTAAGTATTTGGAGAAAAGGAGTCTCGATGATTAGCACAATTGGATGGATCGTCATCTGGGTCGGCGTATTATTCGATCTTTTGGGTGCGATAGGCCTCATTCGTTTTCCCGACGTTTACAACCGCCTCCAGGCATCGACAAAATGCGTAACACTTGGCACGTTCGGTATCATGATCGGTATTTTCCTTATAAAAGGATTCAGCCCAATGGGTATAAAGGCATTGATATGCGGTGCGGTGCTTCTGCTTACGAGTCCGGTGGCTGCACATGCTCTAATGAAGGGTTCGCTGCATTTCGGTACAAAAATGTGGAAAGGCACTATTCTCGACCAGTATGGAAAAGACAAACTTGGCGGTGAACAGATCGAACGGGAGGAAAACTAAATGCGCAAACCAAAGTTGAGAGAACTCGGTGAGGCAATAAGAGCGATATTCAAGGGTCCTTATACTTCGAAATTTCCGTTCAAACCTTCCCCTGCAGCACCTGCCTTCCGTGGCAAGATCGAATTCAATCTTGATAAGTGCGTACTCTGCGGCGCGTGTGTTGAGGTTTGTCCAGCAAACGCCCGTGCACAGGAAGATGATTTAACGAAAGGTATCCGACGCGAAATTTACCACCCTGAGAAATGCATTTATTGTGGCCAGTGTGTTTCTTACTGTATTACCAAAGAAGGCATAAAGCATACGCAGGAATATGATCTTGCTGACATCACCAGAGAAAACTATGAAGAGGCAATCGAGAAAGAACTGGTATTCTGTGAACGATGTGGTGAAGTCATCACGACGAGATCCCATCTACTCTGGATTGCAAAACGCGTTGGTGAACTGGCATATGCTAACCCCAATTTGTTTCTGGTTTTGTCTCAAGAGTACGGGGAAGAATCAATACCGAAGAGTGCGGACGTCCCGCCCTATCGCAGCGAACACCTGCGGTATTTATGCCCGCAATGCCGGAGGTCTGTCTACCTACACGAGATCTGGGGATACTGAAGAAAAGATCGTTTGCCGGTTGACGGTTCCGAAGTCCGTCGCTCTATCCAGTTGAGCTACAGGCGCTTCCTCAGTATGTACTAAGAAGTATGTAGTATGTACTCCATTATAAGCTGAATCGGATTGAAGTCAATAATCAGACCGATTAGTTGCGAGGAGTGTAGTGACGAAACAGTTTAATAAGATTTCTTGCCTGTCAAATGTTTAGATTTGATGTTATGAAAAAATTGCAACTCTGTGATCATGGTATATACTATGATTTAATGGAGGTGCAATTATGTTATATGTTGGCATTGATTTTCACAAGAATTACTCATTCATCACGGAGATGGA